>Ga0206935_10006_pt1 | contig 106068 bp, 81 predicted proteins | sample Alteio_BWOrgHeat_13_FD_152924 | JGI IMG/M metagenome (GOLD analysis project Ga0206935, IMG submission 152924) | Enriched cells from forest soil in Barre Woods Harvard Forest LTER site, Petersham, Massachusetts, United States -... | ecosystem: Environmental > Terrestrial > Soil > Temperate forest...
GGAGCTGTTGCTGCCAGGGACTCCATCCCTGATTGCGCTTACGTTTGTGGGGCAACCGGTAGGCGCGCCGAAAGCCGGCCATGAGGGTGCTCATGACTCCCCATGCCGCAATGACGGTGAGACTGATCGCCGAGAAAAGCACTTGCACGGAAAATGCTTTTCGCGCCTGAAAGTAGGACTGCAGCAGGGACATGGTGTCGGCGGGCAGCACCTGCTCGGCGGCTGTGCGCAGCTCATTGAGGAGGTTGTTGCCTGAGGGAACAACGGCCAGCAGTGTGGTGAGGACGAGGAAGGCCGGAAAGAGCATCAACATTCCGGAGTAGGCGGTGGCTTTGGCAGTATCGAGGACGTCCCCTATCACCGCCTGCCAGACGGCTGTGCGCAGAGAGCGGATGAAGCCGATCATAGCCATCGATTGCAGAGTATCGCAGGGGTGGAGGGGGAGACCAGAGCATTTCGCTCCTCGTCGAGATTTGATTTCGCGCAAGGCTCTGATTGGGAAACTGTGCAGGCTTTGGAATCCTGAGGGAGGCGCCGTCTCTACTGACTGTTGAGAATGAGCGCCAGTGTCCTTCGGACGAGCCCCATCGCCGGCGCCAGGAAGATGCTGACGACGATGCTGCCGAAAAAGAAGATCAGGATCACGGCAAAGCGGGCGATCGAATCGAAGGTGTTGAGCGCATTGTAAGGCAACATGTTGCGCAAGATACGGCTGGCGTCGAGGGGTGGAATGGGGAGCAGATTGAAGAAGATGAGTCCCAGATTGACTTGGATAGTGAGCAGCCCTAGCAGTGCCAGCGCCTGGGGGATGGAAACGCCGCCCTGGATGAGCGCTCCCTCGAGCGTTCCTTCAACTGCAGATCGGCCGCCTGGTATGACCAGGATGAGCAGGACGAGAAGCAGAAATGAGGCGATGGCGAGCAGGAGGTTGGCAATGGGCCCAGCGAGAGTGATGAGATTGTCGTCGCGGGTGATGCGCTTGAGATTGCGGGTGATAACCTGCGGCGGTTTTCCCCAACCCATGATGATGTTGCCATTGCCAAACCACGTGATACCGAAAAGAGGACCGAAGATCATCAGCATCGGATAGATAAGTGTGCCAAGCAGATCGATATGGCGGGTGGGATTGAGGGACACGCGGCCTTCGAGGCGACCAGTGTGATCGCCGAGGCGAGAGGCCATCCATGCATGAGCAGACTCATGGAGCGAGAGCGAGAACAGAAGTATGACGAACTCGTAGAGCGCAATGACTAACCTAAGACTTGGCACAGGCAAGTGAATCTCCATCCTGCTGAGGAACTGGAACCGGGTCTGGAACGGGAAAAGCCAGATTAGCACGGTCCGCGGTGGCCTGGAGCGGCACGGTTATTGGAAGCAGTGTTTCAGCAAGCGCGGGCTACCGCTGTTCATCGGCCGTTCCCTGCGGCCCGACGATTTGTCCCTCGGGAAGGTTAGTGCCAGCCAGGACGGTGGTGTGGGCTCCGACACGGGCGCGTGCGCCGATGGTGGTGGCTGCGAAGATGACTTTGTCATAGTCATTCTTGTCGTGGGTGTGCGAGTAAATACGGGCGTAGTTGCCAATGACGCAGCCCTGGCCGAGGCGTATCTCGGCGCGGTCGTCGAGCAGGGCGCGCTGCCGCACGATGACGCCGTCTTCAATCGAGAGGTTATAGCCGAGAGTTAATTCAACCCCGTGGTCGATGCGGACCTTCTTGCCCATCTTCGCGAAGAGATGGCGGCCCAGCATGCAGCGGAAGCGGATGCCGAGCCAGTGATTGAGCCCGATGGGCGAACGGTCAAACATGATCCAGAACCAGAGCAGGGGTTTGGAACGGGCGAAGCGCTCCTGGTCGACGTCGGGATAGTGCTCAGCCTCAAGAGTGATGTTGCCGGGGTCGAGCGAGAGCTGCAGGACGTTGAGCGGCAGTTCGCTAGTAAGGGTGAAGTTGAGCTTGCCGCCGTGGGGACGGCCCAGGTAGAGCTGAAAGAGCTGGTCGCGGACGATCTCGGCGCGACGCTCGGCTGCCTGATGTTTGGTGAACTCTTCGTCGAGGAAGCCGATCCAGCGGCGGTAGACTTCTTCAGCTTCTGGTTGGGGCTGTGGAATGCGGGCAGCCTGGGCTGGATTCGGAGTACCTGGAGGGGCGACGGCAGTTTCGCTCATACACATACGACGATACACCGGGCCGGAAGGATGCGAAGAGTGCCGAGGAGTCCGGGTCCTTGACGGTGCGCCATCCTCGACGTTATGGTGACTACCTTCCTATCGATTCATCTGAACGCAATTTTATTGATTGGCAGGCGCGGAGAAGCGCGCGCAGCGCAGAACCCAAATGCGGAACCCGAAACGCGGAGAAAAAACATGTCAACGAACGAAAATAAGCAAGTGATACGGAATTTTGTTGAAGAGGTGATCAACCAGGGACGGCTGGAGCGGGCAGACGCTCTCGTCCAGAGCGATTTTGTTGAGCTCGATCCGTTTCCCGGGCAACGGCCGGGACGCGAAGGCCTGAAGGAGTTAATCGGTCTCCTTCTGGGCGCGTTTCCGGATATGCACTGGGTGATTGATGAGATGGTCGCGGAAGGTGAGAAGGTCGTGACGCGGTTCCACTGGACTGGAACGCACCAGGGCGCCTTTCTGGGTATTCCCGCTACTGGCAGGCATGTGAAGGTAAACGGCGTTGTGATCGACCGGCTGGAAGAAGGCATGATGGCCGACAGCCGCATCCAGATGAACGACCTGAGCCTGATGCAGCAGCTTGGCGTGATCCCCATGCCGCAGGGCTAAGCTGGTGTAGTGGTGGACAGGGAGATGCGAGATGAAGGCAGTGGTGCTGCACGAGTACGGTGGTCCTGAGAAGCTGGTGTTTGAAGACCACGTTTCTGAACCGCAGGTTAGCGGAGATACCGTGCTGATTGCGGCAGCCGCTGCGAGCGTCAATCCGATTGACTGGAAAGTGCGTTCCGGAAAGAGACAGAAAGACATTCCCTTGTCGTTGCCGGTGATTCTTGGACGCGATGTGAGTGGCGTGGTGCGGGCGGTGGGCGCAAATGTGAAACACTTCAAGCCCGGAGACCGCGTGATGGCCTTGTCGAATGCGACGTATGCCGAATTGGTGGCCGTAGACGATTCCGATGTGACACATGTGCCGGATGGCGTGAATCTTGCAGATGCGGCAGCGATTCCTCTGATTGCGCTCACTGGCGACCAGCTTGTGCGCCATGCAGCGAACGTTCAAAAGGGGCAGGTTGTGCTTGTGACGGGAGCGCTGGGCAGCGTGGGCCGCGCCGCGGTGCATTCGGCCAAGAAGATTGGCGCGCAGGTTATCGTCGGCGTTCGCCGAAAGGACATCGAGGCTGCCCGCTCGCTCGGAGTGGCCGGCGTGCTGGCGGTTGATGACGACGAAGCCATTGAGGGCTTCCGGTTAGTGGATGCGATTGCAGACACCATTGGTGGAGACGCAGCAGCGAAGCTGATGGGGAAGATTCGGCAGGGAGGCTCGTTTGGCTATGCGTCTACGCTGGCGGAGGATGCCGCCGCGCAGCATCCGGCGGTGAAGATTACGCGTGTGCAGGCGCGGCCTGATCCATCGAAGGTGCGTGAGTTTGCGGATGATGTGCGCGACGGCAAGTTCGTTCTGCCTATCGGTCGCCGGATGCCGTTGCGCGATGTGGCTGAGGCTCATGTGCTGGGAGAAAAAGGCGGAATTGGGAAGATAGTTCTGCTTGCGCCGGACTCAGAGCCTGCGGATCGCGAGTAATTCGGAAGCTGACAATCACGGCGCTGCTTTGACCATTCTGACAACGGGTAGAGCCTCGCCGTTGGTGAGGGGGACGGCGATACGCTCGACTTCGACGTAGCCTTTGAGGCGGTAGAGCGGCACGCCGGTCAGGGTTGAGCCCATCTCGAAACGGCGGAAGCCGGCGGCCTGCGCGGCTGATTCGACATGGACGAGGATGAGGCTGCCGAGGCCGCGGCGGGCGTAGCCGGGATGGACGAAGATGGCGCGGACCTTGGCTGCGTCTGTGGCGGGGTCGAGGAGTTCGGGTTCGCGGATGGATGCGCCGTCGCTGCCGAAGAGGGTCTTGCGTTTGGACCATCCGCCGCACGCGACTGGCGCCGTCTGACTCGGGGCTTCGACGAGGAAGTAGGTTTCGTCGCGGATGAGTTGGGTGTCCAGGCCTAGGACGGTGCCGATGGCGCCCTCGATCTGCGCGGAGGTGTAGTCGTTGGCCTGCAGGCCGCGGACGGAGGCTTCGATGAGCGCGTGGAGCGCGGGGATGTCGTCTTCGCGAGCGATACGGATACGCCAGTCGACATCAGAGTGAGGCATCGTAGTCCTAGATTATTCGGAAACACTTGTCCGACGAAACAGAGCATGCAGAGGGTGAGTTGCGCGATGCAGCGTGAGGCGCTGCCAAGTCTAGAGGCGACGTGCTTTTGACTGCTCCTGTTTGGCGACGTAGACAAAATCTGAAATGACTCCTTCAACGCCGGGGGTACGCAGAAGTTTTGACATTCTCAATGTGTCGTTTACCGTCCAGACCCAGACGGGGTAATGCTTACGGGAGAGGCGGCGCGCAAAGCCAAATCTGACGAGACGATCTGCTGCTGCTACAAAATCAGCGCCGGTTCGCCGAAGTCGAGCTTCCGGATACCAATCCTTTAACCATTTCCACTTACTTTCGCCAATCAGGAGGCCACACTTAGCCTCGCGATAACACTCTTTGAAACGGATGAGCGCCGATTCGAGGAAAGATGTAACTACGAAACGATCAGGGGGCCATTCGTGTTGCTTCAGCATTGCGGCAATTTCTTCTTCATAGCCTGTCACCTTCAGCTCAAGGTCAAGCTGAATATGTCCCTTGGCGAGAATGAGTAGCTCTTCCAGAGTGGCGAGGGGTCTCTTCAACGCTGTTGCGCGACTTTGTAACTCTACGAACGGCTTGTCTGCGATTATCAAGCTGTTTGCGGTATTTTCGCCGACGGCTGCATCGTGGTGAAGAACGAGGACTCCGTCCTGGGTGCGCCGGATATCGCACTCGATGAAGTCAGCCTCAAGATCGATCGCAACCTGAAAGGCTCGCAGGGTATTCTCACCGCCATAGGCGCTCGCACCTCGATGCGCTCCGATTAATGGAGCGCCCGGAGCCAGTTGTTTGAGCTGCGTAACCCACTGAATGGATGCCGCGAGCAGGTCGATGTATTGATCGCTGGGAGTCGCGATGCTTTTGGCGAGCTCCTCGCCATGATCGGCGCTGTTCATCCAAACCAGGCGTCCGCCTTCGTATTCGCGAGTCGCAACAAGTCCGCGCTGCGGGCCTGTTATGCCTGCTTCCTGGAAGAGAACCTGTACTTGTGCGTCATTCTTCCAGGTGATCAGAAGCACTTCACCGTCGTCGAGACTAAAGGTGTCTGGAAGCCTGCGGGAAAGTGGATGGTTTGCGCCGATGGCTGTTTTCTCGTAGCGAACGGGCGTCGTTCTATTTGAGTCGAACTTAACTTTTTCGATACCAAATGCGCGTATCAACCTGGTGTTCCGGGTGCGCCTGTAGATAAGGTCGTGTCCGGCGACGAGGCCACCGCCGTTCAGGATGTAGTGCTCCAGATTCTTCTCTATCTCTTCGCGGATTCTGTCGTCAGATGAAAGCTTGGTCACATCCGTGCTGATAAGAGCGACTGCTTCAACGACGGAAGGAGTTAACGGGTAGAGCAGGATCTCGTGAGGGGCATTCAACAGCTGTACATGAACGTAAGGAAGATTTTTCCTGAGTCGATTTGCGATGCGTTGTGCTGTGGTGTTATCTACATCGATCCAGAGCAGGACCAGTTTCCAACCCGATAGATGTTGCTTGACGTTGACGACGATCTTTCGCCAGTTGTGCTTGATATGGCGGCCGACTTCAAAGGAGAGTACGCCCAGGCCGCCAAGCGACAACTCGACCAGAAACTTGATCGTGACTTCGCCACCCGGCGTATGGGATGCTTCATCCAGCCAGGTCAGAAAATGCTCGACATAACTCCATAAGCCGTTGGCGGGTCCGCTCATTGCGACTAGTCCTTCGCGGCCTGGCGCAGCGCCCAAAGGCCAGCGTGGGGTTTCATGATGGACCACGATAACATGGCCGATTGCGATCTTTCGGTTGATCTGTCAGGCTACTCGATTGCGAAGACGGCGTAGACTGTGGCTTCTTCGCGGATGGTTTGCGGGCGGATTTCGAGAGGCGGAGGAGGCGGAGGGGTGGAGAGTTTCGCCGCTAGCTCTATTCTGTTGAACTCGGCCAGGCCTCCTAATGGGCGTTTGAAATAGATTTTGGCGTCTGGCAATTCATTGCTTGCAAAAATCAGTGCGCCGAGCTTTACGTGCAAGCCCTCCGCCATCTGGGCTGCAACAGCCCGCGCTTTCACTAATGCGGTCCCGGCTGCCCGAGCCTGCAGTTCCTTGCGGTCGGTAAGTCGCCAGTCGATGGCGCCACTGGTGTTGGCGCCCGAGGCCATCGCCAGCTGGAGAACTGCCGACGCATCTTTCGGTGCGACGCTGAACTCCCAGGATTGCTCGGCGCGGTATTGCCTTTGTGCGCGTTGTGCGGCGTTTTCCTTGTCATCGAAATTGGTGTTGCGGTGTACGTCCTGAGTCTTGCTCTCGATGCTCTTGTCGTCGACGCCAGCCTTATGCAGGGCGTCCATGATGGCGTGCGACAATTTGCCGGCTTCGGCGGCTGCGGAGTCTGCGTCCGGCTTGAAGATTTCGAAGCCGATGGTGATGGCGGCTATGTCAGCGATGGCGGTGGCTTCGTCGGTGGTGCTGATGGCGATGGTCTTGTTTTCGCGGTTGATCTGAATAGTTTGTGCGGCGGCAAGGCAAGTGCATGAGACGGCAAGCAGGGCTATAGCCAGGGTGCGGAATGGGCGCATGGGATGCTCCTCTTGAGGATTGGAGGGAAGGATAACATCCGGCGCGAATGGCTGGATCGTGCTTTGCACGATTGAGGCCCACATCTCCAGTCAAAGGACGTCTGGAGATATGGGGCACCCAGTGTGATGGCTTCTGTAATGGGTACAGCAATCGATTGCGCAAAATTTGCGTTTAGAGTCTGGTTCATCCGGGCAGCGAAGGTATAGTATGGCTTCGCCATGAAAAAAACGTTTAACCTCTCACTTGTTCCGGCCGCGCTGTTCTGCGTGACGGCGGTATTCTCTATCGGTTGTTCTGTGGCTGTGGCCTTTGCGCAGGCTGCTCCCAATTCGCAACTGGCAAGCAAGGAGTTGAATGCGCGTGTGGAGAAGCTGCTGAAGCAGATGACGCTGGAGGAGAAGATTGGGCAGACGGTGCAGTATGCTGCGGGCTTTGCCACCGGACCTGCGGGCGCAAAGGTGAGCTATGACGAGCTCACGCAGCAGGGCAAGATCGGCTCGATGCTGAATGTCTATGGGGCGGATAAGACGAATCACTATCAGCACATTGCGATGGAGAAGGCGCGGCTGCATATCCCGATCTTGTTTGGGCAGGATGTAATTCATGGGATGCACACGACATTCCCGGTGCCGCTGGCATTGTCAACGAGCTGGGATCCGAAGCTGGTAGAAGGCGTGGCGCGGACCTCGGCTATAGAGGCACGCGCGGAGGGCATTCCGTGGGTCTTTTCGCCAATGGTGGATATTGCACGCGATGCGCGATGGGGGCGCATTGTGGAGTCGGCGGGTGAGGACCCGTATCTGGGCTCGGCGGTTGCGCGAGCATGGGTCGAGGGCTATCAGCAGGGCGACCTGACGAAGCCGGATTCAGTGGCGGTGAGCGTGAAGCATTTTGCCGCGTATGGCGCAGCGATTGCAGGGCGCGATTACAACGCGACGGATATGAGCGACATCACACTGCGGCAGGTGTATCTGCCTCCATATCACGCGGCGGTGGACGCAGGCGCGGCGACGGTGATGAGCAGCTTCAACTCGATCAATGGCGTGCCGGGGACGGCGAATCCTTATACGCTGACGCAGATTCTGCGCAAGGAATGGGGCTTTGACGGGCTTGTGGTTTCCGACTGGGGAGCGGTGGCAGAGCTGCTGAATCATGCGATCGGGCCGGATGGAGCTACGGTGGCGCGCAAGGCGCTGGTGGCGGGCGTTGACATGGACATGGAGGGCAATCTCTACGGCACGACGCTGGCGGCGCAGATACGGTCGGGTGCGATTCCGGAGGCGGTGCTGGATGAGGCAGTGCGGCGGATTCTGCGAGTGAAGTTTGCACTTGGTCTCTTCGAGCATCCGTATAACGAGCCGACACCGGTGTATCAACCGACAGCAGAGAACAGGTCACAGGCACGGGCGGTAGCGGCTGAGACGATTGTTCTGCTGAAGAACGATGCGGTGGAAGGCACTGGCGCTCTGCTGCCAATGTCGAAGAAGGCGAAGACGGTGGCGCTGATTGGGCCGTTGGCGGATTCGGCGAAGGACATGCTCGGGTCGTGGGGTGCATTGGGCGATCCGAAGTTTGTTGTTTCACTGCGACAGGCATTGCAGGAACGGCTTGGTGACAAGCTACTGTATGCCGTTGGATGCGGAGTGCTTTCGGGCAAGGATGAAGAGGTGATTCAGCATGCGCAGTTTATCGATCAACAGCCGGCAATGGCTCCGAAGCAAGAAGTCGTAGGCGACGATACGAAGACGATTGCCGAGGCGGTAGAGACGGCGAAGAAGGCGGATGTGGCGATTCTGGCGCTGGGTGAGAGCGCGGATTGGATGACGGGCGAAGCTTCGAGCCGCACGCGGCTGGATCTGCCGGGTAATCAGGAGCAATTGTTGGAGGCTGTAGCGGCAATGGGCAAGCCGATGGTGCTGGTGCTGTTTACGGGACGGCCGAGTGAGATCAAGTGGGCCGGCGCGCATATTCCAGCGATTGTGGAGGCTTGGTTTCCGGGAATCGAGGGCGGGCACGCAGTGGCTGATGTGCTGTTTGGCGATGTGAATCCATCGGCCAAGTTGACGACGAGCTTTCCGCGCGCTGTAGGGCAGGAGCCGCTCTACTACGCGCAGATGCCGACGGGCCGCCCAGCGCATGGCGATCTGAGCCAGCTTCCGGCAAATGCAGCGGAGAAGTTCATGTCGCGGTATCTGGATGAAGAGAACTCGGCGCTGTTTCCGTTTGGCTGGGGGCTGAGTTATACGCGGTTCAGTTATGGCAAGCCGGTGGTGGACAAGGCGCAGATCGTTGTTAAGGATACGGCTGCCGGACGCGCTGCGGCATTGACTGTGGGCGTCGATGTTCGAAATACGGGCAGTGTGGCGGGGACCGAGGTGGTGCAGTTGTATCTTCGCAATACTTCGGCGTCAGTGGAGCAGCCGTTGCGTGAGCTGAAGGGCTTTGCACGGGTGACGCTGGCTCCGGGTGAGTCGAAGCATGTGGAGTTTCCGCTGGGCTTTGACGAACTTAGCTTCTACAACGTTGAGAGCAAGCGGATAGTTGAGCCTACGACATACAAGGTGTTTGTGGGTGGTAGCTCGCTTGCCTCGGCGGAGACGAGCTTTGAGTTGAAGTAGTCATATCGCGTTGTTTGCATTCACACCTTGAGGAAGATGCGCTTGCGGTAGAGGATCCATGTGGGGATGAAGCAGAGAGAGAGATAGAAGAACGAATAGGCGAAGGATGCAAGCCCTGCATTGGGGATGCGCGAGAAGCCGTGGACGAAGAGCCAGCCGAGCGGGTTGATGTGATGCCCGTTTTCTGTGAGCGGAACGAAGTTGAGAAGGCCGCCAATCAGCTCAGACACCATGTACATGAAGATGGAGTTTGAGCCGAGGACGAGCAGAGGCCACGTCCATTTGCCGCGCCAGTTATGGACTTCGATCATCCAGAAGAAGAGCGCGAGAAGCGCTGTCGCGATGCCTGCTGCGACGAGGACGTAGGAGCTGGTCCAGAGTTTCTTGTTCAGCGGAAAAGAGAAGGCCCAGAGGGAGCCGATCGCCAGGCATGTGGCGGCTCCGGCGGCGAGCCCGGCTGCCTTGCCGTGAAGCGTGTGTTTGCTGCGGAGCCAGATGCCGGTGAGCACGCCGAGCAGTGCGGTGCCGAGGGCGGGCAAGTCGCTTAACAGGCCTTCGGGATCGCGCGTGCCTTCATAAAGGCGGCCGGGGAGAAGGTGACGATCGAGCCAGGCGACTAGATTGGCGTCTTTGTCGAGGAAGGGAATATCGCGGCCGGGTACGCCGAGGCCGGGTACGGGAACCCAGCGCATCAGGATCCAGTAGCCCACTAGTGCGACGACGAGCACGACGACTTTGCTCTGCCAACGGCGATCCCAGAGATATAAGAGGCCGGCGATGAGGTAGCAGATGGCGATGCGTTGCAGCACTCCGTAGATGCGCAGTGTGCCGAGATGGAAGTAGGGGAAGCCGTTGACGATGAGGCCGAAGCAGAAGAGGATTGCGGCGCGGCGGACGGTCTGCCAGGCTAGTTGTGCGCGGGTGGCGCCCTTGGCCAGATGGGCTTCGTAGGCGAAGACAATAGAGACTCCGACGACGAAGAGGAAGGTAGGAAAGACGAGATCGGTTGCGGTCATGCCGTTCCAGTCGGCGTGCTTCATGAAGGGCCATGCACCTTCGCTGCCGTTGTTGTTGACCATGACCATGAAAGCAATGGTGAGTCCTCGCAGCGCGTCGAGAGAGAGGAGCCTGCGCATTGGGCTGGCTGCTGGCGCGGTTACCGTGTTGGCCGGCGAGATTGGAGACGGAACGGTTGTGGTCATGGTTGTGGTCCTCCGGTATGGGCAACCGATTTGTGGCGCATGCGGTTTGGCCCGAATTGTCGTTCGCGTCGATGTGCCATCAAACTAACTGTTCCGCCGCGTCTATGCAAGTGTGGGGTTGCGGTGCACTGCCGGGTGGGACAGACCAGCGCTCTATTCAATACGGTACACTTTGCCTCGGAGGGATACGGTTGCACGATCTCCAATTTTTGTTTTGCACGCTCCGCAGGAGCCTTGCACGGTTACTGTGCATTGTCCTGGTGGCGGGTCTGGCGGTGAATGCTGGCGCGCAGGCTCCGGCGGCTCAGCAGGCGCCACCGCAGCAAGCGCCACCGCCAGGCACAAGCTCCGGAATGAGTTCTGGCAACTCGACCGGCGTCGCGGCCAAGGCGATCTATGACTCCGAGCACCGGCCGATTACGGCGGGTGGATTTGTGCCTACCGGGCCTGTGGTCTTTTCGGATATCTCGAAGCAGTCGGGCATTGCGACCTGGTCGCACGTGATGGGGACGCCGGACAAGAAGTACATTCTTGACGCGGATGGCTCCGGGGTTGGCCTGATCGACTACGACAACGATGGCTGGCTGGATATCTATTTAGTGAACGGGTCGACCTTTGATGCGCTGGATGGAAAGGAGACTCCGCCACACGCTGCGCTATTTCGTAATAACCACGATGGGACGTTTACCGATGTAGCGGAGAAGGCCCATGTTACGAACGATCGCTGGGGATTTGGAGTGGCCGTTGGGGATTTTGACAACGACGGCTGGCCGGATATGGCGGTTACGAACTACGGCAAAAATCGGTTGTACCGGAACAACCACGACGGGACATTTACCGATGTGGCGGAGAAGGCCGGCATAACTCTGGGTAACTGGTCGGCGGGTGTGAGCTGGGGGGATTACGACGGGGACGGCAGGCTGGACTTATTTATCTCCGGGTATATTCATTTTGACCGCAACAGTCTTCCCATAAGCGGCAACAAGATAGTGGGTTATGCGCAATGCAAGTTTCGCGGCGTGGTGGGGATGTGCGGGCCCCGCGGATTGAAGGGCGAGCCGGATCATCTCTTTCACAACAACGGTGACGGCACATTCAGTGATGTGAGCGTCAAGGCGGGTGTCAACGATCCGAATAACTACTATGGATTTACGTCGATCTTTGTGGATTTGAATGGCGATGGGAAGCCAGACCTGCTGGTGGCGAATGACTCGGTGGCGAGTTATCTCTACATCAATAAGGGCAACGGGACATTTGAAGACGACAGTTATGTTTCGGGCTTTGCGGTGAATAAGGACGGACGCGAGGTTGCGTCGATGGGCCTGGGTGTCGGCGATTATGACAATACGGGTAATTTGTCGATCATCGACACCGATTTTTCAGATGACTATAAAGTGCTCTTTCACAACGACGGCGGCACTGACTTTACCGATGTGAGCTATCGTGCGGGCATTGCGCAGACGGGCATTCCGTTTCTTGGCTGGGGCGATGCCTTTGTGGACTATGACAACGATGGCTGGCGGGATATCTTCATGGTCAACGGGCACGTCTATCCTGACGCCGGAGATCATGACTGGGGCACGAGTTACGCACAGAGGCCGCTGCTGTTTCGCAATCTGGCGAATGGCAAATTCGAGACTGTTCCTCCGGTGATCGGAACAGGGCTTGCTGATGTGATTCCGGGGCGGGGCGCGGCGTTTGGGGATCTCTTCAATGACGGCAAGATCGATGTAGTGATCAACCCGATCGACGGGCCTGCAGTGCTGCTGCGGAATGTGAATCCCGATCATCACCACTGGGTCGAGCTGAAGCTGGTGGGCAGCGGAAGGAGCTCGCGCGATGCGATGTGCGCGACCGTGTATCTCAAAGCCAATGGCATGCGCCAGCGCGATGATGTGATGAGCAGCGGCAGTTATATCTCAGCCAACGATCAGCGCCTGCACTTTGGCCTGGGCGACGCAACGGACCCAGGTACGGCGGAGATTCATTGGCCGTCGGGCGCAAAGGAAACGGTGAAGCTGCGCGCCGTGGATCGCATCTACACGATTACCGAAGGTGTTGGAATTACACACATGCTGTGCGGTGGTAAACCCTGTGTTGATCTTGCTCCGCAGCCTGCCGCGAAGTAGGCTGTCACTTTCCGGTTGGTTGCGCTACGCATAGACTTGAAGAGGGAGACTGTCTCATGCGCATTGCGATCATTGGCGGCGGCATCGCAGGACTGGCGACGGCGTATGAGCTGGAGCTGGCCGCTCGCGAAGGCATGCCGGTGGAGTATGACCTTTTCGAGGCTGGACCACGGCTGGGTGGTGTGATTTCGTCTTCCATCGTAGACGGCACGGTGATCGAGCATGGCCCCGACTCTTTTCTGACAGAGAAGCCGGCTGCGGCGGCACTCTGCCGTGAGCTGGGGCTTGAGCCCGATCTGGTGGGCTCGAATGATGCTGCCCGGCGGACTTACATTCTAGTAAACAACAGGCTTCTTCCTTTGCCCGATGGACTGATGTTCCTGATTCCGACGAAGGTGGTTCCGGTATTGCGGACAGGGCTCTTCAGTCTGATGACCAAGCTGCGCATGGGGCTGGAGTTGTTGCAGCGGCCGCGTGCTGGCGGAGCAGACGAGGCAGTCGCGGAATTTGTGCGGCGGCATTATGGACAGCAGGTGGTGGAGAGGTTGGCTGACCCACTGCTCTCGGGCATCTACGGCGGCGATGCGGAGCAACTTAGTGTGCAGGCTGTGCTTCCACGACTGGTGGAGTTGGAGGCGAAGCATGGCTCGTTGACGCGCGGCGTGCTGGCAGGAATGAAGGCGCGGAGAGAGTTGGCTGAAGATGACGAGGAACGTCCGAAGCCGCCACCTGTTTTTACTACACTTCGCTTTGGATTGCAGGAGCTGGTGGATGCGTTGACGGCGCGGTTGCATGGAGGTGGCGTGCACCTGGGGAGTCCGGTGGCTTCAGTGGAGCGGGTGACGGGTGGATGGCGGGTCGGGCGCGAGGGCGTTGCGCAAGTCTTTGATGCGGTGGTGGTGGCTACTCCGGCGTGGGCTGCGGGCGAGCTGCTGCGAGGCGTGGATCGAGAGCTAAGCGATGAGCTGGCGGGGATTCCGTATAGCTCTTCGGTGACCATCAATCTGGTCTATGACGGAGCTGAACTGGACCCTCTGCCGCCGGGGTTTGGGTTTCTGGTGCCGGCGGCTGAGAAGCTATCGATCCTGGCCTGCACGTTTATCCATCGCAAGTTTGCCAGGCGGACGGCAGTGGGAAAGAGTGTGTTGCGGGTTTTCATGGGCGGGGCGCACAATGCCGGACTGCTGGAGCGCTCTGACGAAGAGCTGGGCGATCTGGCGCGTAAGGAGCTGCGGCGGATACTGCACATTACTGCGAGGCCCGAGCTTGTGGAGGTGCGGCGCTGGCCGCGGGCGATGGCGCAGTATGCAGTGGGTCATCGTGACCGCATGCGGCGTATTCAGGATCGCCTGTTGCAGCTGCCAGGGTTACGGCTGGTCGGGAATGCTTACGACGGTATCGGGATATCTGACTGCATTCGACTGGGAAGGGCGGCGGCGCGTGATCTGACGGCTACGCTCCGAGATGCCCCAGCCACAGTCCAATCGCATAGGTGACAGCGCCCTCCACGGCGCCGATTGCTGTCATCTCAAAGCCGCTGGCCCACCAGGAGCGCACGGTGACGAGCGACTTGGCTGCGCCTACGGCGAAGTGGGCGATCAGCGAAATGACAGCGGCGGTAATGACGGCATCGATTCCCGACATGAAGAAAAAGGGGATGACGGGAATGATCGCTCCGACTGCGGTGGAGAGCGCACCGGAAGTGGCTGAGACCCATGGATCCTTGAGGCCTTCTTCGCTGGTGTTGAGGCGCTCAGAGGAGAGGGCTCGCAACAGCAACTGAGGGTCACCGGCGAGATGCTCGACGACACGCATTGCATCGTCTTCCGGCAAACCCTTGACCTGATAGTAGAGCGAGAGCAGTTCGCGGGCTTCAGAGGGATTCATCTCGATGGCCTGACGCTCGCGATCAACTTCAGCTTCGTAGATTTCGCGTTCGGATTTGGCAGCCAGCCACGCGCCTGAGCCCATGGAAAGCGCGGAGGCGATCATGCCGGCGAGCCCGGCGAGCAGCACATACTTGCCGTCGCCGGCAGTGGCTCCACTGACGCCGGAGACGATGCCGAAGATGGCTCCCAGACCGTCATTGACACCGTAGATGGCGTCACCGATCCAGCTTCCGGCGCGGGAGCCTGAGCCTGGACGGCCGTGGTTTCGCCTTGCCAGTAGCTCTTCGAGTAAGCCTTTGGGGTCGACGGCGTGTTTGTTTCCGTGCGCGGCGTGTGAGCGGCCGCGAAGGAGCGCGCCCAGTTCGCGATAATGGTGCTTTTCGTCTTCGATGACGTGCTCGAGGATGGCGATGGAGCCTTCGTCGCCAAGCTCTTTAAGCTGGGTGCCATAGCTGGCGATGTGGCGGCTCTCGTCGATCTCAAGACGGCGAAGAGCCATGATCTGACCGCCGGCGCGGGCAGCGAGGGAGTCGGCGGCGCCGTGCGGATTGCCGCCGTAAACGGGCTGTTTGCCGCCCAACTCGACGATGCGCTGCGTCCACAGCGCGGCGTGCTCGAGTTCGGCGGCGGCAAGATGGCGGAGGGTCTGGGCGCGGATCGCGTCGGTGTCACGGTCGGCTAAAGCGAGATAGGTGTGGTACCCCTCCATCTCCGCCTGCCAGTTGCCATCAAGACAGGCGAGCACCTTGCGCAGACGGCTGTTCTTTCTTGTGTCGAGCGGCAAGGTTCCTCCTGTTGTTGCCTAGAGAATACGGTGTTTTCCTGCGGAAAAGGAGATTACAGGAGGGTGCGGAGATGTGCAGGTTGAGATCTGCGTGACTTCAAGAGCCGAGAGCCTCCAAAAAATAGTTGAGAGAGTTCGCAATTAGTGATTGACACTTCGCACTAACTGTATATACTCAGTATAGACATATGCACAGTGACCTGATTATCTCTCAGACCGATGGCAGACCGATGTACCTCCAGATCATGGAGCAGATCAAGCTAAAGGTTTCTGTTGGAGATTGGGCAGCTGGGCAGGAGATACCGTCAATCCGGCAGCTCGCGATGGCGCTACGCGTAAGCGTAATCACGGTAAAGCGAGCCTATCTCGAGTTGGAACGCGAGGGTGTGATCGTGACTCAGCACGGCAAGGGATCAGTGGTCGCGCCGGATGCCAGCCTGGCTCCTCGTCTGCATGAAGACCAATTGGCGGAGCATCTGGAAAGGGCGGCGCGGCTGGGTGAGCTGCTTGGTCTTACGCCCGAAGAACTTGCCTCCCGTCTGGAACAGGCATCTGGCCGCTCGATGGAACAGCTGCCGAAGGAGAATCAATGAACGACCTCTCAGTTGAATTCCAGGGAGTGAGCAAGCATTATCCTCACTTCAACCTAGACAACATCGATCTGGAGCTGCCCACGGGCAGCATCATGGGGTTCATCGGCGCCAATGGGGCCGGTAAATCGACGACCATTCGCATTCTCATGGGCCTTGTTCACCAGGACAAAGGCACCGTGAACGTGCTTGGTCACCCCATGCCAGCGGACCAGACCGAAGCCAAGCTCGATATCGGCTTTGTATCGGAAGATATGCGTCTCTACGGCGCGGCTACCTTGAAGTGGCACATGGAGTTTGTGAGTTCCATCTATCCGCGATGGGATCAGGCTTACGCGGAAAAACTCGTCCGGCGCTTCGATCTCAAGCTGCAGCAAAAGATCAAAGGGCTTTCGCACGGGCAGCGCGTCAAGGCGGCGTTGTTGCTCGCGCTAGCCCGCCGGCCGCGGCTTCTCGTCCTCGATGAGCCCACCACGGGACTCGATCCTGTAGCCCGCAAGGAAGTTCTGGGAGAGCTGATGGCAGTGCTCGCCGATGAAGACCGGACCATCCTCTTCTCATCGCACAACACGCAGGATGTCGAACAGATCTCAGATCAGATCACCTTCATCGATCACGGACGAATTATCGACTCGGACGATAAGGAGTGCTTCCTCGATCACTGGCGGCGTCTGCGGCTGGTTCTGCCTCAGAACACCGAACTACCGCATCTGCCCGGCGTAATCGATGTGGGTGGGAGTGGCAGGCTTCCGGTCCTCACCACGAATTGTTTCGATCCAGCCATGCTCTCCGTATGTCAGGATCTTGGGGCAACAGTCCAGGCTGTCGACAACATGACCCTGGAAGAAATCTTCGTCACAAGCGTTCAGCATAGAAGGGAGACTTTGGCTGTATGAATTACTCGATGGTCACACGACTTATTGCGAAGGACTGGTACCTGCAGCGCTGGATGATCCTGGCCTCGCTGGCTGGGGGAGCGGCTTCCCTGGGCATCGTTTGCACTGGTGGGAAGGCTGCCTTCATGCTCGGCCTCATCCTGCTCGTCATGGTACTTATTTTCGTTGGTGCTCAACTTCCCATGGCAATGATGGTTCACGAACGTAAGGAACAGACGCTCTCCTTCGTAATGAGCCTGCCGATCTCACACCGCGAATACACAACCGCAAAAATCCTTGGAACCCTGCTTATCTTTCTGATTCCGTGGCTGGTGCTGGTGCTTGGCAGTCTTGCGCTGTTTGCTGTTCCCAACGGCGTTGCGCTTGGGCTCCTGCCGTACACGGTCATTATGGCGATAGAGATTTTGGTTGGTGTTTGCCTGACCATCGCCGTCGCACTGGTGACTGAATCTCAGGGATGGGCTGTCGCCGCCGTCATGGCCGGTAATGTCGGCTTCAACATCGTCGGATACTACGTCGCTCATCTTCCAGGTATTGCTCAAGGGATGTGGGGCTCCTCCCTCATGTGGAGCCCGACGGCGTCAACCGTAGTACTGACAGAGTTCGCAGTAATAGTTCTGCTGCTTTGTTTCACGTTTTTCTTCCAGTCAAGGAAGAGAGATTTCCTATAAACGATTGTGCGTTGCACCCGGTGGAAACAAGGGATTGATCTGCAGCTCTGGTATCCTTAATGGTTTACCCGGACGAAATTCGGGGGAGGATGCCATGGCCGAACCAAGATCACGTGTATACCACCGGAATCGGGTGGCGGAGACTCTGCGCGAGGAGATTGGGACGATGCTGGAGGGCCAGCTCTCTGATCCGAGAATCGCGTTCTGCTACGTGACTGAGGTGGCGATGAATCCCGGCAACAAGTCGGCCCGGGTTTATATTGCCGTCGATGGCGGAGACGAGGCGGAGAAGAACACCGTGGCGGCTCTGGTGGCGGCCAAAGGCTACATCCGGCATGAGTTACTGGAACGGCTGGGCACGCGGCGGGTTCCGGATCTGAGCTTTCATGTGGACAAGTCGGAGCGGTTTCAGTCGCGCATCGATGAGCTTCTGGGCCGGTCGAAGAAGCGGCAGAAGACGGCACTGGCCACCGCGACGCAGGAGCAACCAGTTTCCGATGCTCCGGCATCCCGATAGATCGAGAATCTGAAAGCATGGCGAGTCCCCAACCTCTACGGTTTGCGAACGGCGAACCTTCGGTCGAGACCGAGGGCGGCTTTTCGCTCGCACCGGAAGCGGGAGTTGGCGTAGCTCCGGAGATGTTGGCGATCCTGCGGGCGTTGCAGGACGGGGAGCGGTTCCTGGTGTGTTCGCACTCGCGGCCCGATGGCGATGCGATTGGCTCGATGCTGGCGATGGGCATGCTGCTGCAGCAGATGGGCAAGCGAGCCGACCTGGTAACGGCCGATCGTCTTCCGCCGGTGTATCGGGGATTGCCGGGAGCAGGAGAGATTCACACTGTGATGCGGGTGCACGGTCTATACGACGCGGCGATCCTGCTGGAGTGCGATGGGTTGGAGCGAACGCGGCTGCGGGGGCTGGAGTCGATGTACGTCATCAACATTGACCATCATGCGAGCGGCAAACCGTTTGGCGCGTTGAACTGGATCGATCGCCATGCCTGCTCGGTGGGTGAACTGGTGCACCGCATGGTGAGAGCCGCGGGCGCTACTGTTACTCCGGAGATGGCGACGTGCCTGTATACGACGCTGCTTACGGATACCGGCGGATTTTGCTATGGCGGAATTCAGGCGAATACTTTTCGACTGGCTGCTGAGTTGACTGAGGCCGGGGCCGATCCGGTAAGCGTGGCGAGGGATATTTACTTTGCGAATCCTTTCTCGAAGATGGTGCTGCTTGGCAGGGCGTTGAGCACACTGCGCCGCGAAGGCGCGCTGATCTGGCTGTGGGTTACACACGACGATATGATGGAGACCGGCGCGTCAGAGGAAGACTGCGAGGGCGTGGTGAACTATGCGCTTTCGATCGCCGGGGTGAAAGCAGCGGTCTTCTTGCGGGAGCTGCCTGAGGGGCGTATTCGCTTAAGTCTGCGCAGTAAGACGGGAGATGAAGGCGGGCACATCAATGTGGCCGCGATCAGCGAGCGGCTGGGCGGGGGCGGGCATGAGAATGCGGCAGGATGCACGCTGGATGGTCCGATGAAGCGGGCGACGGAGGAGATTCTTACGGAGCTTCGCAGGGAACTGGACGCACATGGTGCGTGATCGCTGCCAGGTCTGACAGCCGCCGCAATGCTATCGAAGCACTTCTGAAGTGAGACTTGCGATTGAGTTTGAGTGACCGGGTTGGCGGCGGCGAATCTGGTAGGCTAGGTGCGGGCCTACTCCTCCCTCGTGGGCGAAATCGATTTTATTGAGACCAGCGAGTTGATACGGAAGCCAGCGGAGGCGCCTCTGACCCGATCCAAGCTGATTCCTCGCATGCTTTCTCGCGTGCCGATGCCGACTGCGACGACGTGGTGGGAGGTAGTCAGTCTCTCAGCATTTATGGTGTTTTTCATTCTCTATGGAGTGACACCATATTTTGGTGGAGCGGGGATGGGGCTGGTGGGCGCCGACGAGCCCCGATATGCGCAGATTGCGCATGAAATGCTTGAAAAGTTGAACCATGCGCATACGCTGCGAGAGCAACTGAGCGCATATGTGACTCCGTACCTGTATGGGCGGCCGTGGCTGGAGAAGCCGGCGCTTTACTACTGGCGCGCGATGCTGGTGTTTCGCGATTTTGGAGTGCATGACTGGGTGGCGCGGCTGCCTTCGGTGAGTTTTGCGCTCTGGCTAGTGGGCCTGACGTATCTGCACATGCGGCGATTTCGGCCTGGGGGGCACCTGGATGCGGCGTTGATTACAGCGGCGTGCGTTGGCATTCTGGGTTTCTCGCGCGGGGCCTCGACGGATATGCAACTGGCGGCGCCGTTATCAATCGGGCTGCTGGGCTGGTATGCGTGGTATGAGACGAAGTCGAAGTTCTGGCTCTTCGATATTTACTTCTTTACCGCGATCGCGACGTTGGCGAAGGGGCCTGTGGCTCCTTTTCTTGTGCTGCTGATTGTGGGCTGTTTTGCGGCGCTGCGCCGGGAGTGGTGGATCTTTTGGCGGTCGCTTTGGTGGCCGGGGATTCTGCTCTATTTCGCGATTGTGTTGCCGTGGTTTATCGCGGTGCAACATCAGAATCCGACGTTCTTTCAGGAGTTTTTCCTGCAGCACAACCTGGAGCGGTTTGCGACCAATCGCTACCAGCATCAGCAACCGATCTGGTACTACCTGGTCGTGGTGCTGCTGGCGACGATGCCGTGGACGGTAATTGCCATGCGCGCGCTGGTGGATGGGGCGAGGAAGTCGGTGGTGGAGTGGCGGATTCGCCACGCGAGGTTGGGCAAGATCGACAGCGGCAAGGTGGCCGAGAGCCAGCCGGGCGATGCTTTCCCGGAGTTTCTGGTGCTGTGGGCGCTGATTCCGATTTTGTTCTTTTCGCTGTCGCAGTCGAAGCTGCCGGGATACATTTTGCCGTCACTGCCGCCGATCACAATTCTTACCGGGGACTACCTTTTCCGGTCGCGGGAGCGGGGATTGCAACGGTGGGTGCTTGGCGGTCATGCGCTGCTGGTTGGTGTGGTGACGGCCGCTGTGCTGCTGCTGCCCTGGTTTGTGTCGCATGGGACGAAGGCAATGCCACCTTTGCATGCATCCCTTGTGGCGGGAATCTCGGCGCTGTCGGCTGCGGTGCTGATTCTGCTGGTGGTTGCACGCTGGGGGATTGTGCGGCTGAGGCTGGCGACGTGCAGTGTTCTGGTGGTGCTGCTGTTGTTTCTATACGGGGTGGGACCGATCTTCTGGATTCCGGAAGCGACGGCGAGCAAGCGCACGATTGAGATGCTGGACCGGGTATATTCGGCGCGGCCGCTGGCGGAGCGGATTCAGACGATTGTGCCGCCAAGCGAGACGGTTGCCGTCTTTCGGGTGCGGCGAGATATGGAGTATGGTCTTGCGTTTTATCGCAACCACGAGGTCGCCAACTACGACGAGGTGGGCGTGCCGCCCGAAGAGCATGTGCTGGTGGTGCGTGTAGCTGGACGTGGCGGCGTGGATCTGCGCTCACAGGCAGCACTTAGCGAATATCTAGAGGGGCGGCATTACGAGCCACTGTTCAGTTGGCCGGATCAGGAACTGGTTGTGTACCTGGTGGGCAGCCGATAGAGCTGACGATTCTTGATGCCTGAAGGGGCCGATTACAAGACGGCTGAGTCTAATTTGACAAGCGAAATCGGTTTCGCCGGAAAACTGCCCGACGCCGAGGCGGAACTGCTGTATGCTTCTGAACAATCGTCAAGTGGACGATTTTGCGCGATTAGCATAGTTCTCAATTAGAACGGTGGCCGGCCCGGACCACCGGATGGATGAAACAAACGGGTGTGGCAATCGTCAACCGAAGCTGAGGCATAGTATGGCATCCAGTCTTTCATTAGAGATCTTGGACTTGCGCCACTTTGCCGCACCGATGCTGCGTCCGGTGCTGGAGGCGGAGAGCGCCCTCTGGCGGGAGCGGTTGAACTGGGACTACCTGGCCTCTGCCAAGCTGCTGCTGCAGTATCTGGATTCGCGCTCGCTGCCGGGGTATGTGGCCGTGGATGCGGGACGGGTGACGGGCTATGTCTTTTGTGTGTATGAAGATACGAAGGCTGTCATCGGGGATGTTTTTGCGCTGCCTGAGGAGGCTTTAGGCGAGCTGCATGGGATGCATCCGGAGGCCGCTGGCCGCGAGGTTGAAGATAGCCTGCTGCAGCGGCTGCTGGAGTTGCTGCTGCATTCGCCGGGAGTGGACCGGATCGAGTCCCAACTGCTGCTGCATCGCGACGGTGTACACTCCGGGGTCTTTCTGCGGGCTGGTTTTGAGGTGTATCGGCGTCTTTATCTGCGGCGCACTTTGACCGGTCTACTGCCGCTGCCGGAGATTGTGCTGGCGCCTGAGCTGGAGCTTAAGCCATGGCAGGACCATGACCTGAATGCTGCCGGACGGCTCATTGCGGAGGCGTATCTGAATCATCCCGACAGTCGCATTAACGATCAGTACCGGACAGTGCACGGATCGCAGCGGTTCCTGCAGAATATTGTGCGGTTTCCGGGTTGCGGGGTGTTTTCGCCACAGGCATCGCATGTGATCGTCAATCGGTATAGCCGCGAACCGGTAGCGCTGGTTCTGGGCTCAAGGGTGAGCGCGCAGTGCGGTCATATTACGCAGATTTGTGTGCATCCGGCGTATCGGCGCATGGGGCTCGCGCGATTGCTGCTATATGTGGCGGCTGCTGAGTTTCAACGGCAGGGGATGACCGAGCTGACGCTTACTGTGACCGAAGCGAATACGCATGCTGTGGACTTGTATACGGCTGAAGGGTATACGGTGGCGCATAGCTTCAACGCTGCCGTGTGGGTGAGGCAGGGAAAAGGGATTAGGTAGGAATAGAAGACGGAAGAATCAATTATTTCCCTGCTTTTACCGCGCCACAAAATACATCAGCCAGCTCAAGGCGATTGCCGAGCCGGCGAAAAGCGCAAAGGCTCTGGCTCCGTAGGTCAGCATTTGCTTGGGAGTATCTCGCTGGGTGATGGCGAAGACGACGGACGCGAAGAGTGCAAAGAGAAGGACCGCGGTGAAGTGGGACGGCTGGAACATCAGCGTTTCCTGCCTGTGTAGAGATTGTGTGCATCTACGGCGGCGATGATATTGAGCAGGCCGGCGACAACTATGAAGCGCGTGCCGTAGTCGGCGGTGGTGATCTGGACTGTGTCCGCGCCCAGGCCAGCCTGTCGGCTGACGAGATAGAAGAGGCCGGAGCCGAGGTCGCCTGCCAGGCCGAGCATGTCAAGAATGTCGTGAGCGCTGGTGTAGAGCTTGCCCTGCATGGCGATTCCCATGAAGAACATGCCGCCGATTGAGGCCAGCAGCAGGCTGCCGCGAATCCACTTGCGCTGCCAGAAATGGCCTGCGCCAGGCAGGAGCCAGCCGGCAATGAGAGGACCGTACTGGAATCCCGAGGTGGTTGTGGTCTTTGCGGTGCTGGTTGCCATGCTGTCCTGATTTTACATGAGTGAAGACGCGGCTTTCTTTGCCAAGTCAGATACTTATCGCGGAGTCAGGTCGAGTCATGCTTCACTTGCCAGTTTTGAGAAAAGTGGCGATGTGGCTGTTCAGGAAGGCTTCGTCGGCGGGACTGGCGCCGGCTCCGGCGGGGTGTCCCCAGAGCGAGGGAATGGGCAGCAGGGTGCAATGCGGGATGAATTTTGCTTCGTACTGAGCGTCGCCGACAGGGAAGTAGAGGTCTGTTTCTGAAGGCATGTAAAGGACGGGCGCCTTGATGCTGGCGAGAGCCTTTTCAACATTGCCTTGAAAGGGAGGCGTACTGCCGACGTCATGCTGCTCCCATGTACGCATCTGCAGGATGAGGTTATTGGCGTCGGCGTGGGGGATGAAGTTGGTACGGTAGTTGTCGATGACCTGCGCGAGGGTTGCATTGGGAGATTCTGTCTTCCATAGCTCGCGACGCCACCACTCCTGCGAGTAGAGCCACGCAGTCCAGACGATACCGAAGGCCTGGATGCCTTTTTCCGGTTCGGTGGTATAGTCGCCGTTCTTGAATGCTTCGTCGGTGGTTATGGCGGTGATCTCGCTTTCAAGGCGAACGATGCCGTGTCCGTAGGTTTTGGCTGTTCCTGAGGTGGCGACGATGCGATCCATGAAATCGGGATAGGAGACGGCCCACTGAAAGGCCTGCTGAGCGCCCATAGAAAATCCAATGACGGCCCGAAGGTGGCGCACGCCGAGTTCAGTGGTAAGGAGCTGATGGACGGCTTCAACGTTGTCGCGAATGGTGGTCACAGGAAAGCGCGGTCCGTGGAATGGCTCTGGGGTATTGCTGGGCGAGGAGGAGCGGCCGTTGCCGAAGAGTTCAGTGGTGATGAGGAACATGCGTGCGGGATCCAGGGCTTTGCCGGGCTGGTTGCCCATGTTGATGAGCCACTCGTAGCCGTGCATCTCTGCCATGTAGTGGGATGGCAGCAGGATGACGTTGTCTCCAGCGGCGTTTAGGTGACCGTAGGTGCCGTAGACAATCTTTGCTTCCGGGAGCACAGCGCCGCTTGTGGTGCGGAAGTTATGGAGGATAAAGGTGTGCTCGGCAGGCTCCAGTTTCTTTTGCTCCGGCTGGGCGGGTGTGGCGTTTTGTGGCGCGGCGAAGCTTGAGACGGATGCAACTGCAGCGAGCAGGAGTGTGGCGACTCTGATCTTCATTCGGACGTGCCTCCGGTACGAATTGCATTCATGGCAAGGGTGGAAAGAGCGGAGGGGCAAAGATTGGCGGGTTTTGGCGAGCGTGCGTGGTTTGCTCAAAGTCGTAGGCGTAGCGGATCAGCTGGCCTTCGTGAAAAGCCGGGGCGAGGATGGTGAGGCCGGCGGGCAGGTTGCTGTGGGTGAAGCCCATAGGGATGGTGATGGCCGGAAAGCCCGTCTGTGGTGAGAGCACCTGACTGTTGTCTCCGGCAGGACTTGTTGTGTCCCCGACTTTGCGCGGTGCATTGCTCCACGTGGGATAAACGATGGCGTCGAGGCGATCGCGAGCCATGGCTGCGAGCAGGGCGTTGCGGAAGGCAATCTTGGGCGGATCCTGATAGACGTTTGGACAGGGAGTGCGGCGGTCGTCCTTTTGCGGAGGGTTGATGGAGCCCTTGATCTCCTCTTCGATGTAGGGCAGGTAGAGGCCAGAGGCAACGATGGATTTGAGGTCGTGATAGGGCGCGTTTGGATGGGCTGCGAGGTAGGTGTTGAGGTCGGCCTCAAAGTCGCCGCACCAGATGTCTTTGGTGAGGGCGTCGAAATCGGGGATGGTGAAGGGATCGACGAGGGTTGCGCCTTCTTGCTGGAGGGTTTTGAGGGCTTGCTCGGTGACGGCCTTCACTTCAGGGTCGGTCTTATCGGTGTCGAAGTACTGGCGGAAGACGCCGATGTGTGCGCCTTTGAGGCCGTGGTGGTCGAGGGATTTCGTGTAGTCCGTGGCAGCGGGGTGCGGATATTGCGTCGCGGCCACGCTCATGACTGGATCTGAGGGGTCTGGGCCGGCGAGGACTGTGAGCAGGGCTGCGACGTCGGCAACGGAGCGCGCCATGGGGCCGCCGACATCATTGTGCGCGAAGAGCGGAATGATTCCGGAGCGGCTGGTAAGGCCGATGGTGGGGCGAATGCCGACCAGACCGTTGTGCGAGGACGGGCCACGGATGGAGTTGCCGGTGTCAGTGCCGAGGCCAGCTTCTCCGAGGCTGGCTGCTACCGCGGCTGCGGTTCCTCCACTGGAGCCGGCGGGAACACGCGTGAGGTCGTAGGGATTGCGGGTGATACCTGCGGTGGAACTTGCGGTGAGATAGGGACTGAAAGCCCACTCAGCCATGTTGGTCTTGGCGAGGATGATGGCACCTGCGGCACGGAGCTTTGCGACCATAGTTGCGTCGTGTTCGGGGACGAAGCCCTTGAGCGCAAGCGATCCGCCGGTGGTCTGGAGACCCGCGGTGTCGTAGTTGTCCTTGATGAGCACAGCGATGCCGCCCAGCGGGGGCAGAGTGTGCGTGGCGGCAAAGTTGCGGTCGCAGGCGTCGGCCTCTGCGAGCGCGTCGGGATTGATGAGGACGATGGAGTTGAGGCGCTGGTGGTCGGGCCCGAGCGGTGTCTGATCGTAGGCCTTGATACGAGCGAGGTAGCTCTCCACGATGGCGTGGCAGGTGGTGCGGCCTTCGCGTATCGCGGCTTGTGTCCCTGCGATGGTGGCCCCTGTTACTTCAAAGGGGGATGCAGTCTGTGCATGCAGCAATACCGGACATGCAAGCAGGAAAAACAGGCAGATTCTCGAAGGGCGGTACATTGGGCTGCTTGATGAATACCACGCATGCCGAGGGAACGCACGACAATTCAGATGCGGATCAGATACAGGTGAGTTCCATCGAAGTTGTATCTGTGAATTTTGAGTTAGAACGCCATCTTAGTTATAAGTTTCTTGACATTGGAAAATCATGAAGATAAGGTAGCGCAAGTTCGGAATACTTCTATGCATCGCGACTACGTTCTCACGTGTAACTCTACGGGTGAGCGATGCACCGGGGAACGCGGATATGAGCTTACCTGAGTCTCAGTTGACGATCGTTGTTGCTTGAGGCGTGTATCTGAATGCTGGAGAATGCGTCATGCCTGGCTACTCCAATCAGGGCCCTGCAGGCTTCGTTGAGTTCCATGAACGGATCGACACTGGCACCTCGGCGCTCATAACTTCTCCGCCTCCGGGGAGCGTTAGCCTTAAGCATGGCGGCTTAGTTCATCCGGTATCAGCAAAGCGCCGATCCCACTTAACTTCGATCAAATCAGTTCACGTTCCGGTGCTTCACATCCATAGCAGGGGCACTGACGTTGAGTATTTACAGCTTCTTCTCAATTCGCGTCTGGAAGGTCGCGGACCTTTGGCCGTTGACGGCCGTTTCGGTCCCAAAACCGAGGCCGCCGTGCTTTATTTTCAGAAAGACAATGGTCTGAAAACGGACGGAGTGGTGGGGCCGAAGACATGGTTCGCATTGACTGCGGCGCCCCCCGTGGAGCCAGTTCATCCAAAGACCAAGCCGAACCCACCTATAAAGGCTTTCCCGCCGGCTGCTGCCACGAGCCCGGCTCCTGCTCCGAGCCCGGCTCTGGCAGAACGTCCGGTCGCCTCGTGGTCGATCGAAGAGCGTTTCGAGTACGTGCTGTTTCAATCGCTCCTCGACATGCCCAAGGCCCTCGCAGTCCAAGTCAAGGCAATGTTTACGGGAAAAGGGCTGAAGATACTTGTTGGAACTCTGGTGGTATGGGGTGCCGGGCATTTCGCCGGGTATGGCGAGGCGATCGATCTTGTTTTGGTAGGCTTCGGGATTCCCTTTCTCGGGCTAGCCATATGGGACGTCATAAAGCTGCTCAAGAACTTTCTGGTATTGACCATTACGGGCAAAACCAAACCTGAGCTGAATCAAGCTGCCAAGGATTTTGCTCAGGCTCTGTCGATTGTGGCCACGGTGGTCTCTATCACTGTTTTCTTCGGAGTCCTGATGCGGGCCGTGCGAGGGATTCGCGGGGCCCGCACAGGCGGGGGTGGGGGCGAAGGAGCCGGTGAGTCCGGGTCAGGCGAGGGTGAGAGCGGGTCGGGGAAGGGCAAGGATGCCCCGGACGAAGAAGAGGGCGAGACTCCGAAAGAGGAGCCGAAAGAAACCGCCGCGGAGAAGCTGGCCAAGCGCCGGGCAGCAGCCAGACAAGCCAAGCTGAGGCAGGCCGTTGCAGACGCCGAGGCGAAAGGCAAACTGGATAAGCTCGATCCGGCCGACCGCGATTGGCTTAACGATGATCCCACAGGACGCCGCAAGGAGTTGGCGTATGATCCCGACACGGGTTCGTTCAAGCCCGACGAAGCGAGGGCGGCGCTCCAGGCAGAAGCCGACGGTACGCTCGCCTCACCGGTTCAGAGGGCGTTCAATGACGCGGGCCAGAGTGGAGGGGCTGACTACGTCGATGGCAATAACACGCCCTGGGATGTGAAGGACGCAAGCGCCGGAGCTGATGCTATCGCCGATGTTGCGGCACCGAAGGGCGGGCAGCCCGGCGAGAATGTTCTAGTAGATTGTTCTGAGATGACGCCGGATCAGCAAAGTGCACTTCAAACGGACCTGGGTAGCCGCACTATGCCACCTGGCAGCGGCCAGATTACTTTTACTCCCAAGCGATAGAGATGGAGCGAAGTCATGCAGCAGAAGGAACTCGACAGCCTGATTGCAGCTCACGAGGCCTGGTTCAAAGACCGAGCGGTGGGTACACGCCTGGAGCTTCGTGACATTGGGCTTCAAGGTCTGGATCTTACCGGGCGAAGGTTAATAGGAGCTAGTTTCCAGGGTGTCGATCTGACGGAAGCCAAATTGATCGGAACGGAGCTAGATCGGTCCGAACTGGTACGGGTGACATTTCGGAATGCCGAGATGATGAAGGTTATGCTGAGCGACGCCACCTTGCAGGAGGTAAATTTCACTGGCGCTAATTTGTTTGAATCGCAGTTGGATGGCATTCACGCAACGGAGTGCATTTTCGACGATACCGTCATGCATCGAGCTTTCCTGGTTAAAGCAACTCTTGATCGATGCAGGATGAGAAGGGCATCGTTAGTCGCTGCAGATTTTAAGCGGGTTTATATGCGGCAATGCTCGCTTGAGGGTGCGAACCTTGAGAATGCCAACTTTGCCAATGCACTTCTCGTCGATGTGGATCTGCGGGAGGCTCGGATTTCTGGAAGCATCTTTACCAACACGAGGATGGGACCCCTTCGCATTCACGGCATCACGGGCATTCCGGCCAAAGTCGAGAATTGCGGGCTCGAAGCGGCGGACCTAAGCCAGGATGGAGATGGCTCCATGATTTCCGAGATATCCGATGCACGGAAGCTGCTCCAGACGGGCAGATAACCCTATCTGCCCGCGAGGGTTGCGCTGCAGCAAAGTTAGATGCGGACTAGCTCCTGCTGACGGGGGCCAGTGACCCAGGCGCGGCCGGGGGCGGTAAGCATGTTGATCTCGCTGCGGATGCCGAACTGTGGATGGCCTGGCTCGAAGTCGACAGGCAGGTAGATGCCGGGTTCCACGGAGAAGCAGGTGTTGGGCAGGATGATGCGCTCGTCATGGGTTTCGAGGTTATCGAGGTTGGCTCCGGAGCCGTGCAACTCGGCAGCGATGTTATGCCCTGTGCGGTGGGTGAAGTACTCGCCGAAGCCAGCATTGCGGATGACTTCGCGGGCTGCGTCGTCGGGCTCAAAACCGTGGAGGGTGCGGCCGGGGTTGACGCGCTGTTCGCCGAAAGCGCGCTCTACGCAGGAGATGGCCGCATCTCGCGCGTCGCGCACGGCGGTGAAGACCTGCTGCTCAAGCGCGGTGGGGTCACGACCAATTACGCCGGTCCAGGTGATGTCGTAATGGATGCTGTTCGGCTGATTCTTGCGTCCCCAGATGTCGATAAGCAGGAAATCGCCGCTGCGGATGGGCAGGCAGAGCTCCGCTGTGGGCTCATAGTGTGAATCGGCGCTGTTGGCGCCAACGCTGACATTTGGACCGTTTTCCCAGATGAGGTCTTCGCGGCGCATCGCTTCGGCGAACCACTGCACGAGGTCAAATTCAGTGATGCGCGCAGGGTTACCTGACGCAGGATGCAGGACGCGGCCGAGCTCGCGAAAAGCCTGCGCGAGGATGGAGTCAATGGCGCGCTGTGCCGCCTGGTGGCTTGCGATCTGGTCTGCTGTCAGGACAGCTTCAAAGTGGCTGACGAGGTCGGCTGAGGAGACGATCTCTTTGCCGAGGGCGCGGAGGAACTCGATGGTGCCTGCGTCAACCATGGAGACGTACATGATGGCGTTGCGCGGCGAGTACTGCATGGCAAGGCGGCGTGCGCCGGAGAGCATGGTGTCGATACCCTTGGCCAGCTCCTGCCAGCTGGAGTACTGCCCCTTGGTTCCGGGGAGCGTATCGAGGCGGCCTGATTCGATGCGGTGGACGAGCTTGCGCGGGTCGCCTTCAGCGGGGATGAAGTAGTACCAGCGGCGCGTAACGTGAGCGTGCGGGTCCAGGCCGAGGATGCGGGAGGCGATGGGGTCGCGGTGATGGTGATCGTAGAAGAGCCAGCCGTCGAGTTGAGCCTCGCGGAGAGCGGTCTGGATGGCGTCAAGCTGCATGGGGACAGGATACGGCATTTGGACACGGCCCCGCCGTATTGCTCAGAGATGATTCTGCGCTAGTTATCTGTCGCCGGTGTGGCCACGGCCTTTAGTTTGGCGCCGCTGTCCGGATCGGTTGGCGTGACTGAGTCGGCGTCGAACGGGATCAAGTCGAAGAGCGGCAGCAGGACGGTGTCAGGGGCGTATAGGTTGTTTCGCAACTCGATAAGTCGATGCGGTTGCGTAGATGGCTGCTGGCTCTGAAGGGTTGGAAACTGGAGCCATACGGGCGGTACGTGGTTGGTTGGCGGTCGCGGGATGAGTTGCAATGTGCCGGGAACGACCGTGAGATCGTAATTCGTCAGAGTGCTGCCGGTTACTGTAGCTGTAATGGGGTAGGAGGCGGCTGGAGACCATTGGGTAGTGGCTGTCTGCGTAGAGACAGTTATGGTGTCGTTATTGACCAGTCCGGAGACGGTATAGGTGTAATTACCGAGGTCAGCTACGCCCACGTAGCGAGTTACGTTAGCAATAGTTAAGTTCAACGAGGCTGGAGTTACCTGGAGCGAGGCGGGATTGACTGTGATCTGGTAGTTGGCTGCGACTGCGCCGGTTACGGTGGCATTTATCGGATACATGCCGACTGGAGACATTGTGGTGGCATTGGTCTGGAGAGACACTGTTACCGTGTCGCCGGCGCGCAGGCCCTGAATGGAGTCGCTGAATTGAGGATTCGCAGCGCCGTAGGGGCGTGAGGCTGGATGCACTGTCACGATAAGAAGCGATGTTGGCATGGGTGCGATACAGCCAACGGTGTCAAGACTTTTCATGCTCGGGAAGGCCGACGATGCCTTCCGTGTTCCATGTGGAACGGCAGGTAAGGGGACAAACTTCGGTCCAATCGTGAACAGCTTCGGCATGACGCGGCCAGTGATGGATTTGTCCCGCAGGCTTCGCAATGTCAGCGGCCTGTTGAGGCTCGGGACTGGTGGAGATTTTATGGACTTTTTCACACTGCCGGAGACAGAACCTGCGGGACAGCCAGGATCTGTTGCTGTGTAGGTAGAGGAGGAAGGCAGGTAGTTAGAATCCCCAGAGTAAGTGGCGGTATGAGAATCCACAATGGGCCCAGACGCTGGTGCAATATTAAGGTTGTAACAAAGATTGATGCCAAAGTTGTCGGGATAGGCCGGAAAGGGTCCATCGATTGGTTCGCCGTCAAAGACTATGGTGCCGGTGGGAGGGGGACCTGCGGCCTCGGGAAGAAAGCCGAATCCGAAGCATACGTCGTAACTGTTGAAGCCGAACTCAGAAGGGCACTGAACATTGGTGATCTGCGAGTAAGCCGATATCCAGGTGGGGATCAGTGCGATTCCGACGGGATACTGCGTCTGGTTGGATTCGGATGCCGAATCGAATTTCGCGACGAAGGCATTGCTGCCCGCGGTGGCGCCTTTTGCTGTTTGCAGTGCTCCGCTGGTTACAGTGAAGTCGGCTGAGTTTGCGTATCCGACGGCGTATGCACTGCCAGAAAGGTCGAGTGCGACGCCGATCGCGGCATCGTTTGCGCTGCCTCCGAGCAGTGTTGCGTAGTTGAGAAACGCCGCGGACGGATCCAGTTTGAGGATGAATGCAGAGTTGCCGCTGGACTCGGGCGTGGGAAGGGCATCGGGGGTAGAAATAAAGCCGCCGAATTTGCCTGCGTTGGAGGTCGTTGCATTGCCTACGATGTAGGCCGCGCCCATATTATCCACGGCCAGCCCTGAGATGGTTGTGCTCTGACCTTCAAGAAAGGTGGAGTATTCCATGGCGGTGCCGGTGGCGTTGAGTTTGGTCACAAAAGCTGCTGGCGAACCCGGAAAATTACTGGAAGGCTCAAGGACGTCCGAAGTGAGTGGAAAATCGGGGGAATTGGTAGTTCCGGTCACATACGCAAAGCCATTCTTATCGACGGCGATCGCTTGTGCCGATTCTCCCCAACTGCCGCCAAGATAGGTTGAGTACACTTCGTCAGTTCCCGTCGGGTTCAGCTCAGTTACAAAAGCGGTTGGCGCGCCATACTGGAACGCATTGTTCGAAGTTTGAAAAGCGCCGCTCGTCACAGGAAAGTTTGGATCGCTTGTGCTGCCGGCGACGAAAGCATCTCCTGAACTGTCGATCGCTATTGCATTTCCGAAACCTTGCCCTCCGAGATATGTCGAGTACACCAGCGCCGTCCCGTCCGGGCTCAGCTCGGTCGCGAATATATCCGGTTGTGCAGAGAGTTGCGTTCGAAAGGTTCCTGGAGTCAGAGGGAAATCTGCAGAGTACGTATAGCCGGTTACGTAGGAATTTCCATTTGAGTTGACTGCGATCGCCTGAGCCACGTCTCCCTGGGCAGTGTTGGCATGATTGCCTGATCCGCCGAGATACGTTGAGTACGCCAGTCCATCGCCTGCGGCGTTGAGCTTCGCGACGAAGGCCGTCGAAGCTCCGCTTGCTGTTGTGGGGTTGGCAACCTGGAAAGCACCGCAGGTTACAGGAAAGTCTGTCGAGTAGGTAGCTCCGGTGATATAGGCATTGCGGTTCTGGTCGAGCGCGATGCCGTAGCCGCTGTCACCTCCTGATCCGCCAAGGTAGGTGGAGTAGATGAGCGCAGTTCCGGCGGCGTTTAGCTTGCTGACGAAGACTGTGCTTAAGCCCGCCGAGGCGTTGCTTGTTTCCTGGAAGGTGCCGGTGGTGATTGGGAAATTGGCGGAGTATGTTGTGCCTACGATATAAGCGTTGCCGTCCGCGTCAACGGCGATTCCGTTGCCTTGATCGCCGTTGACGCTGGAGCCGCTGCCGCCGAGATACGTGGAGTAGACCAGGACCGGGTCGATGATGAGGGGACGGCTGTGATTGTAGGGGCCGACCTCAAAGCTGACGCGATGATTGGGTAGGAGCTTGTAAGAGGAACGGATGGGGATACGGGCTCCGTTATTTTCCTGGTATGTGACAGGTGCTCGCAGGCGAAGGCTTGTCCTGTTGTTTTTGGAGAGAATGAGGTCTCGGGTGTTCGCGTCGATGTGCAGCTGCTTTGTGCCTTCTATTGTTAGGACGATTCGGTCTGGGTCGGCGTGGGGCGCGACGATGAAATCATGTTCAAGATGGCGCTGGTTGCCGTAGTAGACGAGGTCGATACCGGGATAGATGGAGTTATAACGAATGCGGCTGTAGTTTGGGATGTTGGTTTGCCACTTTGCGGGGTTGTTGCCGAGGAAGTAATTGGTACGAGTGAGTTGCTGCTCTTCTGCGGTCGGGGTCGCGTTGGAGTTGGTGTTTGCCAACCGTATGCGGATTGGGGAAACCGTGCCAGTTGTGGCTTGCGGGACGATTACGGATTCACCACGCTCCAGGAAGAGCGTGTAGCTTTGGCTGTGGGAGAGATACCGGACGGACGGTTCAGCCTGGCCCTGATTGGCTTCAAAACTCAGCGGGAGGCTTCCGTATTGGGAGACGGAGACCTGCGCGGCTGCTGTTATCACGCTGGCGGAAAGAAGCAATGGGAGGGCGGACAAAATGCGGGCAATGGGAGATAGCATAGGCACCCCCTGATTTCGTTCGTTTACTTAAACTGCAAAACGCTGACCGCGATCGTGACGGCGTAACCTTACCACTATACGGCTAAAAACATTTTCCGAGCTTGCTTATCTCAAGGCTGACAAGTCGGGAAAAAGTTTCTAACTCTTGATTAAGAAAGTTGGGCATGAGTTATGCCGAACGCCGTGGGCCGTCAATGAGTCGAATCTTATGTTAAGTAACGGGGATAGCTACAGCACGTCTTCATTCTTTAGGAAAAAAGAAGAAAGAGAGTGGTAACACGGGGTTGGGTCAGGCGGTCTCAGCCTACTGGAGGATTTGGTTTGGGCCTATCTTGTGAGAGCGGAGATGTTGCGCGCGGAGTTCGCGAACTGTGCTGCATAGAGAAGCCCGCCTCCTTCATTGGGAAGAATGGCTTTGGATTCAGTTATCAGGTGAAGAGTAGAGTGTCCGGACGATCTCAGGTCGATGGACTGAAATCTCAGGTCTCAGAAGCGATATCCGGGCACTCTTTTGCCGTGTAGCCGAAAAAGGCTAGACGGCGATCGAGGCGGCTCTTGGACTTACGCCGCTTAGTTGGGCGGCGCGGGCTTCGGCATAGGCGGCTGCGCCTAACAGGGCGGCACGGCTTTCGAGAATGACGCGGACCGGCATGTTAATGAGCAGTTGGCTCAGGCGGCCTTTGTCAGTGAAGGCGCGCATGAAGGTGCCGTCTTTGAGCTTCTCGAGGATGCGCGGTGCGATTCCGCCGCCGATGTAGAGTCCGCCGATGGAGAGGACTTTGAGGGCGAGATTTCCCGCTTCGGCTCCATAGGCGGAGACAAACATGTCCAGGGTACGCTCACAGATTTCGCTCTTGGCGGCGAGGGCGAGTTCGGTAATGACGGCGTTGGGGTCGTCTTCGTCAGCTATGCGGTCGCGGAGCCAGGCCGGTTCTTCCATGCCTCGTACGTCGCGCAGGAACTCGTAGATGTTGGTCATGCCCATGCCACTGATGACGCGCTCGAAACTGACGCGTCCGTTGTACTTCTGCTTGAGGAAGCGGAGCAGGTCGATCTCGTCTTCATTGCGTGGGGCGTAGTCGACATGACCGCCTTCAGAGGGCATAGGAATGTGCGAGCTGCCGGTCCAGACGAGGATGCCTTCGCCGAGGCCGGTGCCGGCGGCGATGAGAGCACGATTACCGAGCTGGCCAGGGTCGCCTTCAGAGAGGGTGTGAATCTGATCGGGCTTGAGCTCGGCGACTCCATAACCGTTGGCTTCAAGGTCGTTGATGAGGAAGACGTGCTCGATGTTAAGGCCGTGGGAGAGTTCGCGGCTGTCCAGCGTCCAGGGCAGGTTGGTCAGGCGCAGGCGGCCATCGCGAACCGGGCCGGGCACGCCGAAGCAGGCAGAGGTGACCTGTTCGCCGGCGAGAAATTCGCGCACGATATCTTCCAGGCCGGAGTATTCTTTTGCCGGGTAGCGCGTGTCGCGTGTGTACTGCAAACTGCCGTGGGTGAAGTCGTACAGGGCAAGGTGAACCTTCGTACCGCCTACATCTCCCGCGAGAATCATCGAGTCCTCTCCAAGTGACCTTTGCCATCTGCGCCCGGTGGTGGAAGCTGAGCAGCGGCGGCTTTATCCAGAATCAAGGTGAGTATACCGCTTGCGGGCCAGATCAATTGTGAAGGCAGGCGTTCGACGTCTTTGGGTCCGAGCAGGACCTCTTTGAGAGGCCCGGCTTTGTCGGCTCCGGCGATAAGGAAGAAGACTTCGCGAGCGTGGTTGATTACGGGCCATGTGAGGGTGACGCGCCAGGTGTCTTTTTGAGGAACCTGGTTGGCGACGGCGAGACGGCCCATTTCGTGAATGGCTGCAGTGTGCGGGAAGAGCGAGGCGGTGTGGCCGTCATCGCCCATGCCGAGGGTGACGACATCGAAACGTGGGGCTTCGGCGCCCTCCAGGCGGAAGGTGCGGCGCAGGTCGAATTCGTACTGGGCGGCGGCTACCTCGGGTTCAAGCTCGCCGTGAATGCGATGAATCTGCTCGGGTTTCATGCCGACGCGGTCGAGCATGGTCTCGCGGGTCATGCGGTAGTTGCTGTCGGGGCTGTCGGGAGGAACGGTGCGTTCGTCGACCCAGAAGAGCTCAAGGTGCTGCCAGGGCATGCGGGTTACGAAGGGCTGCATGGGATCTGAGAGAAGGCCGAAGGTGACCTTGGGCGTACTGCCCCCGGAGACAGCTATGCGTGCGCGGCCGCGTGCTGCGACAGCTTCCTCGGCGAGTTCAACCAGGTGCTGGGCGGCGTACCAGGCAAGCGCCGCGGGGTCGGGTTGGATGATGTAGTTGATTTGCAGCTTGGATGACATGAATGCTCCACGGACCAGGGAATGGGATTAAGAACTAGAAAACAAGGACAAACTGCCGGGTTTGCGGTTGTCTATTCCCCAATCCCTATTCCTTCCTTATTACAGTTTGCGCCACTCGCGGCCGTCGCGTTTGAGCAGTTCGTCGGCGGAAGCTGGTCCCCAGGAGCCGGCGTCGTAGTTGGGGAAGGTGGAGGGCGTCTTGGCAGCCCAAGCTTCCAGAATTGGCGTGTAGAGGGCCCATGTGGTTTCAACGCCGTCGCGATGGGCAAAGAGCGTCTGGTCGCCGAGCATTGCATCGAGCAGCAGCCGCTCGTAGCCGTTGGCCGACGATTTGCCGAATGCCTTGTCGTAGGCAAAATCCATGGTTACCGGGCACACGGAAACATTCTGTGTGGAGGGCACTTTAGCGCCGAAGCGGAGACTGATGCCTTCATCGGGTTGGATGCGCATTGTGATGACATTGGGCTGAATATCGCATTCGCCGCCACTATTGCGATTGAAGATCATTAGCGGAGGCTGCTTGAACTGGATGCTGATTTCAGTGGCACGCTTGGCCATGCGTTTGCCGGCGCGGACGTAGAAGGGCACTCCCGCCCAGCGCCAGTTATCGATTTCGAGCCGCACGCCGGCGTAGGTTTCAGTGCCAGAGTTGGGGTTGACGCGCTCTTCCTGGCGATAGCCGATGACCTCGACTTCGCCGTTCTTGCCAGGAATCTTTCCCGGTCCATACTGGCCACGCACAGCGTTTGTGATGGGGATTGGCGGGATGGCCTGCCAGACCTTGAGTTTTTCAAGGCGAACGCTCTGGGATTCGAAGGAGACTGGGGGCTCCATGGCAACCAGGGAGAGTAGCTCCATGACGTGGTTCTGGACGACATCGCGCAGGGCTCCCGCTTTTTCGTAGAAGGGGCCGCGGCCTTCGACGCCGAGCGTTTCCGCTGCAGTGATCTGCACGTGGTCGATGTAGTTGCGATTCCAGACGGGCTCGAAGATGCCGTTGGCGAAGCGGAAGACCATGATGTTCTGGACGGTCTCTTTTCCGAGGTAGTGGTCGATTCGGAAGACCTGACGCTCAGCGAAGACGGCGTTGACCTGGCGGTTGAGCTCGCGGGCCGAGTCGAGATCGTGACCAAAGGGTTTTTCGATTACCGCGCGGACCGAGCCGTGTTCAGGCTTGGCAAGACCCTTGACGCCTAGATTTTCGATGATCCCGGTGAAGTATTCGGGGGCCGTGGCTAGGTAGAAGAGGCGGTTGCCGCCTATGCCGAATTCTTTGGCGATCTTGTCCAGCTCGGCCTTGAGGCCTTCGTAGCCCGAGGCATCGTCGAAGTTCATGGCGAAATAGCGGACTTTGTTGACGAAGCTCTCGAGGTGGGGATCGTCTTCTTTCGCCTCGCCGAACTCGAGGATTCCGGCACGCATGTCGGCTGCGAATTCATTGCCGAGAGGGCGGCGGGCGACGCCGACGATGGCGAACTCCCTGGGCAGCAGGCCGTTCTGTTCGAGGTGATAGAGCGCAGGGAGGAGCTTACGCTTGGTTAGGTCTCCCGATGCGCCAAAGATGACGAGGATGGTTGGCTCGGGGAGGCGGACTTTGCCGGCGGGTACTTTGGAGAGATCTTCAGGACTGATTGTCAATTGTGCTGTTGCCATGATTCCTGCCTCGTAAGCAGCTTGTGGCTGCGTTCCATTCGATGATCGAAACGGCTAAATGACTTGAAGTTGCTTGAGTTCTGCGCGCAGTTGCTCTTCGTTGAAGAATTGAATTGCGTTGATTCCTGCTGCGCGAGCCGCATCTGTATTGCCGGCGCGGTCGTCGATAAAGAGAATGCTGCCTGCGGGCCGGCTGAGAATATCGAGGGCGCGGCGGTAGATCTCGGCGTGAGGCTTACGCATACCGAGATAGCAGGAGGAAAGCTGGACGGAGAAGTAGGGCTTGAGGCCGTATGTCTCCATGCGGTACTCGTGCAGCACGCGGGACTCGTTGTTAAGCAGACCGATGAAGTATTTCCTGGTTGCGGCGAGCTCTTTGAGGACGGGCATGGCGTTAGACGTCAGCGGTACTGAACGCGCCTTCATGGCCTTGATGAAATCTGCTTTCGTGAAAGAGCGGGGCTCGTAAAAAACAGTGGCCTCGAGATAATCTTCGACGCCGATGGCGTCGCGCTCCCAGGCGTCGTTGGCCTCGGGATGACGCGATTCAAACTCCTCACGGTCAAGATTGAACTGGTCCAGCACCGCAGTGCGCTCGTTGTGATCCCAGCCATTGGTGAGCATGACGCCGCCCACGTCGAAGAGCACTATGTCGATCTTGCCGGATTCTGGCATGCAGACCTTTCGGACGACATTGCGAATCATTACCGATTAAGAAAAGAATATGCGGTCAAGACGGCGAGCCGTGCCGGATTACCGAAAATTCACCAGCAAATTATCGGCGAAACTCCGGCGGAAGATTAGGTGGCGTTGAGGCATCAGTTGAAGTGCTGCCCGGAGGCGACGCAGGTTTGCACGAATATTTGGCTTCGATGGCCAGCAGCTTGTTGTAACGGCGTACGAAACGGGGCTCCGTGGCCTGAAAGGTAGCGGCGAGAAAGGAATCGGAGACGTCGTGTGCGGTTTCTGTGCCGATGACGCGGGCCCCGAGAACTAGCACGTTCATTTCGTCGTGCTCTACGCCCTGGTGTGCGGAGTAGTGGTCGTGGCACATGCCTGCGCGGATACCGGGAATTTTATTGGCAGCGACGCATACGCCTACGCCGGAGCCGCAGATGAGGATGCCGCGGTCTGCAATGCCGGCATTGATGGCGTCGCCGACGGCTTCGGCAGCGTCTGGGTAGTCAGATGGCTCGGTGGAGTGGACGCCGAGGTCGACGACTTCATGACCTTTGGTGGCAAGGTAGGCGCGGACATCCTCTTTGAGGAGGAAGCCGGCGTGATCGGAGCCGATTACGAGTTTCATGTCTTAGACCTAGTGTGAGGTGTGAAAGGCCAGTGGAAGTGTGAAAGTGTGGAGTGTGTTTGACTGCTTTTTCACACTCCCATACCCGCACTGCACACTCGCATCGTTTACTTGCCGAGCAGCGCCTTCGCATGCGCTGCTACGTTTTCGCCAGTGAAGCCGAGTTCCTTAAGAACAGTGCCGCCGGGGGCAGATGCGCCGAAGCGGTCGAGGCCAATGACTGCGCCCTTGCCGCCGACGAGATATTTCCACCAGCCGAGGGTTGCGCCGGCTTCGATGGCTACCTTGGGCACACCCGGCAGGAGGATTGAATCGCGGTATTCAGCCGATTGCTCATCGAAGATCTTCCAGCTGGGGAGAGAGACGACGCGAGCGGCTATTCCGGCCTCGCCCAAAAGCCTGGCGCCGTCGATGGCCGGCCAGACTTCGGCTCCGGTGCCGATAATGACGATTACAGGATTGGGCACGTCGTGCACGATATAGCCGCCTTTGCTGACACCGGCATAGGTGTCAACGGTGGCAGGGTCGAAAACGGGCAGATCCTGACGCGAGAGAGCCATGAAGGACGGGCTGTCGCGCTCGAGAGCCACGCGCCAGGCAGCGGCGGTTTCATTGGCGTCAGCGGGGCGCAGGTCGGTGAAGTGTGGAACGGCGCGTAGAGCCATCAGGTGTTCGATGGGCTCGTGGGTAGGGCCGTCTTCGCCGACCGCGACGGAGTCATGGGTGTAGACGAAGAGCGAGTGGGTCTGCATGATCGCAGCCAAACGCAGCGCCGGCTTGCAGTAATCAGAGAAGACGAAGAAGGTGGAGCCGAAGGGAATCAGGCCGCCGTGAGCGGCGATACCGTTGACGGCGCAGCACATAGCGAATTCGCGAACACCAAAGAAGATATTGCGGCCCAACGGATCGGCGTGGAAGCTGGGGCTGTCTTTGAAGATCGTCTTGGTGGAAGCCGTGAGATCGGCTGCGCCGCCGAAGAGCTCGGGGACGGTCTTTTCGAGGGCGTTCATGACGACCTGGCCGGCGTTTCGGGTGGCTACAGGCTTGGCCGTGGGGAAGCTTGGAATGGCGGTCTCCCAACCAGCGCGGCGCTCGTTCTTCTGCGTCCGCTCGAACTCGGCGGCTAGATCAGGATACTGCGCCTTGTAGGCGGCAAAGAGCGTGCTCCACTCGTCTTCGTACTTCTTGCCGGCATCGACGGCCTTGCGCCAGTTGGCGAGGGCATCGTCGGGGAGGTAGAAGCTCTGATCTTCAGGGAAGCCGAAGAACTTCTTGGTGGCTGCGGTGGCTTCTACGCCAAGGGCCTCGCCGTGAACCTTGTTGGTGCCGGCTTTGGGGCTGCCGTAGCCGATTACGGTACGGACGCCGATCAATGTGGGCCTGGAGGTTTCGGCCTGTGCTTCCTTGACGGCGGCCTCGAGGGCGTCCAAATCATTGCCGTCAGCGACGCGAAGGACCTGCCAGCCGTACGCTTCATAGCGGGCATAGACGTTCTCGGTGAAGCTCAGCTCGGTGGGGCCATCGAGGGAAATGAGGTTGTCGTCGTAGAGGAAGATCAGCTTGCCCAGACCGAGGGTTCCGGCGAGTGAGGCGGCCTCATGCGAGACGCCTTCCATCATGTCGCCGTCGCCCATGATGCCGTAGACGTGATGATTGACGATTTCGAAGCCGGGCTTATTGTAGATCGAAGCGAGGTGCCGCTCGGCAATAGCCAGGCCGACCGACATGGCGAAGCCCTGGCCGAGCGGGCCGGTGGTAACTTCAATGCCGTCTGTGTGGTGGTATTCAGGGTGGCCGGGGGTCTTCGATCCCCACTGGCGGAAGCTCTTGAGGTCATCGAGAGTGAGCTTGTATCCGGAGAGGAAGAGCGAGCCGTAGATCAGTGCGGAGGCGTGCCCATTGGAGAGGACGAAGCGGTCGCGATCTGCCCATTTGGAGTTGGACGGATTGTGCTTCATGAGCCTGTGGAATAGCAGGTAAGCGGCGGGCGAAAGGGCGAGAGGCGCTCCGGGATGACCGCTGTTGGCCTTTTGAACGGTATCGACGCAGAGAAGGCGCAGGGTGTCGATCGAGAGCTGGTCAATATTGGTGGCGATGTCAGGCATAATCGGGGGTGTTCCTTTCACTCGTCAGATACGTTCTGGAGGCTTGTGGGTTCGAATTTCTGCCGCGGCTACTCCTCAATGCGAACGTCGAAATTGTGACCCAGCCAGCGGTCTTCCTCCGGCCAGAAGAAAGTTAATGATAGCCCAGCGTTCTCCTTGCGGTCCGCCCGGGCGATGTCGACGACATGCCCGGCAGTGCCCACGCTGCGGCTCTCTGTAGTATTTGCCGTCTGCCACTGGTCGTAGGACCAGATGACTTTGACTGGATTTTCAGCCATGATGCGCAACGTCGCTTCAGGAGAGATGCGCTGGATGGGACGGCGGAGGGTAAAAATCTCAATACACTTCGCGTGCGACCGGCCATGATGGGAGGAACGGGCGTGCCCGTGTTCGGACTGGAAGCGGCCATAACGCTGATAAACCGGCTCGATGCGGTCGAAGACCTGGCCATCGTAGGCTGAGCGCAGCAGCTTCAGGTACTCTGCATGGGCCCAGACGAGCGGGCAGGCGGCGCCGGTAGGGCCGCCGAATTTGAGATGCTCCTCGGGGCGGTCGGGCTCGTCCCAGACCTGCTCTGGGAGCATGTTTCCGGGGGTGGCGAAGGCTTCGTAAGTCTTGATCATGTCGCTGACATCCCGGCCTGCGGCGATCTCGTAGTGGGCTCGTTCGCCGGTGAGGAGAGGCCAGACGCGTCCCTGACCGGTGCCGTGATAGGGGCCACCCTCGGGGCCCTGACCGTAACCATCCCAGTTGTAGCGAAGCCAGCCGGGTCCCTGGGGCAGGTCACGTTTGAGGATGGCGTCGACTACTTTGAGGGAATCGATCATGAGTGGGTCGTCTGCACGGCGAATGCCGTAACGGACCAGCTCGAGGAAGCCGCCGTCGATGATCTGGCGTGCTTCGAACTCGGTTTGCGTGCCATTCGGGCGGTTGTTGATGTGGATCATTTCAGTGCCGGGGCCTTCACTGTCGATGGGGGAGCCTGACTCGGGTGGACGGATGCGCATATAGTGGCGCTTCACTTCGGGCAGGAGGACGCCATCGTTGGTGACCGTCCAGTCTTCGAGGTGGGACTCGATCCAGTCGGCAAACTGCTCGTAAAACTCGGCCAGTTCGGTGGATTGGTGGTCGCGGGCCATTTCTGCTGCGCAGATGAGGCCGCCAATGACTGCAGCCAGTGTGGATGGCGAGTAGCCGGAGTTTTCTTCCCACCGCTCCTGATGAGTAATGGGCGCGTTGCGCACGAGGAAGCCGGCGGCACGTTCGATGAAGGGAAAGAAGTCCCAGGTACCGAGGCCTCCGGCTTTCCAGATGCGCCAGGTGAGGATCACGGGAAAGGCGACTTCGTCGAGCTGGACGCCGCTCCAGTAGGGGCGTCCGTCGATCCAGAAGTTCTGAGAAAAGCCGCCGTCAAGGCGCTGGGTACAGGCGAGATAGACGAGCGCGCGCTTGGCAGTATCGACGCGGCCACAGGCGAGCAGGGCCGAGGCGGTCTGCACCATGTCGCGAGTCCAGACAAGGTGATAGCCGCCCAGGTCGTCATCTCCTTTGTACTGTCCCCAGGGGATCGAAGCCGAAGCGACAAAGGCTCCGGAATAGGTCTTGTCTTCGTGGGCGAGCAAGATGTTGTTGCTGGTCTGCATGAGCATGCCGCGGTCACCGGATTTGGTGGCCAGCCGGTAGGGACTGGAGGCGCGCTGCCATTGCTCAAGAAAGCGCTTGGAGTTCTGCGCAAAGGGCACGGAAAGCCCGCTCATCGTCTTGGAGAGTGCCGAGTGATAGCTATCACCGATGCCGACGCCGAGGGTGAAGTCGCGGCCGCCACGCAGGTTGAGTTCGCCCGTCAGGGCCAGGTTGCCGTTGGTGGCCGAGCCAAACTCCCAGTCCATGCGGAAGTTGTCGGTTAGGTCGCGCCAGCCATCGCTGAATCCAGCGAATCCACAACTGACGCGGGAGAAGCCGCAGTCGGCGGACATGGCGAGAGTCCAGCGATTTTTCCAGGCCATGAGAACTTTTTTGCCGGCCACATCGACCGCCCTCGCAGAGTTTTCTGCGCCGCCCCCATCCATATGGGGGGCTATTAGGGCATAGATACGCAGGTGATCGAGGAACTCTTCGTTGCCATTGGGACCTGCCTCAAGGGTGACATGCATCAGAACCACGCTGTGATGCGGGTCGCAGATGATCTCCTTGACGAGCTGATAGCGGCCTTCTTTGTCGCGATTGGTGTAGCGCACGCCGAGAGCTTCCGGGTGGATGTACTCAAAGCTTGGGATGAGGTCGCGCTTCTCTTCGTGGACAAAACTTGTGCCGTCAGTGATGAGCAGGCCCAGGTCGCGGGTCTGGGGATGGTCGATGGTGGGATGGTAGATCTCGTTGAGGATGCCGTGGGAGACCGTAAACCAGATTCGGCTGGAGGCGGAGTAGGCGGTTCCGACGGAGTCTTTAAGAGCAGAGGTCCAGCGCGGCTCCATGCCGGGTGTACCGAAGGCCTCGCCCTGTTGGGTGAGCCAGCGATAGAGGGTTTCCTGGGGAGTTGCCAGCATCGTGTTTTGTATCAAGAGGTAACCTCCCGGCATTCCATTGTGCAGCTTTGAGCCGGCTTTTGTTCTCATTGAACGGAGAATTTCACTCGCCGTTCATGGTCTCAGCGTCTGATGTGCGAAAGGTATCAGAAGTTCCCGATAACTTCCCGGTACCCTTGCGGTGGATGGCTGCATCTATGAAATAGCACCTCTTCCGCTGAACTTCGAAGAGGAATCCGAGGAATTTTAAGGAGCGTTTCCATTCCGGCGCCGGGCCCGGAGTGAGGAACGTGAACACTGAGCCGGGACGAATGAGCTCCCGGCGAGTGAATGCAGAATCAACTCAATACAGCCCGGTACAATCCAAGTGGAGGAGAGATACCCAGATGGCTTACGAACTTGCACCCCTTCCCTACGACTACGCTGCTCTCGAGCCTTTTATCGATGCGGACACGATGAAGTTTCACCATGACAAGCATCATCAGGCGTATGTGAATAATGTAAATGCCGCCCTGGCTGACTACCCTTCGCTGGCGGCCAAGCCTATCGATGAGCTTATGCGTGATCTGGCCCACGTTCCGGAGGGCGCCCGCAATGCTGTGCGGAACAATGGCGGCGGACACTCGAACCACACCATGTTCTGGAGCATTATGGGGCCGGTGGGCAGCGCGGGCGTTGGCGGCGAGCCGACGGGCGATATTGCTTCGCAGATAGCCAAGGACTTCGAGGGCGGGTTTGAGACGCTGAAGAAGACTTTCAACGATGCAGGCGCCAAGCAGTTCGGATCGGGCTGGGCATGGCTGGTCTTTACTGAAGGCAAGCTCAAGGTGATCAGCACGCCGAACCAGGACACGCCGCTGAGCCAGGGGCTGTATCCCGTGCTGGGCAACGACGTCTGGGAACATGCCTATTACCTGAAGTACCAGAACCTGCGTCCCAAGTACCTGGAGAACTGGTGGAACGTGGTGAACTGGACCGAGGTGAACAAGCGGTTCGCGACGGCCAAGGGATAACGGCATTTCAGGTTGTGATGGGGTAACAGCGATGGCCGTAGATTGTTCGCCGTGGGGCGTTACGATCTACGGCCATCGCTGTTGGGTTTGAATTGAATGAGCAGACTTGAGACGGATCGATTGATTCTGCGGCGATGGCGTGTGTCCGATCGCGCACCGTTTGCTTTGATCAATGCCGACAGCGCTGTGATGCAGTTCTTTCCGAGCGCGCTGACTGCTGAAGAAAGCGGCAGCATGTTGGCCCGGATTGAGGCTCACTTTGAAGAGCATGGTTTCGGCCTGTGGGCAGCTGAGCTGCGCACAACTGGCGAGTTCATCGGATTTGTGGGGTTGTCCATTCCGCGATTCAAGGCTGCTTTTACTCCATGTGTCGAGATCGGATGGCGCTTGTCTCGGAGGTACTGGCATCTGGGACTGGCGACGGAAGGCGCGCGCGAAGTGGTTCGCTGTGCTTTTGAAGATCTGGGGCTGCCGTCGCTCGTCTCGTTTACAGCTGCTGGCAATCTGCCGTCTCGGCGCGTGATGGAGAAGCTGGGCATGAGCCACGATCCGCGAGAGAATTTCGGGCACCCTAGCCTTGCGGAGGGTCACCCATTGCGTCTCCATGTGCTTTATCGGCTGGATTGCTCAGATTGGAAGCAGCGTGGCGAGTGAACTGGACAACTCTTCCGTTATTTCGGTGTCTAAATTCAAAGGAGTCAGAGTGGAATGTGTGCACATAGACGATTGGACAAGCTAGGCAGAACGCTGCTGATGGCGACGGCGGGAGTGATGGCCGCAGGGCTGCTGGCCGCGAATCTGGCGGCGCAGAATTTTGTTATTAGCCAGAATGGCAAGAGCGTGGGCACGGCGAAACTCTCTGTAAAACAGGGAGACGGCAGCCTTGATTCGGCTTCAGAAACGAAGATCGATATGCCGGGGTTGAAATACACCTTCTCGTCAAATGTGGATCTGGACGGAAGCTATCACATTCGGAGCGTAAAGCTGGATGGCTCGGTGAACGGAACAGCGGCAACTGTGACCGCGCAGCCGAGGGGGCAGGAGATAGACCTCAGGATCGATGCCAATGGCAAGAAGATCGATACGCCGCTGGCTTTTCATCCATCGACGATCTTCTATCCGGACTTTGATCCCGGCGCGCTGCAGGCGTTGCTGAATCTGGGCGCGGCGCATAACAACCGCGACCTGTGGGCGCTGGTTCCCAAGCAGAGTGGTTCGGTGGCAGCGCTGCGTGTGGTAACGAATGCGGATATGCAGGGCACGCTGGATGGAAAGACTGTGGCGGTGCATCACTTCACAGTGACCGGCGACACGGGCAAGACCGAGGTGTTTTCTGATCCGTCGAACGCGTTGCTGCAGGCGGAGTGGACGGACGAGGGATTTGCGATGGTGCGCAAGGGCTTCAAGCTGACGCCGCCCGCTCGACCGAACGCGGCTCCGCCGGCTGCTCCGCCACAGCAGCCTACGGGTAACGACAATCAACCGCAGAACCAGCCTTAGGCATGATAGCCGCGGAGTCTATACCAATACGAAAGTGGAAGAAAACTTCTGCGGCGGTTACGGAGAGCAAACCGCCGCAAAAAACTTTGCCGTTCGTTTTATAAATCAGACTGGCTTGAGAGATGAGAGTCTGTCGTTTGTCTGTGGGCCGAGCGCACTATCGTTCTCAATCCAGTTATAGACACCCGGACCGAGCGTCTTGCCTCCACCGGGTCCCATCTGTCCCGCAAAGCCTGCATCGACAAAAAACTGCCAATTGCCTTCCAGGATGACAAATGAGGATGTTACGTCGTTGAAATAGTCGCCAATATAAGACATACCTTCGCAGACGTGAGTGTGATTTCCGCTAAGGTTTACATCGGCGAACAGAATGATATGTGGAATCGCCATTGTTATTCCTCCTGTGAGCGCCTAACAGCTCACTTGTTTGTTGCGGCTTGTCTCTGAGCCTTGAGGAGGTTGTGGGTAGCTATCGCAAGATCGTTAACTAACAAGAGCTATTGGGAAGCTGCCCCAGGGTGCATTTTGGGTAGGACTAACTTACCCGTTTTGGGCATGCTGCAAATGTCTGTCTCTTTAGAGCATGCATGCTTTGGAGTGCATAGGATAATAACCATATAACTCTTTATTTGCAATAGGCGGATTTATTGTCATTCAAAGAAAAGATTGAATGAGACGAAGTTATTTATTAAATAGTATCTTTCATAAGAAGAAATCAATATCAGAAAGATACTAACTTCTAGATATACTGGCCAGCGGCGACTGCCGACGCCCAGGCCCACTGGAAGTTGAAGCCTCCGAGGTGGCCGGTTACATCTACTGCCTCTCCGATGAAGAAGAGACCGGGGATCTTACGGGCTTCCATGGTGCGGGCCTGCAGACCTGCGGTGTCGATGCCGCCCGCGGTGACTTCTGCCTTGGCATAGCCTTCCGTGCCTGTAGGGTGAAAGGGCCAGCGGCGGAGGCTTTGTTCGCATGCTTCCAGGGCTGCGTTGGTCCAACCGCTCGGAGCCGCGACCTGTGTCATGCGCTCTGCCAGGCGCTGCGGAAGAATTTCGCGAAGCGCCTTGAGTAGTGCGGCTGTATCGCGCCGGCCAGCGAAGACCAGGGCAAGGATTTTGTTCCCGCCCGGAAGTTCTGGCGCGAAGTCGACCTCGATGGTCTGGCCCGCTTTCCAGTAAGACGAGATTTGCAGGATCGCCGGGCCACTCAGGCCGCGATGCGTAACGAGGAGCTTTTCGACAAAGCTGGTCTTGCAGCCGGGAACGCTTGTGCGGACCAGCGTTGAGACGCCGGAAAGCTGAGTCCATGGTGCTTCCTTGCCGCTGAGAAGAAGAGGCACGAGGGCAGGGCGCGGCTCGACGATGGCAAGGTCGAACTGGCGGGCGAGGTCGTAGGCAAAGCTGGTGGCGCCCAGTTTGGGGATAGAGAGGCCACCGGTGGCGACGACGAGGGATTCAGATCGGAATTCGCCCTGGGCGCATTCGATGAGGAAGCCGCTGCTGTCGCGCTCGACGCGGATGGAGTGCGCGTCTGGGACGTGGGTGACGCGGCCGCGTTCGCATTCGGATAAAAGCAGATTCAGGATTGCGTGAGCAGAGTGATCGCAGAAGAGCTGGCCCAGCGTTTTTTCGTGATAAGGGATGTTGTATTTCTGGACCAGCTCGATGAAATGGCGCGGCGTGTAAAGCGCAAGGGCTGACTTGGCGAAATGAGGATTGGCGGAGAGAAAGCGGTCGGGTGCGCAGTGAATGTTGGTGAAGTTGCAGCGGCCTCCGCCGGAGATGAGAATCTTGCGTCCCGGCAGGCTGCCGTGGTCAAGCAGGGCGACGCGGCGTCCGCGCTGGCCTGCAGTAGCGGCGCAGAGGAGGCCTGCTGCTCCTGCTCCTAGAACGAGCACGTCGAAGTGCTTTGCCTTTGCACTCATCCGGCAGCCGCTGTTTCAGGTGGCGGGAAGTGGGAGCGGATAAGGGCCATTGCTTCATCAGGAGTGTGGATTGTGCCTTCAAGCTGGGCTTCTTCGACGGCGTGCAGCATCGCTTTGAAGGCAGAGCCGGGGTTGTAGCCTGCGGCGATGAGTTCGCGGCCGGTCAGGAGAGGCTGCGGGCGCACCTGCTCCGGCGGCATGTTTTCGTAGTGTTCGCGGGCGAAGTTGTAGTGGTCGAGGTTGCCGCTTGAGGCGAGGCAATCCATGCGATGCAGCGCGAGGTGCTCGGGGAAGCGGTCGAGACGGAAGAATCGTTTGAGGGTGGCGGTTTTCATGTGCGCTGTGTCGGCAAAGCGCATGTGGTTCTGGACGAGGGCGAGGATCTGGGCAGTTTCGTCGTTGGAAAAACGCAGGCGGCGGCAGATTTCCGCGGCGATGCGGACGCCAACTTCGACGTGGCCGTTGAAACGAATGCGGTCACCGGGGCCTGATGGTGGCTGGTAGGTGGCCGGTTTGCCGATGTCGTGCAACAGGGCTCCCCAGGCAAGGGTCGTTGAGCAGCCCTCTTCGAGTTGATCGAGAAGCATAAGAGTGTGTGTCCAGACATCGCCCTCGGGATGGTACTGCGGCGGCTGGGCGACGCCCTTGAGCCGGGTGACTTCGGGAAGCACTTCGGCGAGCAGGCCGGTCTCATCGAGCAGCTCGAAAGCTTGACAGGCATTACCTTCGGTCAACATCCGGGTCAATTCGTCGCGGACGCGCTCACGACTGACGGCGTGAATCTTTGGGGCGAGCGAGCGCATGGCCTCGAAAGTGTTCGGGTCGATGGTGAAATCAAGGCGCGAGGCGAAGCGCACGGCGCGCAGCATGCGCAGATGGTCCTCTTCGAAGCGGCGCTCGGGGTTGCCGATGGCGCGGATGATGCCGGCGTCCAGGTCGGCGAGGCCATTGACGTAGTCGAGGACTCCTGCGCGGACAACAGACTTATCCATGCCGGACATGTCGGGATCGAGGAGCAGGCCGTTGATGGTGAAGTCCCGGCGCTGGACGTCCTCTTCGGCGCTGATTGTGTAGCGGACCGTGTCGGGATGGCGGCCATCTGAGTAGGCTCCGTCAGAGCGAAAAGTAGCGACTTCGGTGAGCGTGGGCTGATTTTCAAATTCTGCTGAGACGAGGACAACACCGAAGTGAGCGCCGACGTTGAAGGTGCGCGGGAAAAGATCGAGGACGATGTTGGGCGTGGCGGACGTGGCGATGTCGTAGTCGCCGGGTTTGCGCTGGAGCAACAGATCGCGGACGCATCCACCAGCGAGGTAGGCCTGATGGCCCTCCGCCTTGAGTGTGCGCAGGACAGCTAGCGCGGCGCAGAATTGCGGATTTGAAAAATCGCTCACGTGACTGCTCACAGGACTATTGTCGCGCAGGCGTCACAGGTGTCATGGATTGGCAGATTGAGAAGTTCAAGCGGGTGTGTCATTTGGAGCGCTTGAGCAAAGAATTCCAGTAGATGACCAACCTTGTTCAGGCATCGGGATTCGAAGTAGCTAGTTATTGAAAGGCTTTTAACGCGGATAGCAAAGTTGCCGCGCGCTCAAGCTCAACAAAACGTTGAACGAAGTTTGTATGGAGAAAGGACACCAAAATGACTCTCGTGATTATTATCCTGTTGATCTTGCTTCTCGGCGGCGGCGGCGGCTATTACGGATACGGACGCTGGGGCTACGGCGGCGGTGCAGGTATCGGTCTCGGAACCATTCTGCTGATTCTTCTGATTGCGTATTTACTGGGAGCTTTCTGATCGGGGTTTGAGAACTGGGCTCGGCGATGCGCCAAATCAGCTGAAACTGCTGCACGGGTAGACTAATAACTTATGGGCAGTGGACTGATTCTGGGCATTGAGTCGAGCTGTGACGAGACAGCGGCTGCGGTGGTGGAGCGGGGAGCGTTGACGCGCTCCTCCGTTGTGGCTTCGCAGATTGCCACACATGCTCCGTATGGCGGGGTGGTGCCGGAGCTGGCCAGCCGCGAACATCTGCGCAATATTGTTCCCGTGACACGCGCGGCGCTGGCAGAGGCTGCGTGTGAGGCGAAGGATCTCGATGCGATCGCGGTTACCAGCGGGCCCGGCTTGGCCGGGGCGCTGCTGGTTGGCATTACTTATGCCAAAGGGTTGGCATTTGCACTGCGCAAGCCGCTGATTGCGGTGAACCACTTGGAAGGGCATATTCACGCCGTGCTGCTGGAAGAGCGGCAACGCAAGGCTGCGTCAGATGGGTCTGGCGAGAGCCTGCCGATGCCAGCGTTGGCGTTGGTGGTTTCAGGAGGGCATACGCATCTTTATCTGGCGCGGCCACCGCGGGCTGGAGTGGAGATTGGCGCATGGCAATATTCGCTCGTTGGGAGAACGCTCGATGATGCGGCTGGCGAAGCCTTCGACAAGGTGGCAAAGCTACTTGGGCTAGGGTATCCGGGCGGTCCGTGGATCGATCATCTGGCGCAGTTTGGCGATCCCCGTGCGGTTCCATTTAAGTTTGCGCAGATCAAGACCAAGGCTCACCTTGGCGGCACGGGAAAGATCCCGCGGACCAAAGGCGCGCATACGGCTCCCGTCGCGGAACTGGACCGGCATTTTCTGTTTTCGTTTTCAGGCATTAAGACAGCGGTATTGCGCTATGTCGAGGTGAATGGAATGCGGGCAGGATGTGAGGCTCGGCAGCGGGCGCTCGGGGCTGTCCTCGAGTCGGGGCGGGTGCCTACCTGGGAGGATGCAAAGGGTTTGTGCGATCAAAAAACACTGGATTTGATTGCTAGTTTTCAGCATGCGGTGGTGGGGGATTTGCTGCGCAAGACGTTTGCTGCGGCCGAGGGCGTGGATGCGGCTAGCGTGCTGGTGACCGGAGGAGTAGCGGCAAATCGCGAACTGCGAGTGCGCTTTACATCTGAGGCTGCGGAGAGGGGATTTCCGGTGGCGTTTCCCACGCTGGCGCTATCCACGGACAATGCGGCAATGATTGCGGCGGCGGCGTGGCCAAGGTTTCTGGCTGGAGAGTTTGCGGGATTGGGGCTGGAGGCTGATCCCAGATTGACTCTCGGAGTGACGTTGGGGGCAGCCGTGGAGTTGCCGGGCAGGCGATCAGATCAGGGCTTGGCCGGGGTGTAATTTGGCACTTTCGGCGTCAGCTTCCGGACGACGAATTCTTGAAAGATATTTTGAACGGCGCTGATGGCTGTGCCGATTGCCAGGTTTTGGAAGGTTAGAGTCGCATCATTCCGATCCTCATCGGGGTAGTAGAGGTTTGAGATGCCTCCGGCTGCAAGGCTGCCGAGGATGCTCGAGTAATTCGGCTGCCAATTGCCCTTGTCGCTCTTGCAGATTACAGACATGGCGATAGCGTAGAGCGTACGGGAGCGGACGGTCCCGACGCCTTTGTAGTAATAGCGAGGGTCCTGCTTGAGGAGTGAGGGCAGGATGGCTCCGCCAATCATGGTGCCGGTGAAGTCGGTGCCGTAGGCTGCGCCGAAACGCTTGGCGTAGCCTTCAACACCCTGTCCGAATCCGCTGTAGTCGTTGTTCGCCTGCTGCACACCTGCCTCTGCCATGTCGATGCCGAAAGTGAAGGGATCGATCATGGTCCGCCAGGCTAGATGGAATTTTTGTTTTGAGTTGAGCGGCACGGGGTTTGGAGCGTAGACGACGTAGAAGTTTGGAACAACGCCGAAGACGCGCTGCTGCTCCTCGGCATGGAGTTCGGCGGTGGCGATCTCTTCACGTGAGGCTGTCACTTCGACCTGGGAGGTTGCCGGCGCGACCGTCAGGACGATCTGCTCAGCGGCGTAGCTTTCTCCGGGGTGGAGTTGGCCGGTTAGGGTCTGCGTCGTAAAGCCGGTTGAGGATGCGGTGAGCTGGAAGGCTCCGGGTGGAACAGCGTCAAAGCGGAAACGACCGTCGCTGTTTGTGGTGGCGGTTCTTCGATTGGCGGATGGGGGAAGGTCCTTTAGGGTCAGCGTGATGTGAACACCCTCATAGACCGCTCCGTCGGGGTTGACGATGACGCCGCGGATGGAGCCAGGTGCGTTAGGGTCGCTGGGATCAGTGGACTGTACTGGCTCAACCGTCTGGGGGGCGCTTTCCTGGCTCTGGGCCGAAGGCGTGGACTCCTGAGGGAAGGCTGGCACGGCCCGGCCGGCGAGAAGGAGCAGGGCAACGATCCGGCTTATCCGTCCAGCAATGAGGACAGAAGCGCGGATACGCCGGAGAGGCGAGGTTGCTCGACGGTCCAGATTTGCCCTAGTTCTGATCAAATTGATCAATTCGAAGTACGACGAACAATTTGGGATAGCGGACTGCTCACAGCATACCCGCTGAAAAAGCTGCCGCTCAGGATTAGACGGAATGGTGCGCTGTTTGCCGAGGGGGTGAATCCGCCGCTGATACAATCGTGGAGGCCCTCTACGCGCTTCAATTTGCCGTATCCCTGACGTCAAAGCGGAAGCTGCGACCGAGAACAAAGACAAACGAACCTCCACTGATGACTCTGCGCCTTTACAACACCCTCTCAGGACAACTGGACGAACTGGCACCTGCTGACAGCGGGGCGCTGCGGATGTATGCCTGCGGGCCCACGGTATACGACTACGGGCACATTGGGAATTTCCGGACGTTTCTGCAGATTGACGTGCTGCGACGCCTGCTGCATTTGCAGGGGATGAATATCCGGCATGTGATGAACATTACGGATGTTGACGACAAGATTATCCGGAATGCCGCGACTGCCGGAGTGCCGATTGGGGAATACACCCCGCGGTATGAAGAGGCGTTTCTGGATGATCTGGACGCACTGCAGATTGAAAGGCCGGAGATTCTGGCGCGGGCGACCGAGCATATTCCTGAGATGGTGCAGCTTGTGGAGCGGCTGGCGGAGGCTGGTGCGGCATATCAGACCGGTGGCAGGGATGGCAGCAAGGATGGCGATGGGTCCTGGTACTTTCGCCTCGCGGCCTTCCCGGAATACGGCAAGCTGAGCAAGAAGGACCTGGAAGGGATTACTGACGGGGCGCGCGTGGACGTGGACGAGTACGAAAAGGACTCGGCACGGGATTTTGCCCTGTGGAAGGCTGCAAAGCCGGGGGAGACTTCGTGGGAGACGGAGATTGGAACCGGGCGGCCGGGCTGGCACCTGGAGTGCTCAGCGATGGCGATGCACTATCTCGGCGAGAGCTTTGATCTGCACGCCGGTGGCGAGGACCTGATGTTTCCGCATCACGAGAACGAGATTGCGCAGTCGGAGACAGCGACGCGGAAACCTCTGGCCCGGCACTGGATGCATGTACGGTTTCTGCTGGTGGATGGGCGGAAGATGTCCAAGTCCGAGGGGAACTTCTACACACTGCGCGATCTGCTGCTGAAGGGATACAAGGCCTCTGCCATCCGGCTGGCGTTGATTTCAGTCCCATACCGGCATCAACTGAACTTTACTTTTGAAGGGCTGACTGAGGCCACAAATGCTATCGACCGGCTGCGGACCTTTGTGGCGCGGCTGAACACGGCAACTCTCGCGGGCGGAACAACCGAGGTTCTTCAGATCGCGGCGGATAAGGCCGAGGCGGCATATATGGCGGCGCTTGAAAACGATCTGAATACGGCTGAGGCAAGAGCGCCGATCTTTGACCTGGTCAGGACCGTAAATGCGGCACTGGATAAGGGCGCGGTGCGAGCGGGGGATAGAGCGCGGGTGCTTGCTGTTCTCGACAAATTCGATGCGGTTTTTGCCGTGATTGCGGACAAGGATACTGCTCCAACTGAGGCGGCGCTGGCTTGGGCTGAGGAGCAGGGGCTGCTCGAAAAGGTAGCTCCGGAGTTACTGACGCGTCAGGGCTTGACGGATGAGGAAGTGGATGCTTTGATTGCCGAACGGAATCAAGCCCGAAAACAGCGCAACTTCAAACGATCGGATGAGATTCGCGATGAGCTGGCCGCGAAGGGAATTGTGATTGAGGACGCCAAGGATGGCGTTCGGTGGAAGCGGAAGTAGCGGGTTCGGCGCAAGAAAGGTTGCAATGGAAGCGAACGAAGCAGGGGAGTTGCGGGAGCACGCCGAACATGCGGCGCATGAGGGCTCATTGAGGCCTGTAGCTTTTACGATGAGCCTGTTGGCGGTGCTGGTGGCGATTGTCACCGTGCTGGGGCATCGGACGCATACCGAAGCCGTGCTGAAGCAGAACCAGACAACTGATCAATGGAATCTGTACCAGGCGAAGAATATCCGGGACACCGATACCGGCAACAAGGAAGATCTGCTTTCGGTGATGTCAGTTACCGACGCAAAGAAAGTAGCGGAGATTACCAAGAAAGACGCTGACAAGCAAGCCAGGTGGAAGAAAGAACTCCCGGAAGAGAAAGAAAAGGCAGAGGCACTGCAAGAGAAAGTTGAGCAAGCCGAAGTGCGCGCCAATCGGTTCGACCTGGGCGAGGCCATGCTGGAGATTGCATTGGTGACTTCGTCGATCACGCTGCTGACGAAGAATCGCGCCTATTGGCTGCTGGGGCTGGTCTTTGGCGTACTGGGAATTCTGTCGTCAGCTTCGGTGTTACTGCTGAAGTAGGGCTCGAACTCAACGGAGGCACTGTTCCAGCTGTACATTTTTCGGCAGCGCAGTTTTCAGCAGCACAATCTTCTAGAAGTACAATGTTGATCATGCATACGTTTGTTGTTCAAAACATTCTTTGTCCGGTTTGCCGTGAGGATCTGAGAGCGCACAACACTGGGTTGTCATGCGAGGCAGGCCACTCGTTTGATTTCGCGCGGCAAGGTTATGTGAACCTGATCCATAACAGACCTTCTGTCCGTATTCGGTGACTCAGCCGCAATGGTTGGTTCCCGCGCTGAGTTTCTGGGTGCAGGCCATTATCTTCCACTTGCCAACGCACTTGTAGAACTATCGAAGAATCATGCTGTCGGAGCACGCCTCATCATGGAGGCAGGTGCTGGCACGGGCTATTACATTGCGCGTGTGCTTGACGGCTTGCCAGAGAGCCTGGGGCTGGCCATCGACTTATCCAAATATGCAGCTCGGCGCGCTGCTAAAACGCATGATCGCTTAAATGTCGCTGTTGCCGACATTTGGGATGGGCTGCCGCTCAAAGATAACTCCGTTGATCTCGCGCTCAACGTCTTTTCTCCACGCCCAGCGCGGGAGCTTTTCCGAGCGTTACACCCCAATGGAAAGCTGATCATCGCTATCCCAACATTTGAGCACATGGCCGAATTGCGTGATTCACTGAGACTTTTGGGAGTGGATCGTAATAAGGATCTGAGGGTTGCTCGGGCACTTGATCCATTTTTTATCGAGTCGGAGCGTCGCTTCTGTCGATGGAATATGGAATTGAACCATCAGCTGATAGCCTGTTTGGCGGGGATGGGACCCTTCGCCTGGCACATCCATTCCGCTACGTTAGCAGACAGGATTGCGATGCTGACACCTACTGTGTCGGTCACAGGTGCGGTGGAGCTTCGCGTATATGCGCGTCGTTAAGGATTCTGAGCCTGGTGCCACCGCCGGGGCTTTGACTGCTATTTGCAGGAATGGCTACCGCATTTCCTTCCTGCCGTGGTATCCTCACGCCAACGGGCCCATGTTTATGAATTCTTTATATCGATGGAATGCGACCCCCGCCGGCAAGCGGTGGAGCAGGTTGCGTGCCCGTGTAATCGGTCCGCGGCGGCATCTGCGAGCGCTGCCTAGCAGGACCCGGCCGAGTCTCTACTCCGGCGACTAACTGCCTGCTATCGCTTTCCGGGAGTTCCCGGATCGACGTTTTCTCCCGCTTTGAATCTCCGGCTTCCGATTTTTCTGAAGAAGAGATCGCGGGATAGTATCCATACGCCGATGGCGAGCCAATCCAAGGAGATTCCGCGATGCTGCATTCCGATCTGTACGAAAAATTTGGACCCAAACTGAAGTGTTCACTGCCTGGGCCGAAGGCCAAAGCCGCCGTGGAGCACGATGACCGCGTGATTTCGCCGAGCTATACGCGGTCGTATCCGCTGGTGGCAAAGCGTGGCCGCGGCATTCGCATTGAGGACGTGGACGGCAATGAATTCATGGACTTTGCTGCTGGTATTGCGGTGAACTCGACTGGGCATTGCCATCCTGAGGTAGTGAAGGCGATCCAGGAGCAGGCAGCGGAGCTGATTCACATCTCGGGGACGGATTTTTATTACGAGTCGATGGCGCAGTTGGCTGACCGGCTTTCGGCTGTTGCTCCCATGCGCGGACCGCACCGCGTTTACTACGGCAATTCGGGGGCCGAGGCAGTTGAGTGCGCACTGAAGCTGGCCCGGTATCACACGAAGAGACAGCAAGTGATCAGCTTTTTCGGGGCTTTCCATGGGCGCACGATGGGTGCGCTGTCGTTGACCGGATCGAAGCCGCAGCAGAAGCGGAGATTTTCACCCATGGTGCCCGGTGTGACGCACATCCGCTATCCATATGCGTACCGCGGATGCTCGGGCGGCCCGCAGGAAGAAGAAGCCTTTGCGATGGGCTGTGCACGGTTCATCGAAGAGAAGCTCTTCAAGACGACCATTGCGCCGGAAGAAGTGGCCGCGATCTTTATCGAGCCGATCCAGGGTGAGGGCGGTTACGTCGTTGCTCCCACGAACTTTATGCGTGAGCTGCGCGATATCTGCGACCGGCACGGGATTCTGCTGGTGGCTGACGAGGTACAGTCGGGCGCGGGCCGCACAGGCAAGTGGTGGGCGATTGAGCATACGGGCGTGGAACCGGACATTGTCTGCATGGCCAAGGGAATTGCTTCGGGCATGCCGCTGGGCATCTGCATGACGCGTGCAGAGATCATGGACTGGGTGCCGGGGTCGCATGCGTCGACCTTCGGCGGCAATCCCCTGGCAATAGCTTCGGCGCTGGCGACGATGGATATTCTGGAGCGCGAGGGCATTGCAAACGCTGGCACGGTAGGTGGCAAGATTTTGGACCGTCTGGCGGGGTGGAAGCAGACGCATTCACTCGTGGGCGATGTGCGCGGGCGCGGCCTGATGATCGGCATTGAACTGGTGCTGGACAAGGAGACGCGCGAGCCGGCGACGGCGCTGCGCAATCGCGTGGAGACGTTGTGCTTTGAGAAGGGGCTGCTGATTCTGGGCTGCGGCGAAACTTCGCTGCGTCTGTGTCCTCCGCTGATTGTCTCGGAGGATGAGGCAACGGTGGCGCTGGACATTCTGGAAGAAGCGCTCTCGCAGGTGGAAGAGGAGCACGCTCAAGTCGGCGAATTGGCGGCTGTCGGGGCGTAGGGCTTGGCATTGTTTTGAGACCGGCTGCCGCGACGATGCGGTGGCCGGTTTTATTTTGGGCCAGTGTACTGGCGTAACTTGCACTTCGCTACCGGCGTGACCACAATGGCTGCAAATGCGCGCATTGACACGTTTGCGGGTTGGACTGCTGGAGCGGGGTGTCGCTGCGTTGGACCGAGTCGCTGTACGCCGCGGGCGAGTAGCGGACCAGCCTGCGCATCTTGTAACGGGTGAGCGCGGCGAGCAGGCTGTATTTTTCCATCTGCTCCGTGCGGGGTTCACCGTGGTGGCACGGCGCTGGAATGACGGCCCGCTGCCGGGCGATCTGGATCTGATTGCGTGGCAGGGCGACGTACTGTGCTTCCTTGAGGTGAAAACGCGCAGTTCGAGGGAAGTGGCTACGGCTTCTTCAGCGGTGGACGCGCATAAGCGTAAGACGCTGCGCCGGCTGGCGCGGCAGTATCTGCGGCAGCTGCCGGGTGAGGAGCAGCCGAAGGTACGGTTCGATATTGTGACGGTGTATGAACTGCCGGGAAAGGCTAGTCAGATTCAGCTGATTCCCGGGGCGTTTGGCTGGAGTGAGCGGGAGCAGGGCTGACGGTCAGCCCTTGGCGTCTTCGTACTCTTCGTGCCAGGCCATCTGGATGGCTTCCAGCCGGCCCTCATTGGATTTGAGCGGGTCGTCGGCGAAGCCTTCGAGCTCGGTAACCATGCGGTGCAGATCAGTGAAGCGGACTGCGAGTGGATCGGTGTCGGGGAACTTCTCCTGGAGCTGGATGCCGATCTCTTCGGAGTCGGTCCAGTGAATCTCTCGGGGCATTGCTATCTCCTTGTTCTGTTGGCTCATGAGCGCCTCGCTGTCGACCCTGTGACTACTTATTGTCGGCCAGGGTGAGCGGCTTGCCCTCCGAGGTATAGTTCCGGTTCCACTTGGGGATTTCTACGACATAGTCGCCGGGCCTGGTGATGACGGCCTGACAGCCGAGGCGTGAGTTAAGCTGCTGGTCAGCGGCCATATCGAGCCGGTCAATCTCGTCATCGTCGGCTTCGCTGATGCCACCGTCTTTCTTGACCCAGATGTGGCAGGTGGTGCATGCGCAGACACCGCCGCAGGCGTGGTCGAGGAAGACTTCGTAGTTTTCGGCGACGTCGAGGAACGACATTGGCTTGCCGTGATGCTCGTAGGGCATGGTGCCGTATTCAAACTCGATGACGCGGCCCTCGGGCTCGAAGGTGACTCGGACGAGCTTTTCGGGGGAAATGGATTGGGTCGGTGTTTCTGTCATAGCGATCTCGTTTTCTGCCTTCTACTCTATTTGAATTCGGCGCGGGCAAAGGGATGAGGGGCGTGGATTTCCGCTTCGTCTGCGACAGGGGTGAGCTCTTCACTCGCCGTCTGCATGGTTTTACCGCGCATTGCGCCGGAGACGGCTGCCTCCATCATCTTCTCTGCAAAGTTGCGTGTTGCGTGGTCGAGGGTCGTGGTTGCGGCACGGATGGCCTGCAGGTCGCCGCCAGGCTTGGTGGCGATGAGATGCTGGCGGGCAGCCTCGATTGCTGCTTTTTCATGCTCGGAGATCTGCTGCCAGGCCGGGTTGGTTGGCGCCTTGGCGACGGCGGAGAGGATCGTGTCGGCTTCGAGTCTGGCCTCAATGAGCTGGCGGGCTTCAAAATCAGCCTCAGCGTTGTCGAAGGAGTCGAGGATCATGCCTTCGACCTGCTCGTCGGTCAGGCCGTAGGTCGGCTTGACTTCGATCTGGGATTCAGTGCCGCTGCGCTGCTCGCGGGCGCTGACCTGCAGAATGCCGTTGGCGTCGATGAGGAACTTTACTTCAATGCGCGGCAGGCCGGCAGGCATGGGTGGGATGCCTTTGAGGTCGAAACGCGCAAGGGAGCGGCAGTCGGAGGCCAGTTCGCGCTCTCCCTGCAGGACGTGAATGGCGACGTTGGTCTGGCCCTCTACGCCGGTGGTGAAGTGTTCGACTGCTGAGGCGGGAATGGTGGAGTTGCGCTGGATGATTTTGGCGACTACGCCGCCGAGGGCCTCAATGCCGAGCGAGAGCGGGGTAACGTCGAGCAGCAGCAGCTCTTCGGTCGTGGTGGAGCTGCCGGCGAGAATGCTGGCTTGAACGGCTGCGCCGAGGGCTACGACCTCGTCGGGATTGAGCTCGGTGTGAGGGTGCTTGCCGCGTGCTGTGAGCTGAAAAATCTCATCAACAAGCGCACGGACAGCGGGGATGCGCGTGGAGCCGCCGACTAGGACGACTTCGTTGATCTGATCGGGTGTGACACCAGCGTCGGCAAGGGCCTGTTTACAGGGCGCGGCAGTTCGCGAGAGCACGGGCTGGATGAGCTGTTCGTAGACGTCGCGAGGAATCTCGCGCTGATAGCGATCGCCGCCGGGGAGTTCGATATCGAGCTTAGCGGAGGGCTCGGACGATAGGGTGATCTTGGCTTCGATAACGGCTTTTCGCAGGGCTTGAATTGCGCTTGCTCCGGCGTCGGCCCGCTGGCGCAGATCCAGGCCGTGCTCGTTGCGGATTTCGTCAAGAGCTACGGCGAGCAGCAGGTTGTCGATATCGTCGCCGCCGAGATGAGTGTCGCCGTTGGTGGCGATGACCTCAAAGATGCCGTCGTTGAGCTTGAGGATCGAGATATCAAAGGTGCCGCCACCGAGATCGTAGACGGCGATCACGCCTTCTTTTTCGCGGTCGAGGCCGTAGGCTAGTGCCGCGGCCGTTGGTTCATTCACCAGGCGCAACACGTCGAGGCCGGCCATGCGTCCGGCGTCGCGGGTGGCCTGGCGCTGAGCGTCGTTGAAGTAAGCCGGGACCGTGATGACGGCCTTGGTGATTGGCGCGCCGAAATAACGCTCAGCGTTGCGCTTGAGCTGGCGCAGAATGTAGGCCGAGATTTCAGACGGAGTAAACGTCTTGTCGCCGAGACGGATGCGAAGAACTTCGCCGGCTTCGATATCTTCGGCGAGATGGAAGGGGAAGAGCTTCAGCTCATCCTGCACGTCTTCGAGGCCGCGGCCCATGAGGCGCTTGACGGAGTAGATGGCGCGCTCCGGATTCTCGATGAGAGCGCGGCGGGCGGAATTGCCGACGGTGACGGTGGGGCGGGGATTCTCGGGATCCACTGGATCGAGGGCGACGATGGAGGGAACGAGATTGGAGCCGTCAACGCCGGGAATGACCACGGGCTGGCTGCCTTCCATGTAGGCGACCAGAGAGTTGGTAGTGCCGAGGTCGATTCCTACAACACGTTCGTTAGGGGATTCTTCAGACATACTGATTTGATTCTAAGCGCGCAGGGAGGATGCGGGCGTCCACTATGCGGAAAGGGCTTCACTAACGTCGCGGACGAGATTGCGCAGATAACGCCGGCGATCGAGCAGGGCAGCCATCGCGGATGCTGCTTTGGTGCGTGCCGCTTCGTCCCCTTCATCCCATCGATTGCCTTCGGATTGCAGGCTGGTGTCGACTTCTGCCAGCAGCATCTCGAAGCGGGTGCGAGCTTTGGTCAGGTCGGCCTGGAGCGCGGGGTCATCCTCGCCGATCTTGCGGTTCATGCGCATCTCTTCGAGCTGCATGTTCAGGTCGAAGACTTCTTCCAGCAGGTCGGCTGGCGGTTGGCGATCTGCGCTCTTACCTTTGCCTGCGTGCTCTTCGCCAATCTCGAGGCCTTCGAGTTTCAGCAGGTACTCCGTACGCTGAATGGGATCTCGCAGGGTGCGGTATGCGTCGTTGAGGAGAGCGGTTGCCGCGAGGCTCCATTGCTGCTCTTCCGCAGTGGCACGTGCGAAGCGGTCAGGGTGCAGGCGGCGGCTAAGGCGGTGGAATTCGCGCTCGAGGGCGGCGACGTCGATGCTCAGTTTGCGGGGAAGGCTGAAGACCTGGAAATAGTCTGCCAGGGAGGGAGGCTGTACTTTGCCGCAGGAAGGGCAGAGCAGCGGAGAAGAAAGCGCTTCGCCGCAGGACCAACAGATTGTGGAAGTGGAGGAAACAGACATGGACAAGTCAGAGTGTAGTGCCTTCCCACCCTTGCCGCAAAATATCTATCAAGTAAAAGCTTAAAAGCTGAAAACCAAGTAAAAGCTGAAAACTTGAAGGCTTAGGAGAAGGATGAGCCGCAGCCGCAGGAGCGGTTTGAGTTGGGGTTGATGAAGTTGAAGCCCTGCTTCATCAGCGTCTGCTCGTAATCCAGCGTCATACCGTTGAGGTAAATGAAGCTCTTGGGGTCAACGAAGATGCGTACGCCGTCGAACTCGTAGACGCGGTCGCGCTCGCGGGGGCGCGTGTCGAACTTGATGCTGTAGGAGAGGCCGGAACAGCCGCCGCCGAGAACGCCGAGGCGCAGGCCGCCCTCTTCGGGCGAGATGCCTTCCTTGGCCATGCCGCCGCGAATCTTCTCGATCGCGCGCGGAGTGACTTCGATTCCCTTGGCGGATGGCTTGGCCGGAGCCGGCGCAGTCTGTTCCGGAAGAGTCGAGCCTGGCGTCTGAATTGTGACGAAGTCCTGCATTTGTTTCTCTTTCGCTGAGACGCGAAGCCCGGGCCTCGAACAACGAGACCCGGGCCACTCGGTTCCTCTTAGTGGGCTGCTACGGCTACCGCTTCAGCCGCTTCGGCAACACCGTTCTTCTTCTTCCAGTCGCCGATGGCGGCGCGGATAGCATCCTCGGCGAGCACCGAGCAGTGAATCTTGACCGGCGGAAGAGCAAGTTCCTTCACAATGTCAGTGTTCTTGATCTCGAGCGCTTCGGCAACTGTCTTGCCTTTGACCCACTCGGTGGCCAGAGACGAGCTGGCGATGGCTGAGCCGCAACCGAAGGTCTTGAACTTGGCTTCTTCAATAACCTGAGTCTCGGGATTAACACGGATTTGCAGGCGCATAACGTCGCCGCACTCCGGCGCGCCAACCAAGCCGGTACCTACTTCGTCGGAGCTCTTGTCCATTTGGCCGACATTGCGGGGATTGTTGTAGTGATCGATTACCTTATCGCTGTAAGCCATAGGAGACCTCCTCAGGTCGATATCTAGTTAGATTCAGGATACTCTGCCTTGGATGCTGTTTGGCAGGAATCCGGCCGCAATTGGGTTTAGTGCGCGGCCCACTCGATCTTGGACAGGTCGATGCCTTCCTTCACCATCTCATAGAGCGGGGAAAGTTCGCGTAGTTTTTTCACAATGCCGATGACCTTGTCGGCAACGTAGTCAACCTCAGCTTGTGTATTGAAGCGTCCCAGCCCGAAACGGATCGAGCTGTGCGCCACGTCATCGCCAAGGCCTAGAGCCTTAAGCACATACGAAGGTTCCAGGGTGGCCGAGGTGCAGGCAGAACCACTCGAAACGGCGACGTCATTGATGCCCATCAGCAGGCTCTCACCCTCGACGTAGACGAAGCTCATATTCAGGTTGCCGGGAAGGCGATGGTCCCAGGAGCCGTTAACCTCTACATAATCCAACGCCGACTCAAGCTTATTGCGCAGATGGTCGCGCATGCCCTTGAGGCGAGCGGCTTCGGCGGCCATCTCTTCCTGGGCGATTTCGCAGGCCTTGCCGAAGCCGACAATGCCGGGGACGTTGAGGGTGCCGGAACGCATGCCGCGCTCGTGACCGCCACCGTCAATCTGGGCAGAAATCTGGACGCGGGGGTTGCGGCGACGGACGTAGAGAGCGCCTACTCCCTTGGGCCCATAGAGCTTGTGGGCGGTAAGTGAGGCGACGTCGATGTTCATGGCAGTAACATCAAAGGGGATCTTGCCGAGCGCCTGAACCGCGTCTGAATGGAAGATGATGCCCTTCTCGTGGCAGAGCTTGCCGATCTCCTCGACGGGTTGGATGACGCCGATTTCATTGTTGGCGGTCATGATCGAGACGAGGATGGTCTTATCGTCGATGGCGCGCCGCAGATCTTCCATGTCGATCAGGCCATCGGCCTTGACCGGCAGGTAGGTGACCCGGTAGCCGTACTTTTCGAGGCGCTTACAGGTGTCCAAGACGGCTTTGTGCTCGGTGACCTGGGTGATGATGTGGTTGCCGCGTTCCTTGTACATCTCGGCAATGCCCTTGATAGCGAGGTTGTCGCTCTCGGTCGCGCCTGAAGTGAAGATGATTTCGCGGGCGCTGGCGCCAATGAGCTTTGCGATCTGCTCGCGAGCGTTCTCGACGGCCTGTTCGGCCTCCCATCCAAAGGAATGATTGCGGCTCGCGGCGTTCCCGAATTTACCGGTGAAATAGGGCAGCATGGCTTCCAGAACGCGGGGATCCAGCGGACTGGTGGCATGGTTATCCATATAAATGGGCAGGGTTACGCCCGCCGGAACTTCCACGGGATTTGCCAGGGTACTCATTGTCTTCTCCATCTTTGAACTCTGTTTAGAACTCTATGACTTGTTTCGGATTCAACCGCGCCGGTTATCTCACAGCTGCGGAAAATCTACATCGTTAAGGCTATCGTCACAAGTTGCGGCGCCTGCGCGGCTCGCAGGATAGCGGTTTCGTTATCAACCAGGTCACTTACAGTGATGCTTCTCAGCACGTCTGCGATGCTTTCATTGACCCGCGCCAGTGGCTCCTTCACCGTGCAATTGGGCTCTACCTCGCAGGATTTGCTGCCCTTTGTGCAGCTGGTGATGAAGAGTGGCCCGTCGATGGCGTGGATTACCTCGAATGCGGTGATCGTCCCAGCCGCCTTTGAGAGGGCATAGCCGCCATTCATGCCGGCATGGGAACGCAGCAAACCGACCTTGGCCAGCCGCTGGAGGACCTTGGCCAGCAACTGTGCTGGGATACCGTAGGTATCGGCAATGTCTTTGGCGCTGACTGAGGGCGTCTCTGGGTGCTCGGCTAGGTACTTGAGCGCCATCAGACCATAATCGGCCTTCTTGGTAAGCCTTAACATGAAGTACGACTCCTCAGGTCTTATTTAAGTATACGAGCCATTCTGTTGCTATTCAACGGGCGGGCAAGAATATCCGGATGTGGTTTGACCGTGCGGAGTCTGGATTTTGCGCTCTGAAATCAGCGCCGGGGGCAAATCTTTATCAAATCCCTCTTTGAGAATGAGAAAAGGCTCGGTACAATCTGGCGGAAAGGCCTCCGCGTGAAACGGCCCTAAACCTCAAATGGCGAGTCCCTGCAAACACCCCAGAGTCCGAGTCGTCTCCCGGCAGGAAGACGTGGAGTATGTTGAATGTCTTGAATGCGGCGAAGTCTTCGATTCCGACGAATTTCGAGATATGGAAATCGAAGAAAAGGCAGGCGGAGCCGGTGAATTGGACGCCGATGCCTGACATAACAGGTTTCAGACTCGTGACCAGTGTTCCGTAGCTGGCTATTCAGCCCTCACGGGAGTTCCGTATGGATGCCGGTGCGGTGTCTGATTCCCCGGCAGTGCTGATGCGCTGGGATGCGACCCAGGCGTAGTGGAATCCCGAGATAACGGTCAAGGCAATGGTGGCGTCAATCATGGCCACCCTCGCTACAGCCACCCAAGGCTGCTGGTTGATTTGGCTCAATAGAACCACTCCGATGGTGAGCACCTGGCTGAGACTATTGGCCTTGCCCAGCAGCGAAGGGTGGAAATCTCGCAAATTGGTGGTCGCGTAGAGGATGATCGCGGTCAGGAGCATGCCCAGATCGCGACCGAAGACGAGTACCGTGACGCGAGGCTCAAGGATCCCCATGTAGGTCAGAGCAAGAAAGAGGGAACTGAGCAGCAGCTTGTCGGCAACCGGATCGAGATACTGGCCAAGCATGGTGCGTTGCCGCAGCCACCGGGCCAGCAGGCCGTCCATGGCGTCGGTGCAGGCCGCCATCACGAAAAGTATGAAGGCAGGGACGAAGCGACGCTCCAGAACCGAGATGACGAGAAACGGGGCGAGACAGATGCGCAGGAGCGTCAGCAGATTCGGCGCCGTGCGCAGGGGATTCCTGCGGCGCACCGCAGCGCCGGAGCGAATGGAGGGTATATTCAGGCTGGTGACGTCTGGGCCCGTACTCATCACCAAGCATGTTAACCCACTCTTAACATGTGTGCCCACCGCAATTTGAGCGGATCACAGTTACTCGAAATGAACCAAAAGGAGAACTGGCTTGCCGGCAACGCGACAGAGCAATAAGGGTGAGGTTTTGCAGCGGTCGGCCAGTTTGGCCTCGAAGGGAAGATGCTGTTAAACTGGTTGAGTTGGATTAAAGGCGCGTAGCTCAGTTGGTTAGAGCGCTACCTTGACACGGTAGAGGTCAGGAGTTCGAGTCTCCTCGTGCCTACCATATATTAGTTAGACGATCTCAGGGCCCTTCGCTTGACAACACCCGCTGTTTGAAGAGCGGCCGTGAGCGCGATGCAAATCACTACTGTTACAACAAATGGGAAACTTTGTTTTTCAGTCGCCTGGTAGGCAAGCGCATGGGTCGCTGTCAGTGCCAAGACGGCGTAGTTCCATCGTTGAAGCTGCTTCCATCGTGGTGTGCCAAGGGCACGAAGAGCATAATCGTTCGACGTCGCCAGTAAGGCAATCAAGAGAAGCACACCAACAGCTCCCGTATAGTTCGCGAAGCCAAACAGATCGTGGCGGATTGGGAGTATATGCTCGCTTCTTTTCTCGTAAACGTAGTAGAGCCACGGGCGGCCTCGCAAGTGAACATTCTGACCAACTGCCGTGTGCAGTATTCCTACGATGCCGGCCCAGATTCCGATATCTCTTCTTAAATCGCTCGAAATCGGATTGCGTTTTCCCCGAAGGATATTCAACGGACCGATGAGCAAGGTCGCGGTGAGAAGCGCCAATGCTGGGTATGCGGTGGCGAAACTAGCCCGGCTAAGTACGTCTGTATACGTCCGGGTGTCATAAAGAATCGCAATACTTGTTGCCGAAACAAAAAGCAAAGGCAGATGGTGGACGACGAGGCGATAACGCAATCGCTTGTGTCGGCTCTGCGCCCTGCGGGTTTGATCTGCATCGATCATTACGAACTAAGAGCCATAGGCGGTGGCCGGTAGCCGAAGCTCTTCTCCAGAATGGCAGCGACACCGAGCGCGATCTCATCTCGGAAAGGCTGCGCTACCACCTGAACGCCGATTGGCAGCCCCTCCGGCGATCTACCTACCGGCAGAACTACGGCCGGTGCTGCAAGCACATTGAACCATTGCGTGTGGCGCACCGCATCGAGATAGGCGACTTGCTGATTCTCGACGAGCCAGGAGCGCTCGCCATGGCGAAAGGCCGGGATGCTGGCGACAGGGCAGAGAAGTATCGGGTGGCTGCTGAGTTCGGCCAGAGTCTCGGCGCGCAGCAGATCGAGTTGAGCCCACACATCGAGCAGCTGAGCAGGCGAGAGCGGCGGGAGAGACTTGGCGATCTCAAGAAATTCGAGAAAGATCGGACTGAGCTCGTGATGGCGCGAGCGAATCGTCGGCTCGTAAAACATGGCGCCGCACTGCACAAATAGCTTCGTCCAGAGCTGACGCAGCGCTTCAAGGCTCCGCGGGCGAATCTCTTCGACACGAAAGCCAGCTTCGCGCAAAGCTGCAGCCGCAGCCTGCACTGCAGCGCGAGTCTCAGGTGTAACGGGTACGAGGCCATCATCTTCGAAGACGCCGATCGTCAACTGGCGCAGGTCGGACAAAGCGGGCTCGGCGTAAGCGATCGGAGGGCTGCCCGGCTCGAGGAGATCCTGTCCGCCGATGGTTTGAAAAAGAAACGAAAGATCGGCTACGGTGCGCGCCATGGGTCCGATTGCGCCGACAGTCGAGAACGGCCCGACGCAGGGTGGCAGATGGCCCCGAGACGGCATGCGGCCCGGCGTGGGCTTGAGCGCGCAGATGCCGGTGAAATGCGCGGGCTGGCGCACGGAGCCACCACTGTCACTGCCCAGGCCTGCGGCGGAAAGTCCAGCGGCGATGGCAGCGGCTTCTCCACCACTTGAGCCACCGGGCGAACGCTCAAGGTCCCAGGGGTTCAAAGTACGGCCATGTAGCAGATTTGTCGTTTCATAAGCCATCAGAAGCTCGGGGCAGTTGGTGGTGCCAAGAATAAGCGCGCCAGCGTTGCGTAGCCTGCGGACGGTCTCCGCGTCTTCGCTGGGAATATTTCCGGCGTTGATCGTGCTGCCAATCTCGCAGCGATATCCGGCAACGGCGATCGATGATTTCACGGTTATCGGAAGGCCATGCAGCGGCCCACGCTCAGCTATCGGGGTTGATTCAAGCTGCAGCGCCCATGCTCGCGCGCGGTCCGCGTCAAAATCGACCAATGCATTCAGGACAGGATTAAGCCGCTCAATCTGGGCGATGTGCGCCTCGGCCAGCTGAGTTACGGATATCCCGCCTGTGCGCAACAACTCCAGTTGGCGGACAGCAGGTTCAAGGACGACCTCTCTCACCGAAGCAGACCCTCCGGGCGAGCGGTGCTTTTATCGTCCTCAGGAGTGGACGGTCTGGAATGGTAGTCGAAGCGTAACGGGCGCGCAGGCTCGCCAGAATCGAAGCGGTCGTTCCACTCCAATTGGTAAGCGATGGAATCTGGATCGTCCGGATACGACTCAGTCGCGGGATACGGATAGCTGCTCATGCCGTGAAAAGGCAGTTGCGCCACGGTAAAGGGGGACGCATCCCACCAGTCCATGTCTTTGACGAATCCGTCGGCATAGAAGAAGTAATCACGCGTCCAGTGCGGAGGCAATGCGGGAAGGTGGGATGCGTCAAACTCGGCGGCAATCTCTTCGCCGCTACCGAAGATGACATACCGATCATCAACGCCCGCGAGCAAGGGCGTCACATCTCCCTTACGAGTGTAGTTGCCTCGCTGATGCTGGAACGGACCAGTAAGGCTTACCTCATCGTAGTTGTAGTCCAGGTCGCCGGGACTTGCGCCCTCAAGCTGCTTCGGATAACCGTGGAAACGGAGGTTGCCAGAAGCGATCGGAATCTCTGTGGTACGAGATTCCGCTTGCGGATGATCGTCGATGAGTACCTGGTCCCAGAAGAGTTCGAGATTTGTCATCAGGCGAATTCGACGCGCATGCGGAGGTAGCTTGCCAGTGAGATCAACCGTGATTACGCGCTCCAGCCCTGCCGGAAAGCCAACGTCGTCTGCGATGCGTTGCCACGATCCATCTCGCATCTCGACCTCGATATACGGAGAGATAGGGCGAATGCCTGCCTGCCACGCAGAGTAGAGCGACGTTGCGCTGAAGTAATTGACATAGCCGGTGAGAAGCAGCCGCATTGGCGCTCCCGCCTTGATATTTCCGAGATCGATGGTGAATGGATGAAGCTGAGAAAAGCCGTCATAAGGTGTTGTGATGAAGCCGCTGGCGAATTGATGATCGCGCTGCGAGATTGTGCGAAGAGCGTCATGTCCCTGGCCATCCCACGCGCCCGCGGGCAAATGAGCCTGGCGGCTGGCGATGACGCGGCCGGTCGCGAATGGAGGGTCGTCGAGAAATCGCTCATCAGGATTTACTTCGACGTTTTCTGGGTGATCAACCGCGACCATGCGCAGCTGATCGACGTAGTTGACCTCTTCCATAGGCTCGATGAAGCGCAGGCTCAGCTTGCCGTCTACAGATGCAAGATCGTCTCCGCGAACCTTAACCCATTCGCCTGGTCGTGGGGTATTGTGCCGCGATGGAGTAAACCAATGGCCTACGACAGCTGCGCCGATCACATCTGTGACCAAGGCATAACGTTTGCCATTCCAGGCAAACAGGACGGGGCAGGAGCTGCCGCGGCGATCGGTTTCAAGAATGGATATCTCCTGTTTGTGAGGCAGATCAATCTCATCCTGCATCACTCCTGTGGGCCACAGGATGCGTAGCAGATCGATGCTATCGGCATCCCCCAGGCCTACGAGAATCTGGGGCGAGCCCTGTGTACCGAATCCGGAGGCTCCTGTGATCTCGAACTTTTGCGAATGGCCGCCGACGAAGACCTCTACCTTTGCACCGAGTGCTGTCTTGTTATCGTCGAAGCCGGCAAAGGTGAGCCTTACCGAATGATGACGCATGCCGTGGTTGGCCAGAACAAGCGGCGGCGCGTTGACCTGAGTCACAATTAAGTCCGCAGTTCCGTCGCCATCGACATCAGTAGCGATAAGTCCGCGGGGGCTCGTCAGATGAATATTGTGGAGACCGAGCACACTGCTTACGTCATCAAAGCTGCCGTCTCCGCGATTGCGAAAGACGCGCACGCGAGGGCCCGCACCAGTCTCGACAATTGCTGCGAGATCGATCCATCCGTCGTTGTCAATGTCGATAGCAGTCAGTCCCCAGGCGCGCTGAACATTTGTTAGAGGCAGCGGCACGCGCTCAAAGAGTCGGCCAGTTCCTTTCGGGTCTGCAATATTGCGCCAAAGCGTCAGACCTGGCGCGCCCGCGTGGGTTACAGCGATATCCATCCACCCATCTTTATTGAAGTCGAGCGTGGCGATGCCGACGGTGGGCGGCAGAGGCGGTCCCGTAAAGAGGGTCTGCGTGGGATATTTTCCTTCACGCGGATTGACGTAGAGCACCGGCGCTATGCCATCGCCGGTAACGGCCAGATCGACGGCGCGGTCGTTGTTGAAGTCCGTGAGGATGGCTGCGGAAGTATTGCCCTGGCCGGCAATGCCAGCGGCCGCAGTCCATTCTGTAAACGTCTTGTTGCCGTTATTGCGCCATAGGACATTGGAAGTGTCACCAGCGGCAAGAGGTGCTCCGGTTAGCAGAAGATCAAGATCACCATCGTGGTCGAAGTCGACGAAAGTGATGCCCACGGGATGGTTTCGTGGCGTTAATCCGGCCGCGGCAGTTACATTCTGGAATTTACCTTTGCCAAGATTGCGGAAGATAAGTACGGCGTCACCCATCGCCACCGCGAGATCATTTAGATTGTCGCCATCGTAGTCGCCTACCGCACATGCTGTGGCATGCCCCTTGGCAGCTATTCCTGTGCCGTCAGGATCCAGCACTTCGTATTTACCGTCAGCAGACCGGTGCAGTATTGTGATCGCCTGCGGCCCACTGCCCATCATCACCAGGTCCATCCCACCCCGGCCAGTTACATCGAGCAGGCAGGCGCCGCCGGTAAGGCTTTTTGCTTCTGCCTGCGTCGCAAGCTCGCTCGAGACAAAGCGGCCGAGTGCGTTGGACGCAGCGGCTCCGGCTGCAGCTTGAGGCTCTTCGACTGGTTCCGCAGTTGAGTAGTGGCCTTGCTCACCATATTGCGGGCTGAGTGCACCGGAGATCTTCGTACTGGTCAGATGAACGAAGCGCTTGAAGTGTTCGTCAGCTTCTTTAGGGCGCGAGAGACGTTGCAGATCGCGAGCAAGTGCAAACTCTGAAGAAGCATGTTGCGGACTGATCGCCAGCGCCTTCTCAAGCATGGCGACGGCCTTATCGAACTGCTTCATTTCCTGGTAGCAGACAGCCTGGTAATAGTAGGAGTCCGCATCGTTTGGGTCTATGGCCACGACGTGCTGAAAGGCCTCAAGACTCTGTTGAATCTCATTAGCGCCTCGTTCGACAAGGCCAAGATTGAACCATCCCCTGGCGTTGGACGGAGCAAGCTGTAGCCCTTTAAGCAGGGCCGCTTTTGCTTCATCCAGTTTTTGTACGTAAAAGAGAGCAATTCCCTCGTTGATGGCTGCCTGCGCCATCTTCGGGTCTTTACTGAATGCGGCAGAAAAACTGGCAGCGGCGCGCTCCGTGAGCTGCTGGCTCATCTGCGCGACCCCGCGGTTGTTGAGCTTCACTGCCTCTGGATCAAAATGTGTTTGCGCACAGACTGCCTGCACAGCTGCGTATAAGAGAATTGCCGTTGTCCAGATGCTGGTCCGCATGTTCAGCTAACAGTGTATGCGAGCCGGCTAAGCCGAAGGATGACGAAATACGCAGGGCGATGCTGTGCCGATTTATACTTCCACCGTGTAACAATCTGTCTGCATTAACGAGAGCGGCGTGAATACAAAGGAACGATCGAATCAAAATCGCAGAACAGATACCCCAAATGGTTTGCGCATATCGTGGCAGGGGCTTGAGTTGGGCCGTTATTGCCGAGGTCTCTCGCTGATGCTCACTGTCATCCCATGCTTGTTGCTTGCATTTGTGTCTGCCTCAATGGCACAGAGCGCGCCTTCACAAGACTCGAATACATCGACCATTCAGGGCACGGTGAGCGATGTTGCGGGTAAGCCTGTCGGCGATGCGGTGGTAACCCTTCAACAACCAGGAGCCCCAGGCTCATCTGAGACGAAGTCCAATGCAGTGGGCGTGTTCGTATTTTCCACTTTGCGTCCCGGCAGCTATTTGCTGAGTGCGGAAAAGTCAGGATTGCGCACGAAAGCGGGGATTTCTGTGGCATTGCCTCAGAACGATCGAAAGCCGATTGGCCTGGTGCTTGCCGAGTCTCCTATGGAGTTTGCTGATGCGCCAAATTTCACTGTTGCCGGCGTGACGGATTGGACTGCCGTAGGAGGACACGGATCCGACGCTATCCTGCGAACCAGCGAAACTCTTGCTCGCGATACGCTTTCGCTCAAGCCTGACAGAGGTGTTGCCGCGCATGACAGTGAGGCGGATTCGCATCGCGCAGCAGCTGAGCAGGACGAACAACATGGCGATCCGTTGGCGGCAGTGCGTGAATATGAGCAGGCAGCCCGCCTTGACCCAAGTGAGCGGAACTACTTTCAGTGGGGTTCCGAGTTGCTGCTGCATCGCGCTGTCTGGCAGGCACAGCAGGTCTTTGCGAAGGGAGTTGAGGCTTATCCGAAGTCTGCAAGGATGCAGACCGCGCTGGGAACCGCTCTCTTTGCTAGTGCTCGATACGAAGATGCAGCAATGCGCCTGTGCAACGCTTCCGATTTGAATCCGGAAGACCCGGAGCCCTATGTTTTCATGGGCAAGATAGCGATTGTGTCACCCAGGCCGTCAGCCTGCATTGAGCAGAAGCTGGCGCGATTCGTGCAGGAGCAGCCAGATAACTCCGTCGCTAACTACCTGTATGCCATGGCTCTTCTGAAAGCGCAGGAGCAGTCGCCGGATAAGCCCATGTTGCAACGCGTAGAGGCGTTACTTATCAGGGCCGTGACCCTCGATGCAAAATGCAGCGATGGTTATCTGCAACTGGGAATCCTCTCTTCATCCCGCCACGATTCTGCAAAAGCGATCGACTACTACACGAAGGCAATCACAGCCAATCCTCAACAGGCCGACGCGCATTATCGGCTTGGAGTGGCTTATGATCACTCGGGTGAACCGGCTAAGGCTCAGCAGGAATTCAAGCTGCATGATGACATCGAGAAGGCGGAAGCAGCGAGAGTCGAGGCAGAGCGCCGCGAAGTCAAACAATTTCTGATCGTTCTGCAGGGGCAGACGAATGCTTCACCAGCCCATCCATAATCTGGCTGGCCACAATCATGTATTTTCGTTCGCAATGTTCTGATCCGCCACACCATAAAAATTCAGTCAGGAGACCTGCATGTTCAAAGTACTGGCCGTCATGCTCATAGTGGTAACGAGTGCATCTGCAAGTGATTTGCCAACCAGGAAATATCTCGGTCTACCCGCCATCAAGACGATGGTTGCTGCCGCTGAAGCGAAAGCCAAGGAACTCAACGTGGACGTTACCATCTGCGTCGTGGACGATAGCGGGAATCTTCTCTTTCTTGAAAAAGGCGATACGGCCGCGCTCAACACAATCCAGTTTGCGCAAAAGAAGGCGCGCCATGCCGCTTTCTATGGCAGTCCCTCAAGAGAAGGAGCAGAAGCTGTCAAGAAGGGCAATGTTGAGGTGCTGGCCTTTCCTGAGTTTTTCCCAAATCAGGGCGGACTGCCGATCAAGGTTGACGGTCATGTAGTCGGCGGAATCGCGGCCAGCGGCGCGAAGTCGGAGATTGACGAACAGATTGCACAGGCCGGAATCGACGCGCTTCTCAAGAAGTAGAGCGCTTTTCTCTGCCAGTCCGCGTTAATGAGCCTTGAGGGTGGAGATGATTCCCTCACCCTCTCGAATAGTAAGGATCTGGTTTGCCTTTACCTGCGTGAATCGTTCGATCTTTTGGGTTGTCGGCCACTTCACTTCGATTGCATCAACGATTGCCGATTTCCCGAGACCAAAATGAAGTCGCAGATCGCTCTGCGACATCACGCTTGTGCCGCTATGGACCTCATTCATCTGGTTATGTTTGCCGGTGGTCACGCGAACCCGCGCGCCGATTGCTGTGCGGTTGCATTTGGTGCCGATCAATTTGACCTTGATCCAGTTCTGCTTGTTGCCGCCATCGTTGCGGAGCAGAGACGGCGGATCATTGAGATTTAGAATCAGGACGTCGACATCGCCGTCGTTGTCGTAATCTCCAAAAGCCGCGCCGCGACTGGAGAAATGCTCGTTGATGCCTGGGCCCATCTCTACTGAGACGTCCTTGAAGCGGCCATTCCCGAGATTTCGATAGACAAGACGTGGGTTCTTGAAGGTCTGGCCGAATTTATAGTTATCAATCTCCGGATAAACATGTCCGTTGATCTGAATGATGTCAGGCCAGCCATCATTGTCGTAATCTACGAAGCCGCATCCCCACGCTACATAGTTGTTATTTATCCCTACGCCGGAGGAAAAGATGAGATCGCTGAAGGTTCCATCGCCATTGTTGTGGTAAAGGTTGCAGGTGTCGTCGGCGAAGTTAGTCTTAAAGATGTCGAACCAGCCGTCGCAGTCATAGTCGGCGACAGCAATACCCATCCCCGCCTGCTCGTGCCCGTTGTCGTTATAGGCGCAGCCAGCCATTACGGCGATATCGGTAAATGTGCCGTCGTGATTGTTCTTGAAGAGGATGCTGGGTTCTGAGTCTACTGCCACGTAAATGTCGGGCCAGCCGTCATTGTCAAAATCATATGAGACTGCGGTAATCGAGTAGCGAGGACCGGGCTTCAGAATGCCGGACTTCTCTGACACGTCGGTAAAAGTGCCATCGCCATTGTTGTGATAAAGGATGTTCGTATCGCCGGGCAGGCCACGCGGCCCACACATGATGGGCACGCCTTTCCACTGGCAGTAGTTAGTATCACTGGCCGAGGGAATCTTATCGGGATCGAGCTTGATGTAATTGCAAACGAAGAGATCGAGGTGTCCGTCGCGATCATAGTCCAGGAAAGTTGCGCCAGCGCCCCAGCGAACCTGCTCCTGGTAGAGACCGGACTTATGAGTTACATCCGTAAAAGTGCCATTCCCATTATTGCGAAAGAGGATGTTATGTCCCCAGAAGCAACAAAATAAGTCATCCCATCCATCGTTGTCGTAGTCCCCTATGCAGACTCCGGTTTGCCAACCGGTTCGTCCCAAACCGGACTTTTCAGTCACGTCGGTAAAGGTGCCGTCGCGGTTGTTCTTGTACAGGTGCGATGTTGGTGCTGTTCCGGGAGCCCATTTGGCGTCGAGTCGATTTCCATTTGTGAGATAAATGTCCAGCCATCCATCATTGTCGTAGTCAAAAAAAGCGAGCCCGCTTCCTTTGGCTTCAATGATCGATCGCTTGTGATCCACCCCACCCCATACGTTGGGAATGGTAAGTCCGGCCTGCTGCGCGACGTCTACATATTGCACGGGCGACGGACTCGAGACTGCGGCTTCCAGGAGCGCAGAATCCTTCCATTTCCACAGCGGAGTAGCGAGAGCTTCTGTCAAAGTGCTGCCGAGAAGAAAAAGAGAAGAGCCGAGAAACCGGCGGCGTGGAAAGCTCATAGTTGGCACTCATTATAAAGATTCTGGCTGGCCGCATTGCGTAGCCTTGAGCATGACGTCATAGTCGTCAGGATTGTGGCAATTCCGGTCACTTTGCAGCCACCTTTGGGAACGGATGCGGAACAATTCCTATCCCTTCTTTGATGGCGATGATCTGATCCACTGAGACATTCGAAAGCCTGTCGACCTGCCCGCTCGGCCATGTAATGACGAGCGATTCTACCTTTGCCCGCTTGCCGAGGCCAAAGTGAATTCGAGGGTCGCTTGCGGACATATAGCTTGCACCGCCCTCAGACTGCCTTACCTCCTGAAATCCCTGCGATGTCAGCTTCAATTCAGCACCTATACCATCTCTGTTGGACTTGGTGCCAATCAACTGTACCTCCAGCCAGTGATTGGCATTGCCTCCGTCATTGCGCAGGAGTTCCGGATAGTCTCCACGGACGTTGACGGCGATGTCGATGTCTCCGTCATTGTCGAAGTCTGCAGTGGCAAGTCCTCGACCAGCAACCGGAAGATTGAAATCAGGTCCGAGTAAATCGGAAGTCTTCTCAAAGCGCCCCTTGCCCAGATTGTGGAACATCAGCAGAGGTTCTTTGTAAGTAACTTCGCTGTGATAGAGCGTAACGTTGTCGAGCATCGCGCCATTCAACTGCAGAATGTCAGGCCAGCCGTCATTATCGTAATCAATAAACTTGGTCGCGATGCCGCTTAGGAGCATCGCCTTGTTACCAATGCCGGAACCATAGGTATTATCGGTAAACGTGCCGTCTCCGTTGTTATGGTAGAGGCGGTTCAACTCCAGATCAAGGTGTGTGATGTAGACATCGAGAAGTCCGTCGCCATCCACATCGACAGCGTCAATACCCATTCCTGCTTCATATCGCCCATCTTCGCTCGCGGCCAATCCCGAGATAAGAGAGACATCTTTAAATGTGCCGTCGTGATTATTCAAAAAGAGAAAGTTGGGCCACGTGTCATTTGCAATTGCAATATCAGGCCATCCGTCGTTATTGAAGTCAGCCAGCACTACACCCATTCCCTTTGACTCTGGCAGGCCAACCCCAGATTTATCGCTCAAATCTGTAAACGTGCCATCGTGGTTGTTATGGTAGAGCTTCGTTTTCTGCCCTTTGTAATTACCGGGGTTGCAGTACGAACGATAGCCAGGCTTGCGCTCTCCACACCAGAGGTTGTTCTTTGGATTCCAGTCGATGTAATTGGTAACTACGAGGTCGAGCCAGCCATCTTTGTCGTAATCGAACCAGCCTGCGCTTGTTGACCATCCACCATCATCCGCAACACCCGACTTGGCGGTGACGTTAGTGAAAGTTCCATTGTGGTTGTTGTGATACAGGATCGCGCTTCCGTATCCCGTTACGTAGATATCAGGAAAACCATCATTGTCGAAGTCGCCGATTGCTACGCCCTGACCGTAGTGTCCTTCACCTCCAACGCCGGCCTTATCCGTAACGTCAGTGAAGGTTCCATCTCCATTGTTGTGATAAAGCGCAGAGAGAAGTGGGTGAGAGGGCTTGTAAATGTCGGTGGCGGCTGACTGGACAAAGTAGAGGTCCATCAACCCGTCCTGATCGTAGTCAAGCCACGCAACGCCGGTGCCCATCGTCTCGAGATAGTATTTCTCGTCTGTTTGTGTGGAGTCCTGAAGGAAGGTGATGCCTGCAGCCTTACGAATATCTGTGTATCGCACAACAGTGCGCGCCTCTTCCTGCTTCTTTGCCTGTTGTGCGCTGGACTGCCAGAAGCCAGGGATAATCAGAGAAGCCATCGAAAAGATAGCCGTACATTGCCAGGAGCGACGCAGCTTCATCATTTCTACAGAGTCCTGTCGGCCAGTGTCAGGGCCAGTTGCAGTAGTTGGGCTCGGTTGGCTGAGGTCATTGGCTGATCGGGAGCTGGGGATGTCTCCGGAGCCTGAGCGAGGACCTGCTCAATACGATTTACGTCGAGGCCTCCGCTAACGCTACTGCCTTTGAAGCGATTCAGGACTTCGCGGGCCTTTGCAATCTGCCCGGTCTCAAAGTAGAAGACGCCCAGCGTTGAGTAACTGCCGGGCCACTCCGGAAGTAAGTCCACCGCCCGCTCAAATCGATCGGCAGCGTCTGTAGTCTTACCTTCGAGAACGAAAGCTATTCCCTGGCCCCATAGAATCTTTCCGGAGGCTGGAATGCGCGCCTGGCCTTGCGCAAGAGTCTGCTTAGCCGCTGCGATGTCGTTCTGACGAAACTCAATCAAGGAAAGAGCAAGATAATTCTGGTCGTTGTCAGGATTACGGCTGATGGCGTTTCGAAGGATCTCTTTGGCGCGCGCTGTATCTCCCATATGCGCATAGATATCTCCGAGTAAAGCCAGGTAAGAATCGTCTTTGCGACCCGCCTCAGAGACCCTATTTGCTGCCTCAAGCGCCTGAGGATAAACGCCTTTTCGGAAGTAAGCGTTGGCCAAATTGAAAGTAACTTCATCTGACCCAGGATTGGCCTGGAGCGCAGCCTGAAAATGCTGAATCGCATCGTCGTAAAGATGGTAGTGAGCAAGCAATACGCCCACTCCTGTCAGCGTCCTGTAGTCTCCTGCGCTGAGTTTGTCGAGTTGCGCAATAACGCCGCGGGCGTCGTCCACTTTTCGTGCTTTCAAATTGGCTTCGGCAAGCAGATACAGAGTCTCAGGCTGATCCGGGTGCTTCTTGAGCTGATCTGTCAGCTCTGCCAGATCCAGTTGGTCGCGTGCGCCCTGGCTCAGCTTTGAGCGGTCGTCAAGGTAGTCAAAGAGATGTTCGTAAGGGTATGGGCCTGCAGGTGCGTCCTTTGAGAGCGTCTGAAAGACGCCCAGGTCTCGATCTGCTGCTACCGTTTCGTGAAGGGCTCTCTCGACCATTGCCAGCTTGTAGTATCCCGTTGCAGGATCGTGGCTGACGCGCACATATTTTCTAAGCAGCTCAGCAGCTTCAGCATGTTTCTTTGCGGCGATTCGAATGTTAGCCAGCTCCAGCAATGCGTCAGGAAAATCCGGGTTGGACTTGAGTGTTTCCTGGAAGAGAGTTTCTGCTTGTGCGACGTCGCCCTGGCGTTCGGCAATAAAGCCCAGGTTGAACAGGCAGGAGCTACTGTGAGGGTCCAGCTTGAGCCCCTGCCGCAAATATTTTTCGGCCTCATCAAATCTACCCAAGTTCCGGTACGACAGCCCCAGAAAGGCGTAAGATCGCGCGGATGGCTCTATCTCGATCAGCTTCTTGAACTGATCGATAGCCTTATCGACCTTGCCGGCCATAAAGTAACTTTCACCGAGCGCAGCGCGTAGATCTGACCGTTGCGGAGCGATCTGGATGCCGGATTCCAGCAATGGTATCGCGTCCTCAAAGTAGTTTTGCGAGATGCTGACCTGGGCCATCAGATAGATGATGTCTGTATTCTGCGGCGCTATCTTATGTGCGCGGACAAGCAGATCAAGTGCATCCAGAGGCCGTGAATCATTAGCGCAGGCCTGTGCAAGAAGGTAGAAGGTTTCCGGTGAATCCGGTTTGAGTTTAAGGGCGCGAGATAGCGTCAGATATGCCTGAGAGTTGTCGCCGGCGAAGAGATACGCCTGTCCAAGGTTGTAGATAATCTCAAAGGTCTCAGGCTGCAATGCATCAGCCCGTTGCAGCTCGAGCAGAGCAGGCTTGAATTGCTTTTCAGATGCGAGCAAAACACCGAGAGAGAAATGCACCTGCACATCTTTTTCATTTTCAGCGGATAACTTCGCTGAGAGCTGCAACGCGTCAGCTGTACGTTTTGTTTCAAGATAAGCGCGAATTAGATTGATGCGGACAGCCACGTTAGCCGGATGCACATGCTCCAGATGAGGAATCGCCGCAGCCGGCGATCCTTTGGCAATCAAAAGCGCGCCGAGATTGTAATTGGCCTCCTGGTTGGTCGGCTCAAGACGAAGAGCATTGTGAAATTCCTTCTCGGCCTGGTCGTCCTTCTTTTGGAGGACATAGTAATTTCCGAGATTTACGTGCGTCTTGGCGGAGTTGGGCGCAAGCTGCACGGCTTTCTGAAAAGCTGCGAGGGCGTTGGGATAATTGCCCTGATGGCTCTCGATAACGCCAAGCAGACTGTATCCTTCGACGCTCGAAGGATTGCGCTGCAGCTCCTCGAGTACCGCGGCCCTGGCCTCGTCGAAATGTCCTTGTTGAGCTAATGCTTCCGCATGCTGAAAAGGTAAAGATGTCGATGAAGCGTGAGCCTGACCATGACACGCCTGATATGTCAGCAGAAACACAAATAGAGCAAGGGTTGCCCTCGTCTTCCATTGATTTGCCACGTTACCGATTCTATGCTGCCATGAAGCAGGACCGATCATTCTCTAACACCGTTTCAGTGGCGATTAAGGCGCCTGTTGTAGCATCTGCATTGCTGAGAGTGCCTTCTGGTTCTGTGGCTGCAGACGAAGCAATTCCTGCAGTATTGCCAGCGCTTTGCCCTTGTCGCGTTGCATTGCATATAGACGAGCAAGGTTCAAATAGGACTGGTCAAAAGTTGGCTCTATCGCCACGCAGGTTTTAAATTGCTGCTCGGCTTTTGCATAATCCTGTTCGCGAACGAAGAGCACCCCAAGGTTATTCAATGCCTCTGGATAGTCTGGGCGTAATTCGATGGCCTTTTGTAGAAAATCTGCCGCCTGTGCCATCTGATTTCCCTGAGCATATAACATTCCTAGGCTGTAACTGATTTCGGGGTCGTCGGGCTGTAGCTCAAGCGCATGATGGAGCGATTCCTGAGCCTTTGCAGCAGACCCTTGGCGCCGATAGACGTTGCCAAGATTAAGCAGTGCGATCGCATAGCCCGGTCTTAGCTGGATCGACTTTTGAAAGTTTTGAATAGCCTCTTCCGGGTGGCCTTCCTGAGCTTCAATCATGCCCAGGTTATTCCACGCCTCGGGGTAGCTGGGGCGTAGCTTCAAAGTCTGTTCAAGGTAGCTGCGTGCCTGTTTGAGATCATTTCTCCGGAGGTTAAGCGTACCCAGGTTGTAGTAACCCTCAGGATCATTGGGCTTTGCGGCGATAACCTCCTGGAAGGATTCCGCCGCTTGGTCTAGATACCCATGCTGAAACATCGCAACGCCATAAGTGAAGTCATTACGCTGAAACGCGTCCTGGCAGAGTATGCCCGCCAGGGGAATCGCTTTGCGCATACGGTCTTCAGCAGTAACTGGGACAGCGCTCAAGTCGTCCAGTAGCCGTTGCGGATCGATTGCGCCCTGATACACCTTCACGATCATGCCCTCTCTGTCGAGCAAAAAAGAAGTCGGAATACCAAGGTCTCTGCGCCGGTCAAAAATATAGCGATAAACGATGTTATAGAGGCCGGCTGCCTCCTCGGTTGCAAATAGCACCGGAAAACCAAATGCTTGCTGTGCGGCGAACGATCGCGCTTTGCCGGCGTCAGCTGCGGTGTCAACGTTTACACCTGCGATTTCAAGATGACCAGCCGCGAGTGCCGATCTATGCTTGTGCAGAAGTCTCAACTGATCCAGGGAAGCAGGCACGGTTGTAGCCCAGAAATTGAGCAGTACGAAACGTCCGCGTAGCGATTGCAACTCGTGCGTCGAGCCTGCGACGTCGGGTAGCGAAAACTGTGGCGCTTTGAGAGGCTGCAGAAGCCACGTTTCTACCTGAGAAGGCAGATGTTCGGCGATCGCGGTTGGTCTCGCCTGTGTGTAGATATTCGGCGCTGCAGCGAAAGGTTTAGCAGCGAAAGTAGACCTACCCTCTTCAAGTTCGATGCGGTGGTTTGTGGGTAGATCTTCGAACGTCTGCGATAGCCCGCTAGGCCAGTGGACAGTAGCCCGAATGTTTCCTTGCGGTTTCCCGACACCAAAGAAAAGCTCCTTTGAATGCTGTGCCAGAAAGCCGGAGCCAGCCTGCAGGTATCGCGTTTGACGCAGAGCACCGATCTCAATCGTTACCGCTGCTCCAATTGCGTCGCGATTGCTCTTGTGGCCGCGCAGACGGAATGAGATCGAATCACCAAGCCCGTTCATCGCATTGTGCAGAATGCGAAGCTGAGGCGCGTTCCGATTCTTGAGGATGACTTCAAGCCTCCCGTCATGGTCTAGGTCGGCGAGGGCGAAGGAGCGGCTATCCTCCAAAAAGTCCAGCCCCAATGCCCCCGAAACCTCGGCAAACGTGCCGTCGTGATTGTTCGCGAAGAAAACATTTCTTTCATGGCCGTTCCATGAAACGTCGGAACGAATCAGTTCGTTCAGGGCATTCCATCCATGTTCGTATGCCAATGATGGCGTTGCATCTTCAGGTGATTTTGCGACAACCTGACGCCAGAAGAAACTTCCAAGGTCATTTTTGTCAGGCGCTGAAATATAGCCGTTGGCTACATAAAGATCGGGATAACCATCATGATCGAAGTCCCAAAAATCTGAACACCATGACCATCTGCCCATCTCAACTCCAGCCTTCTGGCTGATGTTTTCAAACTGGCCATTTCGCTCATTCTTATAAAGTGCGTTGCCTCTTGCGTGCCGCTTGTAGTGAGCGCGAATATCTGCAGAAGCCTTTTCATGAAAGATCTTTTGCTGCGAAACTCTCTGCCCGGCAGACGACCACATATTGCCGACATATATATCCGGCGCACCATCGTTGTCGATGTCAGACCAGCAGGCACTCATTCCCGCACCCGGATCTTCGACATGGGAACCATCAGAGATCGCAGTGAATGTGCCATCGCCATTGTTGCGATATAGATTGCCGCGGCCAAAATCGTTAGCTACGTAAAGGTCAGGCCTGCCGTTTAAGTTGAAATCACCCCAGGCGCAGGCAAAGCTATAGCGATCGTTGTCGACATTCAAACCTGCGGCCTGCGTCTTTTCGACGAAGGTCGCGTTGCCTTCGTTGTGCAGCAGGATATTGGCCGGCCCATTACGCGCATCGTAATAAGGCACCGGATAGTGATATTGGTCGAGACCTACGTAATACGAATAAGTGCACAGATAGATATCGAGGCGGCCGTCTCCGTCATAATCAGCCAGTGCCGCATGTGTGAACGCGCCTTGAGGAGTGCCCTCAAACCGGAAGGCATTTCGTTTTAGTGAAAACGTCCCATTTCCTTGATTAACGAAAAGCAGTGGACCCGTGCCGCAAACGACCAGCAGATCCTGCAGGCCTCTGTTATCAAAGTCAGCGAATAATGCACACGCCGAGCCGTCAAGTACGCCTACACTGGATTTCTCTGTTACATCTTCAAACGTTCCATCGCCGCGATTGCGATACAGCCGATTTGGCAGTCCTGCCGGCTGACAGACGTAGATATCGTCCAAGCCGTCGTTGTCATAATCGCCTGCCGCCACACCATTATTGCCATAGACATCAATTCCGCTGGCGCCGTCGAGCACGGTGCGCCAGTAGTCGGCGCCATGCAGCATCTGGGATCGGTAGGACTCCGCCCCTCCGAGAGCCTGCGAGGTAACGTCGATGAAAACCGGCCCTCGTACCACCGCTATGGTCTCTTCTCCGCCGACCCAACGTCGCGCCTGCCAGGCATTCGATCCGTCATCGGTACGGTCTCGAGTCCATTCAGTGCTCCACTGCCCCACTCGCTCATCGCGCGCCCCGTCACTGTGGTTGATCACGAAGTTATAGCGAATATCCGCGGTAACCTGTAGGGGCGAATGGCCGGTCTCTTCAATGCTGACAATCTGAAACTCCGCCGTCTCTATGCGTGAAGACTTCCCCAGGTATGCATGAAACTCCTCCAGAAATCGGTCGCGTCCAGGCGCGATCTTCCCAAACTGCCTTCTCGCAGTCTCAATCGGTTCCCCTGTGCGGAGGGCTGTCACCTTTACGGGGGTCAGAGAAGACGCTTCGATCGAAGTATGCAGAAAAGGAGCCAGGGCTGAAAGATCGATCCGCTCGCTTTTCAGGGTGTTACTGAATTTGTGGAGGAGAGCTTCGATCTCAAAGGCATATTTTTCCGTAATGAACTCGTCGGTCCCGGGCTCAACGCGACGCAGTATCTCCTCCAGGGGAGATTTGGCCGGGTAGTTGGGCCGCAGGCGGACGTCGGCAAAAGGGAAGGTTGCAGCCCCATTTTCAGCGGAATCGGAGAAACCGAAGAGCCAGGAAGCTCCGTGGCCGGTCCCCCGACCGAGGAAAAACGGGGCCAGGCCCATGCTCTTGAGAACTGTCCGCCGGGAGGGATGAGGTCTTTCGTTATTGGTAGGCGAGATCATGAATACGAAAATCCGCCACACCGGCGAGTTGTCCGAAGGATAGCATCAGCCTTTGAAGCGACCCAAATCGACTGAAACCCTGCCGCCAGGTGAGTCTGGAGGGGGCTCTTTTTACCCAAAAAGAACGATCTCCAACTTTCGGTTGACAAAGATTGAGTGGTTGTACTAATTTTTCATTCGCATAGTTGTAACCGTTTACAGCGTTGTCTATAAATGATGTAAACGATTCCTTTTGAGGGTGTAAGAGGTTTGCACCCGCAGGTAGTTGAACAGATTCTCTTTCCGGGTAAGACCACTAGACACGAAAAGAAAACGCGAAAAGCGCAATGAATACGGAAATGGACGCGGAGGATATTCGGATGGGCCTTGATCGCAATACATTCAGTCGGCTAAGAAAATTGGGTTACGTAACCTTCACATGTCTGTGCTTCCTCCTGCTGTCTGTGCCGCAAGCATTCAGCCAGGTGGACGAAGGTTCGATCTCGGGAACGGTACAGGATACTTCTGGCGCGGTTGTTGCCGGCGCACGGGTGACCCTGCTGAATACCGACCAGGGACTGTCGCTGGAAAGCAATACCAACGGGAGTGGCGGGTATTCCTTCTCGCCAGTCAGAATTGGGCACTACACACTCACGGTGGTTGCCAAAGGGTTCGCCAAGACGACGCAGGAGAGCCTGCAGGTCGCCGTTGGACAGAATTTGCAGGTCAACGTACAGATAAGGCCGGGCGCTGCGACAGAAACAGTAGAGATCACTGAGGCCCCGCCGCAACTTCAGACCGAGGACGCTTCGCTCGGTCAGGTAGTCAGTGAGCAACAGGTGAATAGCCTGCCTCTCAACGGCCGTAACTTTACATTCCTGGCCCAGCTCGGCGCCGGCGTAAACACGCCCCAGGCGGATACCCGTGGCAATGCGGCTTCAGGAGCCTTTTCCGCTAACGGCCTGCGTCCCGCCCAGAACAACTACCTGCTCGACGGCATCGACAACAACTCCAATGCCGTCGACTTCCTCAACGGAACCAACTTCGTCATCCTTCCCCCAGTGGACGCGATTCAGGAGTTCAAGGTTCAGACCGGTGACTTCAGCGCAGAATTGGGCCGTTCAGCTGGCGCAGTTCTCAATGCAACGATCAAGTCGGGTACCAACAGCCTCCACGGTGCGGCATGGGAATTCTTCCGTAACGATGTACTCGACGCCGCCGACTGGTTTGAAAACAACACCGGCACACCGAAAGGTGAGTTGCGGCTGAATCAATTCGGAGCTTCCGCAGGTGGCCCGATCCTCAAGAATAAGCTGTTCGTCTTCGGCGATTACGAAGGAAAGCGGCGCGTTCAGGGCACTTCAGAGAACGGCAACGTCCCGACGAACCTTGAGCGGAGCAGCAACTTCACCAACCTCTCTGACATTCTGGCGTTGAATGACGGGACGACCAGGAACGACATTCTGAATCGCGCCATTCAAAAGGGTACGCTTCTCGACCCTGGCACTACGCGCCTTGTTCCCGCAGGTGCTGTGGATCCTGTCTCAGGTCTGACGAACAACAGCGGCAGCGATGGATATGTTCGCGATCCGTTCAGCAGCAGGTGCGGGCCGGGCACCACGACGTTTACGTTGTCTGCCTGCCCTGATCTGAATCAGTTAGACGCCGGTCGGCTCGATCCGAACGCGATCAAGCTGTTGGAGCTCTACCCGGCGCCCAACTCGGGACTGCAGACGTATGCAGTTAGCCCGAATCTGTACGAACACACCAATACCTTTGACATTCGCACAGATTTCAACCCTACCGAAAAGGAGCAAATTTTCTTCCGGTTCAGCTATGCCGATGCGCCGCAGTACATTCCGGGCATCTTCGGTGGCGTAGCTGACGGCGGCAGCTTTAACCAGGGTATCCAGACCGCAAAGTCGGACCAGGCAGTCGCCGGATGGACTCATACCTTCACTCCGTCTGCGATCAACCAGGTGCGCGCCGGATTTGCTCACCTTCACACCACGCGCTTCGGGCCAGTTGGTGCTCAGGATGGAATTCCAGAGCAGTACGGAATCTCTGACATTCCGCAGGGGCAGGAGAATGGCGGACTTCCCGCATTCTCTATCGGAAACCTGGCGACTCTTGGTAGCAACAACTTCTTACCCTCTGACGAGGTCAGCCAGACAATTCAGCTTACGGATGACTTCACCAAGATTTACGGCAAACATAACTTCAAGGCTGGCATCGAATATCAGCACGTCAAGTTCTCAACGCTGCAGCCGGCATGGTCGCGCGGTCAGTTCCAGTACAACGGCGGCTTCACTGACATTCCAAATCAGGGCACAACAACCGGCGGTCTGGCACAGTTCCTTCTGCCTCCAACAGCTGCACCGGCCACTATCAATGGAAATCCCAATCCGAACGGATTCAGCTATTCCGGCGGCTCTGATGGTGTCTACGCTTCCAACATCAACAAGACCTACGACGAGAGAACATATTTCGCGTCGTACATTCAGGACGACTGGAAAGTAAATCCGAAGTTGACCATCAATCTTGGCCTGCGTTGGGATTACTTCGGTCCGATTGGAGAGAGCAACGGCGGCCAGGCCAACTTTGTTCCGAACGGTGCGCCAGACGGCAAACCTGAGTTCATCATCCCGGCCAAGGGCAAGGATGACAGGACGCTGTCAACGAACGACACCTGCGAGGGAATAGGTTGCGCGGGCTTTGTCGATCTGCTCGCCAAGGATGGAATCACGCTTAACTCCACTGATAAGTACGGTACCGGGCTGTTGCAGACTCAGAAGGCCAATTTCGCGCCTCGTGTCGGTTTTGCCTATGAAATCAGCCCAAAGCTGGTAACGCGCGGCGGATTCGGCATCTTCTACAACTCGTTTGAAAATCAGGGATATGGACCCAACATCGGAGAAAACTATCCCTTCGTCTTCAACCTCTCGTATTTTCCGTCCGTCGCTTCGGGTATTGGAGGCCAGGTTGCCCCGATCAATTACAACTCGCCGTACGCGAATTGCCCGAACGCAGGTGGGGATCCGGCAACGGGACAAGGTACCGCAAACTTTGAATCAGGCTTTGCCTGCATCCCGCTTACACCGGCTGCTCTGAACGCGAATGGATTGGGACTGCAAGGACTGCAGTTCGACTACAAGACCCCAAGGACGTACGCCGCCAACCTGACCTTCCAATACTCTTTGACCCGCACGTTGTCTGCGCAGGCAGGGTACGTATTTACCAACGGGCAGAATTTGCAGCAAGGCGTTGGATATAACAATGTCTCGCAGATTCTGCCGTCAGGTCTCAGCACCAGGCCGTATATTCCGTTCCCCGATTTCGGTGGCGGAAGCTACCAGGCTACGGTCGGAGAGAGCCAATATCACGGATTGCAGACCAAGCTGGAGCAGCAGTTCTCTAACGGCTTGACCTACCTGGTCACCTATACATGGTCCAAGACGATGTCAGACGCAGGTGACCTGCTGAACGGCGGTACGACAGGCTCTCTGCGTGCTTATGCCGTGCCCGGTCTCGGCGGCGCCAGATTTGACTGGGGCCCGGCGAACTTCGACATTCGTAACGTTGTCCACTTCAGTGGCGGATATCAACTGCCGTTCGGCAAAGATAGACGCTTCATGAACACCGGAGGCATCACCAACGCAGTACTGGGTGGGTGGGCCGTCAACTGGATCACGACACTGCAGGGTGGCCAGCCTCTCAACTTCGGTTGCAATACCGGAACAACCTCGGGAACGGGTTGCAACAATGTCCGTGTACCTGGGCAGAGTCCGCAGCTTGGGATCAAGACCAAGACCATCGACGGCGCAAACAGGCCGTTCTGGATCAACAATGCGGCGGCCTTTAACCAGCCTTGCCAGTTGGGCGGAGATCCGGAAAACCCAACCCCGATTATCGACTCTCCGAAGGGTTGCATCCCGGTAACCGGAGCCGCGGCACTGGGCAGCAAGCCGGGTCAGACAGTCGGACCTGGTTTCCATCGTCTCGACTTCTCGGCCTTCAAGGAATTCAAGCTCACCGAACGGTTCACGATGCAGTTCCGGGCTGAGTTCTTCAACATCCTCAACCACCCGAACTTCAATGCTCCTAACTTCGGCGGCAACGGCGTCGTGGCAATCGGAGGCTCGGGCAACATTACAGATCCTCACTTCGGTGAAGTTGGATCAACCCGCGATGCTCCATTTGATCCGCGGCAGATTCAATTTGCTCTGAAGCTGTACTACTAGGCTAAGATGAAAACACCCCGGAATGGCGCGCCGCCTGGCGCCGGTCCGGGGTGTTTCTGCGTAGCGCTTTGCTCACGCTGCGATCACGGGGGTGGACTTTGAGCATGAGGCCTCAGTCTGTGTTGGTAATTCTTGGCCTTGTGCTTAGCTGTGTAGTTGTTGCCACGGCTAAAGATGATTCGCCGCAGGACCTGGATCGCAAGTATCAATCTGCTGTTTCCATGTACGAGGCCGGGCATTTTCGAGAGGCATCGGCCGAACTGGAAGAGCTTCTACCTCATGCGCCAAATAGTTTTGAAATTCACGAGCTCCTGGGACTGGCCTACGCATCGCAATCACTGGACACGAAGGCGATCGGCCATCTCGAAATAGCAGTCCGTCTAAAACCGGATTCTGCCGAAGCGAGGACCAACCTGGCGGCAAGTCTCTCTCATGCAGGCAAGATTGCCTTGGCCGGCGAGCAGTTTCGTAAGGCTCTTGAACTCGAGCCCAGAAACTACAACGCTAATCACAATCTCGGTGAGTTCTATATTCGATCCGGCAAGATTGCCGATGCTAAGCCGTTTCTGGAAGAGGCGCAGCGAATCAATCCTTCGTCTTACGACAACGGCTACGATCTTGCAATGGCAGAATTCCTCACCGGGCAGCTCGGTGAAGCGCGCCAGCAGGTGCAGAGCCTGGTACGCATCAACAACACCGGCGAACTTCACAACCTTCTTGGCCAGATTGAAGAGAAGGACGGAAAATTCGTAGCTGCAGTCAATGAATTTGAGCTTGCGGCACATATGGACCCCAGCGAAGACAATCTCTTCACCTGGGGTAGCGAGCTTCTTCTTCATCGCACATACGAGCCCGCAATTGACGTCTTTCAACAGGCCGCAGTGCGTTACCCCGATTCAGCCCGCGTGAAAATAGGGTTGGGCATGGCGCTCGATCTTCGCGGCAAGTACGATGAAGCGGTCAAGGTCCTTCTCGAAGCGGCCGACCTCGATCCCGCAGACTCTCGTTGCTATATTTTCCTTTCCAAGGCCTACGGCAGTTCCCCTAACCAAGGCGAAGAGGTCATCAAGAGATTCCGTCGTTATGCAGAGCTCAAGCCACACGACGCATTGGCTCAGTACTACTACGCGATGAGCCTTTGGAAGGGCAGGCGTCTTGATGAATCGAGTGCTGACCGCGACGCGATTCAGGCTCTTCTGCAGAAGTCCGTCGCATTAGACGGTTCTTTAGCAGACGCGCATGTACAGCTCGGCAACCTCTACGCCGATGCGCATGAATATGAAAAATCAATACCCGAGTATTCGCGCGCCCTGGAATTGAATCCAGATCTTCCTGACGCACATTATCGCCTTGGGCAGGACTACGTCCATACCGGAAAGAAAGATCAAGCGCAAAAAGAATTCGATGTGTACCAGCGTCTTCGTGCACAGCAACTGGCAGAGGCCGACAAGGAGAGGGCTGAGGTGCAGCAGTTTGTCTACACTGAGAAGGCGGCTCCTTCAACACACCCGTGATTACAAGAGATAGACTTGAGTGCTGCGATCAGGCAGGCGTATACCCGAGCAAGGAAGTATCGATTTGACCAACCTATATTCAGCGAGCGCAGCGTGTACTCCGCAGGAAATTGCCCATCGGCTTAGTCGCAGCAGGCGTGACTTCCTGCGTGATGCGGCCGGCGTTGCACTGGGCAATTCGTTGCTTGGCGCCAGCCCTCTGCTACGTGGAGAGACCGCGAAAAAGAAGCGTAAGAGCATCGTAGTGACCTTTGGCGGTGGCGCGCGCGATCAGGAAACCTTTGCGCCTGAGGGACAGGAAAATATCCCGCATCTGTTGCGCGAGCTCATTCCTCAGGCGAGCTTCTTCACGCAGGTGACCAACCAGGGAATCCTCGGTCATTACGTGGCAACGGCAAGCCTGGCGACAGGCGTATACGAGACGCTCAATAATTTCTCTGCCATTCCTCCGGAACATCCGACGGTCTTCGAATACTTCCGCAAAGATCTCAGGCGACCGGCGTCTGACGCGTGGGTCGTTGCGCCTAGCAATGGATTCAATCGCATCGGCGAAAGTGAATATCGCTCTTATGGTCCGGGCCTTGGCGCGAGAGTCGTGCTGCCAAAGCATCTGCTGAGTGCCGCAACCTCAGGCTCCGTTACGGACTATCAGCATCTGCTGCGGGACAACTATGAAACTCCTTTCTATACGCCCAGGATCGGGGGGGAAGAGTTTGAGCTGCAGCAGCTTGAGACGATCCTGAAGCTCTCCGTCGACGACTTCAAGTCGCACGCCAAGACGCTCTCCAGCCCCGATGAGCTTTCGATGTATATCGTCAAGCGCCTCATGCAGCAGGAAGCCCCAAGCCTTCTCTGGATCACCATGCACGATATCGACATCGCGCACTCGGGAGCATTTTCGCTCTACGTCGATGCAATTCAGCGAACAGACCGTCTCTGCTCCGAGCTTTGGAAAGTCGTGCAAAGCGAACCCGAATATGCGGGCAACACTACGCTCTTCATCCTCCCTGACTTTGGCCGTGATGCCGATCAGGACTCGGGAGGCAACGGATTTCAGCATCATCGCACAGGGGATGCAGCCTCTCGTACCACATGGATGATGGCTCTGGGAGTAGGCGTACGCGAGGGAGTGGTATACGACCGCCCGATGCAATCCATTGACCTTGTGCCGAGCCTGGGAGCGATGATGGGCTTCTCGCCCACGCTCTCTCAGGGCCGGCCGATTCAGGAACTGTTGTAGCCAATATGCTGCCTGCCAATCTCAAAGCCGAAGACTTCGCCGCCTATCCGCCAGAGGCGCGCAAGCTGGTAACTGCGCATCTCGCTGCAATACAGGCGCTTCCAATCAGCTTTGTGCCAAGCCTGCTCAAAGAGATTATCGACTACGACTACAAGTTTCCTGCCGAGCGATCATCCATCAACGCAGAACTAGCACAATTGAGTGCTCTGTCATCCACCCAGATTCAGGATTGGTTTCAGGGCTTCTCTCGGATATCGCTTTCCTCAAAGCTGCAGGAGTTCGACTGGGTAAATCAGCCAGCACAGTTTGTGGAGCAGGAGTCGGCCCACCTCTGGTCGACGCACCAACTGGATGGATTTCGCACGGCAGCGACGGAGTATGGCAATCGAATGCAACCGATCACAAAGCCGGAGCCGCTTTCGGTTCGCCGGCTTGGAATCGCAGTGATAGGACAAGGTGCCCCCTCCTACGAGGCTCCTCTTTTCCGCAGGCTCCGCGAACACGGTACGTACTTTGACAAAGTGAAGCCGGACAACGGGATGGAACAACTGTTTGCAACTGTGGCAGCCCGCGCGCAGGCACATCCCATTCCTTATGCTCACTGGTATGTTGACGGAGGCGGAGCCGATCGCAGCGCTGGATTGACATGCGTCTCCTACCAGTCACTTGAGCCTGTTCGCAAGGCACTGCTCAAAAACATCGATGCGCAAATCAGCAAGCCCGGTATGGGGCCAGAGGAGTTGCGTACCCACTTGGCGCGCTTGTCGCCTGCTGACGTCGGCCTGAACAATCTGAATGATGTTGCGTTGGATCGCTTTCAGGTAAGGCTCTTCACCGAGGGCTCAGGCACGCAGATATTCAGCACCACATTTGTGCAATGGACAACCCGTGAGGCACTGCGGCGCGCTCAACCACTCACGCTACTGGCCCGCTTCGCTCCGCGGCAGCGGCAGCGGCCAATGAATGAAATGCTCTCAAGCAGCCACGGAGAGTCGGACCTGGACTTTACTGGCTCGCTGATCGATGGAGATATGGCGGCGTACTATCACTGGGTTAACCAGCAACGCCTCGCCGAGGCTGAGAAGTCTTCGTTCATCGCATGGTTCGAAGGACACAACCAGGCGATCGCCAGCGCTCCGTCGCTTCCGCGCGGAGCAAAATCCAGTTCGGCTATTGATCTCGCCGGGCTGGTAAAGCTCGCCACCACATGAGCCCACATTCTTACTGCTCTATTTCTTGTCGAGCAGGAACGCTGCTGCCTGAAAATCCCCTCGCAGCATGATGTCGATTCCATGGTTCATCCACCAGGCTCCGCTGGCCTCTTTCGGCGTGTCGCCCGTGGCTTTACCCTCAATGCTGGTCAGTGCGTAGTTCGCCGACGGATCCAAGCCAAGTAACTGCAGTCGAGGAAACCCGCGCTCTTCCCGCGTCGAGTGGGCAAACGCAAAAAGGACAGCTTGTGACTTGTCGCTGGAGACAGTCTCTGTTGCAGAAAATTCGCTTCCGTTCGTTGGGGAAATCAATCGGTATAGGTCGCCTTGCGTGATCGTCTTTTGTACTGGGTGATACGCGGCAATCAATCGTTTCGCAATGGCCAGGTCTTCGTCGGACCACTTGTTCAAATTGCCCCCGATACCCAGCGAGCCCTGCATCGAAACGAGCATGCGATAAGCCATCGACGTCGAGCGTGCGTTCAACCAATGTGGCGAATCCGTCACCCAGGCCATCATCACCTGCGCGGGATAGGCGCGTGTAAATCCGTCCTGAATTGTAAGTCTGTCGAGCGGGTCGGTATTGTCTGACGGCCATACCTCGTCGGTGTAGTGCAAAATGCCGAGGTCCACGCGGCCGCCGCCGCCGGAGCAGCTCTCGATCTCCACGCCAGGATGCTTCGCGCGTAACTCTGCCAGTATTGAATAGAGATTCCGCGTGAACTCCACATAGACTTTCTTCTGCTCATTCGGTGGAACCTGATCCCATCCAGGCTCGCTCCAGTTGCGGTTGTAATCCCACTTGAGAAAGGCGATCTGATTTTCCGTCAGCAGCTTGTCGAGAAAGCCGAAGACATACTCGCGCACATCTTGCCGCGCCAGATTGAGCACCAGTTGCGTGCGTTGTTCATTACGCGGTCTGCCCGGGAAATTCAACACCCATTCGGGATGCTTGCGATACAGATCGGAGTCTGGATTGACCATCTCCGGCTCCACCCACAAACCAAAATCCATTCCCAGTGAATGCACCTTGTCGATGAGAGGCTTCAGGCCGTTGGGGAACTTCTCCTTGTTCACATACCAGTCGCCCAGTCCCGCGTGATCTGTCTTGCGCTGACCAAACCAACCGTCGTCCATCACAAATCGATCGATGCCAAGCGCCTTTGCCTTTTCTGCAAGCGCTTCCTGTCCTGCCTCGGTGACGTTCATCTCTGTTGCTTCCCACGAGTTGTAGATCACAGGCCGCAGCTTCGGGTTTGGCGCTTGCGGCAGCACATGCGTCAGCGTAAAGTGATTCAGCAGCCGCGAAGCTCCGCCCATTCCATGCTTTGAATAGCCTGCATAAAAGATCGGCGATTCCAGCTTTTCGCCGGGCTTGAGTGGGTAGCCAAAATCAAACGGATTGAAGCCGCCCGTCACGCGCACGCTATCCAACGTGTCCTGCTCAATGGTGATGCGCCATGAGCCGCTCCATGCCAGCGAGCCGAACCACATCTCGCCATGCTCTTCATCTGCGTCGTCTTTACCTATCGCGAACCACGGATTGAGCTGGTGACCTGTAGATCCGCGGCGGCTCTCAAGCACTCGCTGGCCCTGATGAATGGTCTCCTGATTCAGTGTCCACTCGCCGCCCCATCGGCCGCTCAGGTAGCTCAGCGTGTAATGTGCCGGAGGCAGCGCGAATGCAGCGGCTGCAGCCTGTTCGATCATGATCGGCTTGCTCTCGCCATTCTCAATCGTCGCTGAGCGTGCAAGTATCCCGGACTCCTTGTCCATCACGTAGTGCAGTGTCACCGTAACAGCGCGGCTGATGTCCTTGAGAACAATGTCAATCGAGTCGTCCTTAGGTTTGCTGCTGCTCACGTAGTGCAACACCAGGTCGCGATTGCCGTCGGCAAAGGTCACCTTCAACGCAGGCTCATGAAACAGCCCCGCCCCCCAGCCAACGTACTCTTCTGGAGTGTTGTTGTATGACGAGTCGAATGAAGCCGCTTCCCTCATCGCCTTTGCCGGAGCGATGCTGTCGCCCTCACCAACTCTGCCGCCCCAATAAATCTGCTGCAGCTCACCCCGCTCATTCACGCCCATCGCATACGTGACATTGCCGCCATCCAGGCGAAAGACCTGGCCGACGCCGACCAGCGCAGCCGCACCGGAAGGCTGCGCATGAGCAATCGCACATACGCTAAATACGAGAGCCAGGAAAAGGCGTGGAAAGATCTGCAAATTGCGACGGTTCAAGGGACATCTCCATTCGGTAGTCATACTGGCACTCATATCTAGCTGTGATTCAAGCGAAACATATTGGCTGCACTAAGCTTTTTCAGGCGGAGCAGTCTCGATTTCGAACTCGATATGCTGGGCGCCGAGAACAGGATGATGAGCAGTCAGATGCACTTTTCCAGGTTGCTCACTTGCACGGATCCAGATCGCACCAGTGCCGCCAATAAGCGCGAAGGGATTGTCGCCGATCAGCTCAGCAGGACCCGTCAGTTCAAATCGAATCGAATCATTCGCAAATGGACGAATCGCGTCAAATTCATCAGTCACGCGAAGCACGACGCGGGTCGTGTCAGCTCCGTCTGCCATCAACTTTGTGTCATCGGGCAACAGCGTAAATTTCTGGTCGATGCCAAGTCCGGAGAAGGTGCGCGAGATCACCTGTTTGCCCTGAATATATCCATCGATGCGCAGATCACCCCACATGCCAACGGCTCTGCTCAGATCGGCGGTAAATGGCGCGTACTTCAGATGCGCAAACTGCGCACGGTCCGGATCAGCCTCCGCCGCGAGCTTGCCTGCGATGTAGAACTTGAGATGGTCGCAGTTCGACGAAACCAGCGCCTTTGTAAAGCCGATGCTCTCATCGCCACGCGCCCAGTGAAAAGCAGGCACGAGAACTACCTCTTCATCCGGGTCGCATTGCGATCGGTAAAATCCAGCGGCAGGCTTCGGCTCGCGAAAGATATCCGTCACGCCGTGATAGCAGATGCGGTCGCCAGAGCCAAAGTTGCCATGCGTGTTGTAATCGAATGCGCACCATCCGATACCACCGGCATATTGCGGATTCGACGCCAGCTGATCGTGTACTCGCGCATGGCGCACCGTGTGTTCGCGCAGCCGCTCGATGTTGTCGATCGTTTTGGTTGGATAAGTGTGGCCCACAAACTCCGTATTGAGATACAGCGGATGGTTCGGTGCCTGCAGTGGGAATCCGAAGTCGTTCATCGTGAAGACATCTTCGAGGAACTCCGATTCCTGAAAATAGCGAATTCCGCCAGTCTGGCGCGTCGTATCGAGCTGATGAGCCAGCGCATTGGTGCGCGTGTAGAAATCGTGATTGTCTCGCGACTCATTGATGCGCACGCCCCATAGAATGATCGACGGATGGTTCCAGTCACGGCGAATCATGCGCTGCACGTTATCGACAGAGATGTCCTGCCACGGCTTATCCCCAATATGTTGCCAACCCGGAATCTCTTCCAGCACAAGCAGCCCGATCTCGTCGCAGGCGTCGAGGAAATGCCGCGACTGAGGATAATGCGAAGTTCGCACAATGTTGCAGTGAAGATTCTTCCACAGAATCACCGCATCGCGGCGCTGTACGCGGCCAGGCATCGCCTGCCCCACCCACGGGAATGTTTGATGACGATCTAACCCGCGCAGCTTGATAACCTTTCCGTTGATTGAAAAGCCCTGCGGAGTAAACTTCGCCTCGCGAAATCCGATGCGCCGCGAATCGTGATCAACCACCTGCGTGCCATGCAGCAGCCTCACCTCAACGCGATAGAGCCTGGGCGAGTTCAGATCCCACAGGGCGATGTCACCGAGTGCTTCAAGGTGCAGCGTGAGGTTCTCCGACGCACCGGCGCCGCCTGGTAACGCCTTTGTGGCCTTGCCCACCACTCGTTCGCCGTCGTAGAGCGCAACTTCGAGGCTTAGGCCCGTATCTGCAGGCGATGCCGAAGCGTGCTCAACAAAGCACTGCACATCCAGTGTGGGATGACCCGACAACACGTCCTTGGGCTGGGCAAAGATGTTTTCAATAAAGCTCGGCGAAACAATGCGGAGTGACACTTCGCGGTAGATGCCGCCAAAAGTGAGGTAGTCGACCTCATAGCCAAACGGCGGAATATCGGGCCGTTCGCTCGAGTCGACTTCTATAACGAGAACATTCTCGCGATCCCAGTCGACGTGCGATGTCAACTCGAATGAGAAGGGTGTAAAGCCACCCTTGTACTCACCAACCTTCGTGCCGTTCAGAAAAACCGTGGAAGCGGTCATCACTCCCTCGAAGTCGACAAAAACGCGCTTGCTTCGCGCCGCGGCAGGCAGGCGAAAACGCCGCCGGTAGACCGAGGTAAACTCGTACGATTTCTCGTCGAAGCTATGCCACGGCACGCGCAGATTGGTGTGCGGCAGGGTGACGCGGGTGAAGCTCTTGTCGTCGAAGTCACGGCCTTGCGCCGCGGGAGTTGCCTTGGCGCTGTATCGCCACCCGCGATTGATCGGCAGAATGAGGCGCCCTGCCTCTGCGGCAGACTCTTCCGCGTAGCTTATCGGGGGAAGGCCTGCGGCTACCGTAGCGCCGGCAATCAGATTTCCAGTGGTCTTGAGAAAACCGCGACGATTCATGAGGCTCCTTGCTCGCTGTCTTGCGGGTGCTACCGCACTTACATATTTCAGCCGGAATGATGGCCGAATCAAAACTGGGAACAATTGTATGCGTTTACAGTGGCCGTTGGCCCGACCTCGATCGTGATTTTTCGAGGTAAAAGATGCTTGCCGTAGTGCTATCGCAACAAATAGCCAAACAGACAATGGAAATACAATCTGCTGACACCAAGAGAGCTTCTGTACAGGCACGATGAGAATGCCAAAAGTGTGGAGGTTATCTTGCAGCCGCTGGTAAAAACTGCTGTCATTTTTTGCTGCACGATCGGGCTTGTTGCCTGCGGGTCGATGAGCACATCGACGACACCGCCTCCCACCCAGGTGACGGTGACTCTCTCAGAGAGTCAGCCGCGTAGCGTGGATCAGGCGCAGTCCATCAACTTGACGGCGAGCGTGCAAAACGACCCAGCTGGAAGCGGCGTCAAGTGGTCGCTGACCTGCGCCAATGGCGGCTCCTGCGGATCGCTTTCCAGCCAATCCGCATCCTCTGTCACATACACAGCCCCCGTTGCCGTCACAGCCAACATCGCAGGCGCGCTCACGGCCACGTCTGTTGCAAATACGGGTGTAAGCTCGTCCCTCATGGTAACGGCAGTGCCTCTGCCCAGCATTCCTGTCGGCCCTGGCAGTGCCAACGGCGCGGGCCCACCTGCGGGTGCACAGGGCACGCCCTATAGCTACACTCTCCAGAGCAGCGGCGGCGTCGCGCCCTATAACTGGAGGATTACAGCTGGCTCGCTGCCACCGGGAATGGCTATCAGTGCCGCGACGGGCGTGATCGCAGGTACGCCCACCGCAGGAGGCACCTTCAACGCCACCGTCACCGTCGCCGACTCCGGAAGCCCAGCCGTAACGGCGAGCGTCCCGCTGTCGTTCTCGATTGCCCCGCTTGGGCCGCCCGCCGGACCTATTTCGATCACCACAATCAGCCTGAGCGTCGCAACGCAGAACACGTTTTATTCAGCCTCACTGATGGCTACTGGAGGCTCCGGTACGTATCAGTGGAGCCTCGCTACAGGCACTCTTCCAGCGGACATGAATCTTAGCTCCTCTGGCGTGCTTTCGGGAACTCCGCCAGCCGCGGGCAGCTTTCCATTTACAGTCGCAGTGCAGGACACTGCAACGCCGCCCAACTCAGCCTCTGCGAGCTTCACCTTAACCGTAAATCCGCCCGGGCCTTTGACCATCACTACCACCTCGCTGGCTGACGCGGCTATGGGGTTACCGTACAAGATGCAGCTGACATCTTCAGGAGGCACACCGTTTCCCACATGGGGTCTTGCTACAGGATCGTCGCTGCCAGCTAACCTGACGCTCAGTACGGATGGGCTTCTCATCGGCATGCCCACCGTGAGCGGCGTCTATAACTTCACCGTGCAACTGGTGGAAGAGGGCACTCCGCCGCCCGCAACTGCAACGCGAACACTCTCTCTCACCATCGCTCCGCTGGCCGGCGCCAATAACTCGCTTCTGAATGGGCACTACGCCTTCTTCGAATACGGAGGCGCAGACGGCAGAACCTGCGGCACACCGGACTCCGAGGGCGCATCGCTGCTGGGCAACTTTACCGCCGATGGCGCGGGCAATATCACCCAGGGCGAGTACGACTCGTACATGTGCGGCACTCCCGTAGCAGCTCATATGTTTACCGGAACGTACTCCGTCGGAGCAGACCATCGCGGCAAACTCGTACTGGCGGGCGCCACCGATGGACCGTCGACATTTGCCTTCAGTGTCGCTGACATTCAAAGCGGAGTAGCCCAGCAGGCCCAGTTCATTGAGTTCGACGACACAGGCGGACCCAAAGCCATTCTTGCCAGCGGAGTCATGCAAATCCAGGATCCTGCATCGTTCGCCACCTCGTCACTCACCGGCAACTATGCCTATGGCTTGATTGGTTTTGACGGTGCGGCTGGTCTTCTTGTGCTGGATGGAGCAGGTGGCATCACCGGTCCCTCAGTTACAGGCACCTATGGGACTCCCGATCCTTCCTCGGGCCGCGTCAGTGTTACGCTCAACGGCAACGCCTACGTCGCATACATCATCAACGCGCAGCAAGCGTACCTCGCCACAGCCGGCCGTTCGCTGAGTCTTTCGCAGATTCAGGTAGGAGAGATGCATCTGCAACAGAGCGCAACCTTCACCAACGCCAGCCTCAATGGTCCCTTCGTTGCCTATGGAACATCGGCAGCTTCGCCCATGCTCTTTTCATTGACAGCAGACGGCGTCGGTAATCTGACTGGAACCAGGGATCTCGGTACGGGCGGCGTTCCATTCAGCACCACCTACTCCGTCTCATCCAACGGCCTGGTCGTTCTCGGCACCGGCGATGTGCTCTGGCTCTACGGGCCCAACGCGGGATTCTCCACGAACAACTCACGCAGCGTCACGGCAATGCTTGTCTACGAATCAGCCACTGGTGGGCCATATACCTTCGACCCTACCTCGGGCATCTATTCGATCGTTGGCTTCCCGATGTACGAGGCAGCGCTCTATTCTGCGGAGATCAACGGCACCTACGTATACGACAATTCAGCGAATGCGACCGCCACGCTCGACTTCTCAACCGGGAACCCAAATTCCTATCCCGCGACCTCGACAGCGACCGTGCCCGTCTCCGGCCTTCCTTACTGCGGCACGGGCTGCGCCATGAGCACACCTGTTCCCGTGTCTGATTCACGCGCAATCAGCATTCAAACGCTGGGTGGTGCTTTCAATTCGCAGAGTATTTTCATCCTGCAGAAATAGACCAAAGCGCCTTTGTGAGCAACCAGCGGCCTCTCCAGCACATCTGCTCCAGTAATCGATGTGCTGGAGAAGAAAATGCCCCAAACGCAGTTACCTGAAGTGAAGTCAGACCAGCGTCCTCCAGCAGGTTTGCTGACGGGCCAGAAAGCGCTTATTACGGGTGCCAACTCGGGCATCGGTCGCGGCTGTGCAATTGCGCTGGCCCAGGCCGGAGCAGACGTTGTGATTAACTATTACTCGCGTGAAGCGGGGGCCAACGAGGTCGCCGAAATCGTTCGATCAACCGGTGCGAAGGCTCTTGTGCATCAGGCCGACGTCTCGCAGGAAGGCGACGTTAAGGCGATGTTTTCTCATATGTTCAGCGAGTGGGGAACCATTGACATCCTCATCAACAACGCCGGACTTCAGCAGGACGCACCTCTTGCCGAGATGACGATCGAACAATGGAACAAGGTGATCGCTACCAATCTCACCGGCCAGTTCCTTTGCGCACGTGAAGCTGTTCGGGAATTCGTCCGCCGCGGCGTTGTTCCGTCCGTATCGCGAGCGGCAGGCAAAATCATCTGCATGAGCTCAGTGCATGAAGTAATCCCATGGGCCGGCCATGTAAATTACGCCTCCTCCAAAGGCGGCGTCATGATGCTCATGAAAACTATCGCCCAGGAAGTTGCGCAGCATCACATCCGCGTCAACAGCATCGCTCCTGGCGCGATTCGCACACCCATTAACCGTCAGGCATGGGAGACACCCGAAGCCTACAACGACCTCATGCGCCTGGTTCCGTACAAGCGCATCGGTGAGCCGGCCGATATTGGCTGCGTTGCCGCATGGCTCGCCAGCGATCAGGCTGACTACATCCATGGCCAGACGATCTTCGTCGATGGAGGCATGACTCTCTATCCGGGGTTCGAATCCGGGGGATGATCTACAGCCCTTTGTGCGATGCTGAAGAGAGGGAGTTCATGCAATGGAGATGTTCCCGATCTTCCTCAAGCTCAACGGAAGGCCGTGCCTGGTCGTGGGTGCAGGATCGATAGCCGCGCCAAAGATTGATAGCCTGCTGCGCGCAGGTGCCTCGTTAACCGTTGTCGCTCCGCACGCAAATCCGAAAATCAAGGGGTGGGCTCGCACCGGGGTACTGAAGTGGCTTGAGAGAGAATTCATCGCCTCAGATCTGGACGGAGTCTTTCTGGTAGTCACGGCAACAGATGCTCAGCCGGTCAATCACGCTGTCGCTGAAACTGCCCGAGCCTGCAGTGTTCTATGTAACTCCGTCGACGATCCGCCTGACTGCGACTTCTTTTATCCCTCCGTGGTCAGACGGGGCGATCTGCAGATTGCCGTCTCAACCGCAGGCAAGAGCCCGGCGCTCTCGCAGCGTCTTCGCGAAGAGATCGACGCGATGCTGCCTGAAGATGCCGGTCCGTGGCTCGATCAACTAGGCGAAACTCGCGCAAAGATGCTCGAGGTGCTTCCTTCCGGCGAAGAGCGCAAACAAGCCTTGCACCTTCTCGCGCGGCGTGAAAGCTGCGATCCTGCAGCTTGTCCTGTGCAGCAGACACTTGATCGTCTACTTACCGATAAACTGGAAACAGATAATTCAAAATACACAGGGCGCGCATCCTCTACACCATGACTGCACAGGCACAGAAGGGAAGCATTTATCTCGTAGGCGCCGGGCCGGGGTCAATCGAGATGCTCACGCTACGTGCTCATGCGCTCGTCGCGTCGGCCACATGTGTGCTGCATGACGACCTGGTCAGCGAAGAAGTGCTGTCTCTGGCGATGCCTGACGCAGTCGTCCGCAACGTCGGCAAGCGCTGCGGCAACAAAACCATCACCCAGGAAGAGATCAACGAATGGATGACCCAATATGCGCGCGAAGGTTACAGCGTCGTCCGTCTCAAGAGCGGTGATCCGCTTCTCTTCGGCCGGGCCGCGGAGGAGATTGCTGCGATCTCCGAAGCCGGGATTCCCTTCGAGGTAGTGCCCGGTGTTTCGGCAGGCTTTGCTGCAGCCGCGCTGGCTGGCCTTCCACTGACAGGGCGTATAACAAGCTCGCGTCTCCTCTTTGCTACGCGCCATCTCGCTGCCGGAGATGCCAGCGGCCTCGCCGGTATCAAGCCCGACGTAAGCCTGGTGCTCTACATGCCCGGCAGCGACTACGCAGCTATCGCAAGCGAACTCAATGCCAACGGCTGGAGCCCCGACACGCATTGCATTCTCACATCGTCCGTAGGCACGGCATCGCAGCGCATGGAAGAATGTTCTCTTCGTGAGTTGCCACAAAAGCAGCCGTTGCCGGCTCCCGTAGTTATGCTCTTTCTCAACACTGGCCGCGATCCATCCAACTGATTATTTCGAGATGGACCGTTTGTCCAAAACCATTCACCATAATCTGTTGACGAATCATCAAGGAGGCACTTCGTGGCGAACTCATCGTGTACACATATCAAAGACCACATAAAAGCCGTAAAACCATCGGCCAAGGGCTGCGAAGACTGCCTCAAAACGGGCGATACCTGGGTGCATCTTCGCATGTGCCTCGAGTGCGGACACGTCGGCTGCTGCGATTCCTCCAAGAATCGGCACGCTCGCGCGCACGCTGAAGCTACCCAGCACCCCATCATTCAATCCGCCGAGCGGGGAGAGAACTGGCGTTGGTGTTACGTCGATCAGGTCTATATCGACTAGCGTGGTCGATTAACGTGCCGGCCCGGCGCAGGCGTCAAACGCTGCAGTCTCAACCGTCTGCCCATGCTTCATTTGCACAAAGATGCGATAGGTCCCGGCTGTGGGAAATCCATATGGAAACCCAACCGTACTGGGTATTCCGTTGCCCATTCCGGGCATCGACGCCATAGCATCTGACTTGCCCTGATTCTGCGCAGCGGCCATCATCAGCGCCGCCATTGAAACTGTCCCTGACGGGTGAACATGCGCGAAGACCGTGCCGTCATCCTTCACAAACGCGGCGTGGCCCACCATGCCCATGTACAACGCCATATCGGCAGGTGGTTTGCCACCGGCATCGAGCAGCGTAAACGTGAAGACCTGTGCCGTCTTTGCGGGCACCGTTGCAGCATTGTTCCAGAGCATGGTGTATCCATCCGGCAGCCGGAACCGCGGCCCGCCCTCCGGCACGCTCGGACAAACTGCCGTTCCCAGCGCGCCCTGCAATGAACTCACCGCCGGCGCTGAGCCCATGGCGTCATCCCCGCTGAGCGCCCGCCCTTGAATCTCAGGCAGCGTCATCTGTGCCACAAGCGTCTCTGGAAAACCCGTCGCGTGCACCACATCTGCGTAGAGCCGATATTGCCCTGCGGCTATCGATGGCAGCGAAAGCTGAAACTGGCCCGGTGCAACCTGTTCAGGGTGCAGGTGATAGACCAGGTCCAGCCCCGGCTCGCGAATCAGATATAGATGCATCAGGTGGTCGTGATCCAGAACGAAGTCGTCGATCCTGCGAGATTTCAGCCAGCCCGGGTCTTCGATCGTAAGCCTGAGTGTCTGGCTGGAACTCAGCTGAGCCTGCATCGCCAGAGGCTTGTACACATATTTCGAATAATTGTTGGCTTCGTTATCCCACCAAAGCTTGCTGAACCAGAGCGCCGCGCCGATCACAGCAAGCGCCACACACATGGCAATCCACGCCCGCCTGCGCTTGTCCGGCCTCGCCTGTGCCCGCGGCGGCAGCTGTGCATCACGCGCCGCAGCTCCCACGATCCCGACCAGTCCCAGCACCAGCAGCAGCCCGAGGCTTCCGAGAAGAACACCAAGGCCCGCTTGCATGCCGCGCGTGGCAGATGACGTAGCAGGCACCGGAATCGACAGGACGCCGTCCCCCCTGCTGCCGTGGACTGTAAAGCGTATCTGCCATGAGCCGCTGGCCATGATCCACAACGTGCCGGTGAAAAAGCCCTTGTCCGTCGTAGACTGCTTCATGGCATCGGCAACGGGCGGATGCCGCGAAGCCTCGCCAGTCAGTGGAATCGGTGCGATCTCAATGCCGGAGACCACTCCGCTCCTGCCTGCCGGATCGACGCGAACCTCAATCTCCGCTACTCCGGGAATAACCATCGGCGGCCGCACAGTGACAAAGAGCCGATACGGGCCTGCGCTGCCGTCGGCATAGATATCCGGACTGCCGACATGCGCCATCGCTACCGGGCCGCAAAAACCCAGCGCAATAAGCACCGTCAGCCACGCGATGAATCGCCGGCGGCTACGTGGAGCCTCAGCGCTGAATCTCACGCATCCACCTTCCAAGCTTGACGCCGGCCCAGGTGCTGATCGAGGCATACAGCATCGCCATCAAGAGTCCCGACCAGAGCACCCAGCCCTGCTGCGGATCGATAAACTGCCGCAGGAAATCAGGCGAGGTTGAGGGCATGCTGTATTGAAAATATCCCGTTCCGAAAAAGCGATTCGCCGCAGCCCCAGTCATCAGAAAGTCAGCGAAAGGCCACTCTATGGCCACAAGTGACAGCACGAAAACCGGTCCGCTGACCAGAGCCGTAAGCCACGGTTTCCACTGCCGCGTCTTTGTCCACAACAGGTCCAGCAAAATAGCCGGGACGATCAGCAGAATAGGAAATTTGGGCGGCACAAAGTGCGTGACATTCTGGTACACAGGTCCAAGCTTGGGCTCTGCAGGAAACAGCGGCAGAATGAGAATGACGCCGATCAGAAATACCGTGTAGAACACTGTCGCAATCGTGCACGACCAGCGGTTGCGCGAGGCCTGCCACAGAATCGCGAACAGGGTCGGCACGCCAATGGCCATCGCTATATAGGCCCCGGCACTATGCAGATAGATATCCCAGGTGTACTCGATGCGGAAGAACATCTGGAAGACCACCATCAGCCCGCCAACGTAGAGCAGCAGCCACTGCAGACGCCGTGCCAATACTGCATCGCCCGCCTCTGTGGCGCGATTCATTTCACCCAGCAGCAGAATCAATGCGCCCACCGAAACAGCGAAAACGCCTAGCATAAGCAGGGTGTGCGGCGGACTCACGATCTTCACATCCAGCCCGTATGCGTTATGCCACCAGTTGTCGAATGGAGCGGAGGTCAGCATCGCAATGCCGCCCCATGAAGCGATAAATGCACCCAGTGGTGCGCGAAAGCCGAAGACCTCAACGGAAGAGGCAATCAGCGCCGCAGGCCGGCGAAAGGTGGTGTATAGCACAAGGTAGCCGCATGCAATTGCCGCCAGCACTCCGCAGGCGTAAATTGCCAGATGCGCAGGTGTCCAGAAGGTGTCGCGGCCGACCGAGCGATGCCACGAAACATCCCAGTGCGCGCCAATCGAAACCGAAGTAACTGCCAGCACCACGCACCACAGATACCAGGGGATCGGCCTCGAAGCCTGTACCCTCGCAGACCCGGCTTGTGAAACATTCCAGGTAGTCGCCATCGCCACTCTCCTTGCTGACCTTCATCATACTTGCTCGTCAAAATGAGACTTGCAGAGTTCGCCGGCATGAGCGTGCGGCTCACATCTGGAGCCATGCTGAGATATCACCGTAGTACCACTGATTTGGATACGTTTTCCGGCTCAGATAAAATGGTATGGATATCTATCAGGTTCATTTCCCAGGAACATGCCTGCGCGAATTCACCGATTGGTACGAAAGGAAGACCTCAATTGGCAGGCACAAACGAATTCTCTGCGCATCGCCGCGGCAAGACCTTCTTCAGAATCTGGCTCGTCCTCTTCATCCTTATCTTTTCGCTGACGCATGATTGCAGTGCGGCTGCTCAACAGTCGCCAGGCCAAAGCCTTGCACAGAACCCTGCGCAGCTTATAGTCCGAGGTGTTGCTGGAACACTGCGCACCACAACCGGCGAACCCATTGCGGGCGTGACCATTACGCTTTCAAGCCAGGGTTCAAATCAGGCTCCAGGCCAGCCCAACCGCTTCACAACGGTATCCGCCGCCGACGGCTCCTTCACCTTCGACAATCTACCGCACGGGGTGTACCACCTCACGGTCGCGCAGCAGCTGCGCATCGTTGCCTACGTCGAACCGGTCGATCTGTCGGCCGGCAGCTCCACCCTCGCTCTCACTCTCGCTCCTTCGGGCCAGCGGCCCCTTACCGTCGCCATTACGAACACTCCGGTTGCCCCGGTCGACGCGGCGCAGAGTGCTCAGCCTGCCACCACCGGTGGCGAACAGCTCTCCAGCCACGCCGTCAGCTCGCTGCCATTGAACAAGCGTGACTTCAGCCAGCTCCTGCTGCTTGCCGCTGGCACCATGACTGACGCCAACGGCGCCACCAACTTCACGGCACAATTTGCCATCAACGGCCAGCGCGGCGTCGAGGCAGTCTTCGCAATGGATGGATCTGATGTCAGCGATCCAGAGATGGGCGGCGCCACCTTCTCTAACTTCAACGTCGACGCCGTCCAGGAGATCCAATCGAACTCTGGCTGGATGCCTGCCGAGATCGGCCGCGGAGCAGCAGGCTTCACCAACATCCTCACTCGCTCCGGCAGCAGCGGTTTCCACGGCTCGTTCTTCGAGTTTGTGCGCAACTCCGCCTTCGACGCGCGCAACTACTTCGACCACGCAACGCCCGCAACGCCGGGTAGAATTCCACCCTTCCGCCGCAACGAGTTCGGCTTCACCAACGGCGGGCCAGTCATCCTGCCTCATATCTATAACGGAGCAGGCAAGACCTACTACTTCGGCCAGTATCAGGGCTTTCGCCAGGTGCTCGGCACCACGCAGGTCTTCCCCGTGCCGACCTACGAAGAGCGCACCTTCGGCACTGATGTTGTGAAATACAAGCAGCCCGACGGCAGCTTCATCACTGACACGCTTACCGTCAACATCGATCCCTCCATCGCCGCGATTCTTGCGCGTTATCCGCTGCCAAATCTGGCAACCGGCGCCTACGGAATCCATACATACGCGACCTCATCGAAGGTATATACCGACGCGAATCAGTTTTCCTTCCGCCTGGATCACGCCATTACCCCAAAGGATCAGTTCCTGGCTCGTGTGAACTTTAACAACCTCACCGGCCCCACAACGAACCCCGATCAGACCGCAATCGACCCAACGTTTGGCATTACCTACATCGATCGCCAGCGTAACGTCATGGGCCGCTGGACGCATACCTCTTCGCCGCGGCTCATCTTTGAGTCGCTCATCGGCATCACCCGCAGTACGCCAGGTTTCCCCACGCCCAACCAGGTTGACCCCGCGGTAAAGTTCAACGACGGCACCTACGAAGCCTTCAACTCCGCCGGTGGCTCGGTGATGCAGGCCTACGGCAATCTCTTCCACGGCAGCGAGCAGGTCACCTGGATTCATGGCAACCACAACGTGAAGGTCGGAGCTGAAGCTCGTCTCAACCGCGATACAACCTACTTCGGCACTAGC
>Ga0206935_10005_pt1 | contig 100176 bp, 85 predicted proteins | sample Alteio_BWOrgHeat_13_FD_152924 | JGI IMG/M metagenome (GOLD analysis project Ga0206935, IMG submission 152924) | Enriched cells from forest soil in Barre Woods Harvard Forest LTER site, Petersham, Massachusetts, United States -... | ecosystem: Environmental > Terrestrial > Soil > Temperate forest...
GGAGATGTACTGAACGTTGTGGCCCAGCATCTGGAGCCAGGCAAGCTGGATGGCCGGAGATCAAAACCCACGACCCTGCCCACGTTCAAGCCCAAGCCGCTGGCGGACCAGCCCGTGTATGGCGCCCCGTTGATGCATCCGGTACTGAGCCATGCGCCTACGAATGAATCCGGCGTGATCTTTTTGTTTGGCACGGTGGCAAAGGAGCTGGGTTTTGTGGTGCGAAGGATCCAGACGGAGTTTCCGGACTGCGAAGCGATGTGGGAAGTGGAACCAGGCCGGTGGCAGCACGTGCGCATTGAATTTGAATACGAGAGCCGGAATTTTCTATCGCATTATCACCCGGTAACAGGCTGTGAGCTGATTGTCTGCTGGAACCATAACTGGAAGAATTGCCCGATCGAGGTACTGGAGTTGAGCACGGTGGTTTGTAAACCACAGTAATTTCGTGCCGCCCCCGCTGGGCACAAATTGTTTTAGTGCGCAGCTTACCGGTAAAGAAGGCCCAGCCAATGAGGCTGGGCTTTTTTATTACGCTCCGCTGGACTTTTATCACGCTCCACTGCGCTGGACTTTTATTACGCTCCGTTGCGCTGCGCGGGTGCCTTCGGCAGAGTGGAAATGTTTTTCTTACTTTCTTTTCCCGCCACTTATTCCTCAGCGCGCAAGCGCGCCCCGGAAACGTAGCGGGCTATTATCATTCGTCCCGCTGCGCGGGACTGGAGCTACCTGACTCATTCAACAATGTGACTCATTCAGCAATCAGGCTAACGCAAAGATGCTTTTTATAGACACGATCACGGCGGTAAGTCCCCTAAGCGTAAGCAAGCTAAGACTATTGGCGCGGTGATGTCTGACGCCGACGCGTTCATTGGAATTATGGATCTTATTGCAGCGGCACTTCCAGGGTGCCTATCTTGCCTGACCCTTGATCTCGGACGGCTATCCGCAGGCGCGCAGCCTCTTTTGAGCGGACGAATTGCAAGGACTGAGAGAGGCCGGTGGTTTGCACGGTATGCAACTGATCGGCAGTCAACTTTACACCCATGTCTGCATAATTCTGCTGCAGGATGTTGCCCTGTCCATCAAAAATGGCGACGGCAACGTCCACCGTCAAGGGCGCGTCACCTGTGGGCATGGATAGAGAGCTTCCATCCAGCCAGAGGTTCAGACGCTGGGGGTCGTGCTTATCGATTTGCGCCATGATGGGCAGCGCGTCAGAAGCATGGCCCAGCATCCTGACCAGCAGTTCAAGTTGTGCGCGCTTGATGTCGTCGAGCGCTTTTTTATCGTCAGCAAAATAGCTCTTGCGATAGCGCAGCTTCACCCCGGGCCTTTTGCACTCAACCCGCACGGTGTGCATTTTGCCATCCGCCTGGCTCCTGGCAGGAGTGAAGGCCAGCGCATAAAAACTGCCGGCATCCTGATAGGCGCTGGTGAGTTCATTGCCAATATCGTTGTGGTTGTAAAAAGCGCGGCCGCCGGTGAGGTCAGCCAAATCACGCATGGACTGCTGCCGCTCCATGATGCTTTGCGTAATCGGATTCAGCGAGTATTGCGGATCATCCACGGAGGCGTCTGCCATATTGCCCTGCAGGCCTTCTGCATCCACGGGATAGATAGCGATGTTGGCCGCTGAGAGCGCGTGCGATACCTGTTCAACTATGCCGGAATAGTCGCGCCGCTCACCGTAGGTCCAGCCGCCGTCGTTCCTCTCCATTTCATATTTCATCCCTTTGCGATAGGTAGGATTCAACGCGGCAGGAAAAGATCCGGAGAGCCAGATCAGGCTTTTGTGGCCTTTGATCCAGTTCAGCGAGCCCGCAATGTTGAGTAAGGCAGAAGCTGCATTCATGACCCGGGCATCAGTAGTTGGCGTGTGGAGGCTGCCATCTGCCTGTTTTTCCGGCTGAAGGTTGGTACTGTGCACGCCATATTTCTCTATATTGTCGCGAAGCACCTCCCGGTCACTGGTGAAGCTTTGCAACTGGTGCAGTGACGCATCGAGCGAGTAGATGGCCAGTGGCTTGGAAAGGTCGACGGTCTCAAGAAATTTCTTAAGCTCCTTTTGCGCCGATCCCTGCAGCTCCAGCGGGGTGTTTTGCCAATCGATGAGCAGGACCGTACAGCCATTGCTGGGAACGGGCGCCGTATTCTCAGTGAAATTGGCATAGACGCCAGGCTTCTGGTTGCGCGCCAGATCATGTATGTGGTCCAGCGCCTCATCATCCAGCGGTTCAACCTCCTCAAAGGAAAAATGAGACAAGTGGCGCTCTTTGCCGTCTTCAAAAATACGGAATTCTTCCGTCTTTAGATCAGTGATTGGATTGCCATGCGAATCGGTGGCGACGGTATCGATCTCGACAAGCTGCGTGGTTGTGCGAAAGACGGGCGCTTCCTGCGCATGCAAGAAAGAGCAGGCCGCGAACAGAAATAGTCCTACAGCCGAAAATAGTCTTGTTTGCCTGGTCATACAGAGGATGGAGCAGAGCCGAGTGTAACAAAAGGCAAAACCCGGAAAGGAACTTACCACGGATTTACGCGGATGATCGCGGATCAATGCAAGTATCTGCGAGAAATCAATGCCCGGGCTTCTTCGCCAGCGAGGTGCTATTGCAGCGGCAGTTCCACTATGCCGACGCGGCCGGAGGCAAGATCGCGAACGGCAACGCGCACGCGCGCAGACTCTTTGGTACGGGCGAACTGCAATGCCTGCGAAATGCCGTTGCTCTGTATTTGTTGCAATTGGTCAGGGGCTATCTTGATTCGTAGATTCGCGTAGTTATGCTGCTGCAGATTGCCCTGTACGTCAAAGGTGGCGATGGCGACATCAACCAGTAAAACTGGCGCTTGCGCGGACGGCAGAGATAAGGCATTGCCATCCAGCCAGAGATTCAGATGGTCATTTTCTTTTTTGTCGACCTGCGCCATGGCCGGCACTCCATCGGCCGGCTGACCGAGAGTGCTTACCAGTGACTCAAGCTCAGAACGCCTTTGTTTGGCGAAGTCTTGCTTGATTTCAGCGAAATAATTCGGGCGATAGCGAATATGTACGCCCGCGCGCCGGCACTCCACGCGAACGCGGTGCATTTTGCCGTCTGGCTTGTTCCGGGCCGGCGTGAAGGCCAGGGCATAGAAGTTGTTGGCGTCGTTATAGGCCTCATTTAATTCGCCGCCAATGTCATTGTGGTTATAAAAAACGCGGCCACCGGTGAGATCGGCAACACCACGCATGGCCTCCTGCCGCTCATAATTCGCCTGATAGATAGGGTTTACATAGTAGCGAAAACTTTGTTGAGAAGCGTCTGTCATGCTTCCCTGGAGCCCCTGCGCGTCCACGGGATAAACGGCAATATTCTCCGCAGAAAGCACCTGGGTGGCTTTTGCTATGACGTCAGAGTAGTGGCGTGGGTCACCATAGATATAGCCGCCATAGGCGCCTTCCATGTCAGAGCTGAGGCCGGTCAAATTCGTAGGGATCAGCGCAGCGGGAAAAGAGCCGGAAAGCCAGAGCAGGCTTTTATGGCCCTGCAGTCCCTGCACCGCTTTGCCAACTTCAAGCAGCGCAGCCACGGTTTTGTTGACACGGAAATCATTTATCTCAGAATCAAGCTGGTGGGTGGCGCGCTTTTCCGGCTGAAGATTGGCGTTGTGAGCTCCATTTTTTTCCACGCTGTTTTTCAAAGCCTGGCGATCAGTGGTAAAGCTCTGCACCTGGCGGAATGTTCGATCAAGGGCGTAGATGGCCAGAGGCTTGGAGAGGTCCACCGTCTCAATGAACTTTTTCATCTCCTGAAAAGCCTGGCCTTGCAATTCGATGGGCGTGTTGAGCCAGTCAATTAGAAGAACGGTGCAGCCGTTTGGCGGAACTACTGCTGTTTCAGTGTTGAAATTGGCGAAGACTCCGGGCTTTTGCTTTTGCGCCAGCTCATGCATGCGCTGAGTAGCGGCAGGATCGACAGGCTGAATCTTTTCAAACGAAAAATGAGAGAGAGGACGCTCCTTGCCATCTTCAAAGAGCTTGAAGTCTTCCGCTTTCAGGTCTGTGACTGGCTTGCCATGCGAGTCCGTGGCGATAGTATCGATTTCAACCAGCTGGGTGGTGGTCCGCAAGGTTTCTTGCGCTTGTGACCGGGAGTTGATGGCGGCTAGCAAAAATACCAATCCGGAAAGCAGGACGCCTGCAGATCTGAGCATAGGGAGAAATCTCTGTGGCAGGAGTTTACCATTGAGTATTGGATTGCCCCTAAAAGAGAGCACTTCCGCAGACGAAGCAAGCGCCACCCAATGCGGCATACGACCGTTGGCTGCATGCTTGTAACCGCTTGGATTCGCTTGCCTTTAGCGCACTGTAAAGGTGTTACTATATGAGCAAGGACAGACATGCCTTTAAAAACATTATTTCTTAATCCGCCGTCTTTTGAAAACTTTGACGGTGGCGCCAGTTCGCGCTGGCCGGCCACCCGTGAGATTGAATCATACTGGTATCCAGTGTGGCTGGCGTATCCTGCTGGGATGCTGGAGGGATCGCGCCTGCTGGATGCTCCTCCGCATCACGTGAGCGCGGAAGAGACCATTGAACTGGGCAAGCAGTATGAATTCCTGGTGCTGTTTACCTCCACGCCAGGATTTCCGGGCGACATCCAGCTTGTGACCAAGATGAAAGAGGCGAATCCCAAGCTGAAAGTAGCGTTTGTGGGTCCGCATGTAACGACGTTGCCGGAGCGCTCACTGAATGAATGCCCGGCCATCGATTTTGTCTGCCGCCGCGAATTTGATTACTCAACGGTTGAGTATGCCAACGGCAAGCCGCTTTCAGAGATTACAGGCATTTCTTATCGCGATGCGAATGGAAAAGTAGTCCACAACGCTGACCGGCCCGATGTGATGGACCTGGACGCGCTGCCGGATGTAGTTGATGTTTACTATCGCGACATGGACGTGCGGCGTTATAACGTGCCGTTCCTGCTCTATCCGTTTGTCGCTCTATATACGACGCGTGGCTGCCCGGCGCAGTGCACATTCTGCTTGTGGCCACAGACTTTGAGTGGACATCCGTGGCGCAAGCGCTCTACAGATGCCGTCGCGAGAGAAATGGCCAAAGCCAAAGAATACTGGCCGTATGTAAAAGAATATTTCTTTGATGACGATACCTTCAATATCCAGAAGGCGCGTACGGTTGAGCTGTGCGGCAAGCTGAAGCCGCTGAACCTGACGTGGTCTTGCACGTCGCGCGTTACCACTGACTACGAAACGCTGAAGGCCCAGAAAGAAGCAGGCTGCCGGCTGCTGATCGTGGGGTATGAATCGGGCGATCCGCAGATTTTGAAGAACATCAAGAAGGGCGCCACGGTGGAGCGCGCGCGCCAGTTCACCAAAGACACCAAGAAGCTCGGACTGAAAGTCCATGGCGACTTCATTCTGGGATTGCCGGGCGAAAGCAAAGAGTCCATTCGCCGCACGATAGACTTTGCTAAGGAGCTGGATGTGGAAACGATTCAGGTTTCGATCGCGCATGCGTATCCGGGAACTGAGATGTATGACTTTGCGAAGAAAAATGGCTTCATCGTGGGAACTGAGCGGATGGTAGACGACGGTGGCCATCAGGTTGCGCAGATTGAGTATCCAGGCCTTCCCCGTGAGCATGTGATGGAAATGGTCCACAAGTTTTACGACGAATATTATTTCCGTCCGAAGGCTGTCTTCCGCATTGTGAGCAAGTCCCTCTTCAATGGTGAAGAGCGCAAACGTCTGTACAAAGAAGCCAAGTCATTCATGAAGCTGCGTTCAGCGCGCAATAAAGCCACCAAAGAAATGTTGGCGGCCAAGCGCAATACGCCAGATAAACCGCGTCAAGCTCAGGTCGCAGGAGACTAATCTGGTCTCCTGCAGCACCACGCGAGGAAATAAACGTTGCAAGGACAAGACAAACACAACCCACGCTTGATTGGTTATGCCATCGGCCTTACAGCTGTTGTAGTCGCTATTCTATGGAAGTTTTTGGTTAAATAAGGTTGCTAGAAGATTCCAGTTATACCCGCTGCCACGCGGGTTCCCAACGGATACCGGCGTGAAGCTCAAAAAAATATTCATCTATTTGGCCATCGCCTGCTGCAACGGCACCGGCGACGTGCTGCTGAAACGCGGCATGGACGACCTCGGCGAAATCCATCTCAACAACTGGTTCCACATCTTCCATGCCTTTGTCGATCCCTGGATCATCGTCGGCATTCTCTGCCTCGCTGGATTCTTTTACTCATATCTCACCGCGCTATCCTGGGCAGACCTCACCTTCGTTCTTCCCGCGACGGCTTTCGGCTACGTCGTCACAGCATTTCTCTCCAGCTTTTTTCTTCATGAATATGTCAGTCCGTGGCGATGGGCCGGCGTCCTTCTCATCACTTGCGGCGTAGGGCTTGTAGCCAGAGGACCATCGCTCACTGAGCGCCCAAAGGAAAACTCATCGCCGTCACATGAGGAGCAGCATGAGCTCGTTTAAACTCTGGATCGCCATCGGCATGCTGGTGCTTGCATCCAGCTCTGGGGACATCATGCTCTCTGCGGCTATGAAGCGCATTGGCGACCTGGAAGAACTTCGCGCGCGGAAAGGCTTGTTTGCCGTGATCGGCCGCGTCGTAAGTGAAAAGCTTTTTCTCTTTGGACTCTGTTGCCTCATCTTCAGCTTCTTCTGCCTGCTGACTGCGCTTTCCTGGGGCGACGCCAGCCTGGTCGCGCCCGCATCCGCTTCGCTGACTTACATCTGCTCAGCAATCCTGGCTAAGTTTGTTTTGCATGAAAACGTCGATCGCCGCAGATGGCTATCTGCCGCGCTCGTCTGTGTCGGTGTGTTGCTGCTGGTAAAGTAGAATCATCGCTGGCCATTCAGATTGGCCCATTCTCCTGACTCAATAAAGCTGGCCCAATAAAAAGGATGTTCATGGCCTTTACGCTTCAACATCGCAAGCTCTGCCTGGCGCAGCGCCTCGCCGCGTCCGTGGCCATCTTTTAAACCGGTGTAATAGGCCGTAATCATTTCCCGTGTTGTGTAATCGCTTACCGGCCACAGGCTCATCACCAGGCTCTCCGCGCCGGCCAGCACAAAGGCCCTGCGCAATCCAAAAACTCCCTCGCCCACTCTGACTTCGCCAATGCCGGTATCACAGGCGGAGAGCGTCACCAGTTTGGTCCCCCACAGATTAAGGTTTGAAGCTTCCAGCGCCGTCAAAATGCCGCTGTCGCCGCCCTGACGGTTTACGTTCGCGCCGGCAAGAGCAAGACCTGAGCGCAGCAACGGATTCTCAGGATCATCTCCGCGCGTAGCGTTTGCAGAATCGCCGGCCTTGTCTTTTTTTGTATCTTCAAGAAAAAATCCATGCGTGGCAATATGCAGCATGGCCGGGGCATTGAGCCCCAGCAGCATGGCCTTCGTCGCCTGGGTTCCGGTAAAGACCTGCGCCTTAGGAAAGAGCGCACGTATTTCCTGCGCTTCAGCTTTTGTTCCTTCAAGCGGCGCAAAGTAAACGCTGCCGGAGTTATCGCTTAAGGTCATGCTTCGCGTTGCCGCCCGGAGTTGCGTGTTGGGCACATGGCTTACAGCGCCGCCTTTTGCTCCATCAAAGCTGGGATCGGCCACCACGACCACTTCGGTGTTGCTGGCGCGCGGCGTCTCCATGCGCAGCAGGTCGCGCCCGGTGCTTAAGTAGGTAAACAGGAATTGTTCAACAAGATAATGGCCGTTTTCATCGATCAGCGCCTCAAATGGAACGAGGTCAAGCTCGCCATCCGGCGCGATCAGCAGATGGCGTGAATTGCCAGCAAGCGCGCGGACCGGATGCATGATTTTTTCATCCACCGCGCGCGCCACCACTTTCATGTCGCGCGACTGAGGATCGCGCAGAGATTTACGAAGAGCACTGATCGCCGCATCAATCGTTTTTGCGTCGCCTAAATCGACCGACCGGACCCCATGGCCGGTAATCACATAAGCCACATATCTATATGGGCCGGAAGCATTGATACTCTCAAGTGGTTGTTTCACATCGTAAGGCTCATAAAGACCGTATTCCACCAGGGCGCCGCCGTCAGGTATGGCAGCCTGAATCTCCTTAAGGCTAATGGGGGCAGATGATTGAAAATAGCCGGCGCTGCGCCTGCCGATCTCATTTTCCAATGCCTCTCTTTGTTCGGTAAGGGTTTTAATCTGCTGCTGATGCTCTGAGAGAGCGGTCTTTCCCGGGCCACTCAGGACAAGGTTGGCGAGCTTTGACGTGGTGTCTTTCAGCCGGTCCAGCAGCGCCTGGTCTTCCTCACTGAGACGGCCACGGAGGCTTACAACGTTGTCCGCAAGCGCATCCAGAATGCGGCCTTTGCGCTGCAACAGCGCCTCAGCAGCCACTTCGCGAGATTCACTGCTTTCAGGATCATGGAGCATCTGGAAAGAAATAACCTGTTCCATATATGCCATGTAAGGGACCCAGAAATCTGCCTTTTGCCGTTCTGATCCAATCGCCAAATTGAGCGGAAGATTTTTTTCTTCAATGGTCAGGGCTTGCCGCCAGCATTCGCGTGCGCGTGTGGTATTCCCGGCGTTTGTGTACATCTTGGAAAGGACGCGCAGAATCCGGCCGGCGTCCGGATGATCCGGACCTCTGACGTCTTGGGTAATCTGCAATTCGCGAAGGAGCAGAGGCTCTGCCTTCGCATACTCTCCATCGTCGGCATAGAGAATTCCCAGGTCGTCCAATGCGCCCGCGACGGCCATATGGTTCGGGCCATTGAGCTTTTCCAGGATGGGCAGCGCGCGCTTGTAGTACTCTTCCGCCCTTTTGTAATCACCGGCAGATTTGACAACGACTCCAAGATTGCACAGAGTCTGTGCCACAGGGGTGCTTTCCGGACCATTGAATTTTTCAAAGATGGCGACCGCGCGAAGGAAGTACTCCTCGGCTTTGATGTACTCATCAGCTTTGCTGTTCTCGTTCCGCGCCCAATAGAAGATTCCAAGGTTGTTCAGTGTTGCGCCCACCCATGGATGACTCGGCCCCAATGCCTTCTCTTTGATGGAGAGAGCGCGCAGGTAGAACTTTTCTGCCGTGCCGTAATCTCGCCTTCGATTGGCAATGTTAGCGCGGTTGTGCAGGATCAACGCGACCTTAAGGTGATCTGGCCCAAGCAGCTGCTCCATGAGTTCCTGCGCCTGCGACAAGAACTCTTCCGCGCGAACAAAGTCCAGTTTAAAAACATTCAGCGCGCCCAGGTCAGCCAGCGAGTCTGCATAGAGCAGGCTGTTTTCGCCGCCAACCGCTTTTTTGATTTTGGAAGCATGCGTCAGCAGCTCTTCCGCGCGGGCAAAGTGCGTCCGCGCTATTTCAATTCTGCCCAGCGTACTTTCCGCATCGGCATAGGCCAGATCGTCAGGACTGGAAGTTGTCTGGACAATTTCCAGGGCCTTTCCGGCTGTGCTGGCGGCATCAGCTAAATCGCTTTTCTCCTTATAGAGGCTTGCCAGCGTCTCCAGCGACTTTGCAATCAATAGATCATTGGGTTGAAGCTTTTCCTCGCGAATCTGCAGGGCGCGTTTGCCTGCTTCTTCTGCGTCAGCAAATTTGGCGGTTGCGGTAAAGTTTCTGGCTTGCCCGTCAAGCGCCTCCGCTGCTTCAAGGCTGTTCTTGCCAGATGTCTTTTCGGCGATGGCAAGAGCCTGTTTATATAAGCTGGCCGCGTGAGCGAAATCAGTTTTGCCATCGGCAATGCGGCCGAGCAAAACCAGGCAGGCGGCTACTTCAGAGCTTTCAGGCCCCGAAGTTTGTTCACGGAGTTCGCGCGCATTCTCTGCTGCCTGTTGGGCTTTTTCATAGGCTCCCTGACGATAAAGCGATTCAGCTTCTGCATAGAGCCGCGCTGCCTCTGCACCATCAATACTGTTCTTATCCTTTGGGGTTTTTGCGGGCACGGCAGCGGAAGCGCCTGACTGGCTTTGGCTGGCGTAACTTTTCAAGCTGGCGAGAAGACATACAGAGATTGTGATCGAAACCAGTATCACCAGTTCTCTGCCGAAAATCCCTGGTTGGACGAGGCGAGCTTTCTTTCTTCGGGGCATAAAACGGGCTAGATTTTACACTTAATTGAGAGTTGTCGCCTATACGATTCATTTAAAAGAGCTATTTCTTTGGGCGTTGCCGGCTGTCAAATGAATCTCGCGCCATTGCAAATTGTGCGTGCTTTTCACAATTAATTTTTATTGTTTGAATCGGATAGTACGATTGCAGGCTGTGGGCCGTCCAACATGTTTATGAACACCCTTTTGCAGGACTTGGTTTACGCCATCAGAATGCTGCGTAAGTCACCGGGTTTCGCCGCGGTGGCTGTTCTTACTCTCGCACTTGGCATCAGCGCCAACACGGTGCTTTTTACCGTCATCAACGGTGTGTTGCTCAATCCTCTGCCGTATCCGCATTCTGAGCAGCTCGTGGCTGTCTATGCAACGACTCCGGGAGTGGACCGTGGACCCGCTACGTATCTCAATTTTCTCGATTGGCGGCAGCAGACAAAGACGTTTTCTTCCATGGCTATGTATCGGGGTCAGGATTACAACGTCACCGGCTCTGGTGAAGCAGAGCGGCTGAGCGGTTACATGATTTCCGCGGACTTTTTTTCTGTATTGGGCGTGAATCCCACGATTGGACGCACGTTCCGCTCGGATGACGATCAGCCTGGCCGCGCGCCGGTCGCGGTCCTGAGCAGTGGGATCTGGAGCCGGAAGTTCGGCTCGTCGCCTGATGTTCTGGGAAAATCCCTGATCCTGAATGGCACCTCTTACACAATTGTGGGCGTAATTCCTTCCGGCTTTTCCTTCTACGGCCAGCAACGAGACGTGTACACGCCCATCGGCCAGTGGAAAGACCCATCGTTTCGCGATCGGCGCATTAGTGTGAGCGCTCGCGTCATAGGCCGCACGAACCCGGGCGTTACTCTCGCGCAGGCCCAGGCTGATATGAACGTGGTGGCCCGCAATCTTGCCACCGCCTATCCTGTAGCCAACAAACAAGCCGGCATCACACTGGTTTCCATGAAGCAGGATATTGTGGGCGATGTTCAGCCCTTGCTGATTGTGCTTCTCTTGGCCGTTGGCTTCCTGTTGCTCATTGCATGTGCCAATGTGGCCAACCTTCTGCTGGCTCGTTCCGTTAGTCGCTCCCGCGAATTTGCCGTGCGCGCTGCCCTTGGAGCAAGCCAGGCACGCGTGATTCGCCAATTGCTTACGGAAAGCATTCTGCTCGCTGTCCTGGGTGGGACGCTTGGGCTTCTGCTCGCCGCCTCCGCCGCAAAAGCTATGCTGAACACCCTGCCGGGGACATTACCCCGCGCCGGTGAGGTTTCACTTGACGCGCGCGTGTTGCTCTTTACCGCAGCTATTTCACTGCTCGCTGCCGTCCTCTTTGGGCTGGCGCCCGCGCTGAAAACTTCCAGGATCAATGTTCAGCAAGTCCTCAAGCAAACCGGCCCCGGGTTCAGCGGCGCGCGGCAACGCCTGCAAAAAGTATTTGTCACCGGCGAAGTCGCGTTGGCCCTGGTGCTGCTGATTGGCGCAGGGCTGATGCTGCGCAGTTTGGCAGCGCTTTGGCGCGTGAATCCCGGATACAGCCCCAGCCACGCTATCACTTTTACAGTGTCGATGCCCTCGACGCCGTTGACCACCTCCGCGGAAACTCGCGCCGCCCTGCGCCAATTCCACGACAAAATGTTGTCCATCCCCGGCGTTGAGGCCGTGTCCGTCACACTTGGCTCGCGGCCCATGATCCATGACTCGTCCCTGCCTTTCTGGATTGAAGGACGTCCCAAACCTGCCAATGACAACGAGATGCCGCAGGCAATGTTCTATCTTGCCGAGGCCAGCTTCCAGCAGGCGATGGGAATCACGCTGGAGCGCGGCCGGTTCATCAGCCCTCAGGACGACGAAAATGCTCCGGTGGTGATTGATATTGACGATGCGTTTGCCCGCACGTACTTTCCACATGAAGATCCGATTGGCCAGCACGTCCATCTTGAGCAATTCAATGTGGAAGCTGAAATTGTGGGAATAGTAGGCCACGTGAAGCAATGGGGACCGGGCGCAGATGCAGCCACGGCCATTGAAGCGCAGTTCTTTTATCCTTTCATGCAGACGCCCGAAAAACTTATGCCGATGACGGCCGGCGGCGCCGCCGTGGTTCTACGCACTCAGGGGGATCCCGCAGCCATCATGGGCGCGGTGCGCAGCGCTGTGGCCGAACTTGATCCGCGTGAAGTTGTCTATGGCGTGCAGACCATGGAAGGCGTGCTTGCCGTCTCGCTTGCTCCCCGCCGGTTCTCGATGCTTCTGCTAGGCGCCTTCGCGGCGCTTGCCCTGCTTCTTTGCTGCATCGGGATTTACGGCGTGATCTCCCATCTGGTCGGCCAGCGCACGCGTGAAATCGGCGTACGCATGGCGTTGGGAGCGCAGCCCGGCGACGTGATGCGTCTCGTTCTGGGGCAAGGACTGAGGATGGCGGGCCTTGGCGTGCTCATTGGTATCGCCGCCGCTCTTGCGCTCACCCGGCTCATGGCCAGCCAACTTTTCGGAGTGAGCTCAGATGATCCTGTGACGTTTCTGGCGGTGGGCATTCTGCTGACCTTGGTTGCGCTGCTGGCATGCTACGTCCCAGCGCGTCGAGCCGTGCGGGTGGATCCGCTGGTAGCGTTGAAGTACGAATGAGCAGCTACAGAGCTTCCGATGCCTTCTGAAAATGCTTCAGCACCGCCTCCGCCTGTGGCTTGGTTAGTACAGCGCCCAAAGCGGCGGCATCAGCCTGCTGCACGGCGCGAACGCTGCCGAAGTGTTGCAAGAGACGTTGCCTCGTGCGCTCACCCACACCTGGAATCTCCAGCAGCTCTGATTTAAGGTCGCGCATCTGGCGACGCTTGCGATGGAACGTCACGGCAAAGCGATGTGATTCATCGCGCACCATCTGCACCAGGTGCAGCACCGGTGAATGCCGGTCCAGTACCACCGGATCATCTTCCTGCCCAAAGACGTAGATAATCTCTTCTTTCTTTGCGATTGCCGCCAGGGGTTGGTTGGTAATGCCCAACTCCTCCAGCGCCTGCGCCGCCGCGTGAAGTTGTCCCAGGCCACCATCAATCAGGATCAAGCTGGGAAATGTCTTGTTTTCGTCCCGCAGCCGTTTGTAGCGGCGGGTAACCACTTCGCGCATTGAAGCAAAGTCGTCCACGCCCGTCACGGTCTTCACGATGAACTTGCGATATTCATTCTTGTTCATCTTGCCGTCTTCCCAAACGACCATGGAAGCCACGGTCTCCGCGCCTTGAATATGTGAAATATCAAAGCATTCAATGCGTTTGGGAATGTCCGGCAGGCCGAGCACATCCTGCAAAGACTCCTGCACCGCCTTGGCCTGCGGCTTCATCACGCGGAAGCGCTGATCAAAAGACTGTTTGGCGTTCTGTGCCGCCAGGTCAATCAATGAACGCTTTTCTCCACGCTGCGGAACCAGTATCTCAACTCTGCTGCCCCGCTTTTCTGAGAGCAGCTCTTCCAGCTCGGCGCGATCTTCAAAATCGACCGGCGAAAGAATGTCTCGAGGGACGTATTGCTGATCGATATAAACCTGCTTCAGCAATGCAGAGAAAAATGTTCCAGGATGAAATGAAGTAGATGCCGCGTTCTCCGCAGGCGAGGGCGCCTGCGCTCCAGAGTTCTCGTTGTTCGCAAACGAGGGCGCCTGCGCGGCACTCTCAGCTGATAATTCTTCGTCTACAACGGCCTGCTCCGGCAGCTCTTCCCAGAAGAACTCGCGCCGGTCCAAAATCTTGCCGCCACGCAGGTGGAAGACGTTCACAGCGAGCATGTCACTTTCATAGTGATAACCAAATACATCCTGGTCATCACCTTCAGCCGCCGCCATGCGCTGTTTCTCTTGAAGCTGCGAGACAGTAGAAAGCATGTCGCGATATCGCGCCGCCCGTTCATACTCCTGCTGGATGGCGGCCTCATCCATGCGCAGCCGCAATGACTTCGCCAGATCAGTTTGCCGGCCTTCCAGCAAAAGTTGTACGTCGCGGACAGCTTCCGTATACGCCTCAGGTGTGGTCAGGTCCTGCACACACGGTCCAAGGCAGCGCTTGATGTAATACTGCAGACAAGGACGCAGATGATAGCGCGTAAGATCTACCTTGCAGGACGGCACCAGAAAACTGCGGTGGATCAGGTCAACGATCCTATACGCCAGATTGCCGGGAAAATAGGGGCCGTAATAGTTGCTGCCATCTTTCCGCAGCCGTCTCGTCACATATACCCGCGGATAGCGCTCGCCCAGCGTCAGCTTGATATAGGGATAAGTCTTGTCATCGCGTAGAAGAATATTGAAGCGCGGCTTCTTCTGCTTGATCAGGTTGTTTTCGAGCGCCAGCGCTTCTTTATTGTTGTCGACGACTATGTAATCGACATCCACGGCTTCGCGCAGCAGGCTTCCCGTTTTGGCGTTGGCCTCGCCTACCCCCTCTTGAAAATAGGATCGTACCCGGGCGCGCAGGTTCTTCGCCTTGCCGACGTAGATGACCTCGCCCTCGGCGTTTTTATATAGGTAAACTCCCGGCCGGAGCGGGATTGTCCGTATTTTCTCTGTCAGATCCATTGGGAAAAGCTGAGGCTAACTACCTAGATTCTTCCTATAAGGTCCTAGGTGCGTAAAAATTCTACTGTTACATATAGGCGGGTAATCCCGCAAGGCTGGTTGAAAATCATCAACTCATTGATTATAAACCATTTACAGCAGAGCTGCATTTTGAGCAGCAATGGCAAGCGAGTTGCTGTTCTCAACAGTGACTTTATAGGCGGCAACACCCTGCGCCGCGTGGGTCTTAAGGAGCTTCCCCCATGAATTTGAAATCGAGCATGTTGGTTCTGCTGGCCGGTTCTGCGCTGTTGATGAGCACTGGCTGCACTACAAAAAACTATGTGCGCAAGCAGACCGAGCCAATCGTCGAAAAATCCAACGAACTTGACGCCAGAACGGCCAAGAACAACGCGGCCATTCATGATGTTGATACCCGTGCCCAGCAGGGGATCGCCAGCGTAAACACCAAGGCCGGTGAGGCCGACCAGAAGGCACTGGATGCCGGCAATCGTGCCACACAGGCCCAGACTCTGGCAGACCAGGCCAATACCCGCGCTAACTCGCTGGCCAACCAGGTCGCCAATCTGGATAACTATCGTCCCGTGGCAGAGACCTCCGTCCATTTCGCCTTCAACAAGGCTGATCTGACCGGCAAGGCCAAGACTGCTCTGGACCAGCTGCTGGCTGAAGTTCCCAACACCAAGGGTTATCTGGTAGTTGTGGAAGGCGGCACTGACTCCGTTGGTTCCGCTAATTACAACTATAAGCTCAGCGAGAAGCGCGCTGATTCAGTCGTCCAATACCTGTCCTCCAAGAACATCCCGGCTCACAAGATCTATTTGATCGGCCTGGGCAAGGACAAATACGCGGCTGAAAACAACACCGCTGACGGACGCGCCAAGAACCGTCGCGTGGATGTTCGCCTCATGACAAACGTTTTGGCTCCAGAAACGCCAAGCTCTGCGCAGAGTACCGCTCCCAATACGAGCCGGTAGTCTCTCCTCCCCCGGACACTTGCGCAGAACAAAGGCCGCCAGAGAAATCTGACGGCCTTTATTATTTAGTCGGACCTCAAATTCTTCATTCAGAACCTCATCTTCATCTGGGAATAACCGGTAGCAAGATATGCGAAGGATGAGCGGCATCATGATAAATGGTCTGCTTAGCGACCTGAGTTTCTGCAGTGTTCTCATTGCTGTTGCCGGTATTCAGGTTCCGGTCAAAATCAGGAAAGTTGCTGGAAGTTACGACCACCTGAATGCGATGTCCCTTTTGAAAAAAGTTGCTGATGTCCAGCAAATCAATCGTGTACTCGTAAATCTTCGCCGGCGTCAGCAAAGAAGGATGCTCCACAGATTCTCTGGTTCGTGCCCGCAGAATGCCATCCTGCAGTCTCTGCGCCTCACCGTCTGGATGAACATCAATGATCTTTGCAGCCCAATCAGTGTCTTTGGCTGAGGATGCCGCCCACAACTTGATGCGAATTGGCCCGGTCACTTCCACAGGCTCTTCGAGCGGCGCCGAGGTAAACACCAGGACATCGTTTCGCAATTCCATTTGGCGCTCATCCAGTACGCTGCGCGCTCCCATTGCTGCTGGATCGTCCGTGGACGGCACAGGATCTTTTGGATCATAGGCAAAGTTATCAGCAGGTTCGTTCGCCGGTAATTCCTTGCTGAGATTTCCATCTCCTGTACGTGTGTTGGCGTGGCCGTTGCTATGGAAATAAAAAGGCGTAAGGTGCGTCCGTTTGAGCGGCCATTCCTTCTCGGATCGCCAGTGATTTTCACCCATCACAAAGAGTTTGATCGGGCCATCTGTATATGTTTGATCGCAATTTACCCCTTTTAGCTGGCAATCGTACCAGCCGAGTGAGGTCGCGTTGAGATCAATTGGCGCATCTGGCCCAAAATCGATATCACCCACTTTTGACGAGCTGAACGTCGAGTGCAGCCATGGCCCGAGAATAACTTTTTGTCTGCCGCCCGCCTGGGCCCCTTGAGCAATCATGCCATTGTAGTTATCCAAGGTTGCGTCTGGGGCATCGTACCAGCCGTCAATGTGTAACACTGTCGCCTTGATGCGAGATAGGTTTTTTAGATAGGATCGCTGTTTCCAGTAATCGTCGTATGCCTCATGTTGTGTCCATGCTCGAAGTGTCTCCGGCATGGATCGCCCTGCCGCCTCGTCCATTGAACTCACGGGCAAATGCCGGTACGCTTCTGCCAGATTGCCCGGATATTCCTGAAACGTCCGTCCATCCACAATGATGGCCCAATCCAACGCCTGTAATCCGAAGGCGCCACCCTGGTAGGCTGCGGGGTACGTATCTGGAGGCGGCGAAATCACGATCATTGTTTTCAGGTGCTCTGGCTGTTCCTCTGCAGCAAACATCTGGTCCCAGGCGCCATACGACCCACCCGTCGTGCCTACTTTGCCATTCGACCACGGCTGGCGTGCCGCCCATTCAATCGTGTCATATCCATCCTGCCCTTCATTGATCCATGGCTTAAACACGCCTTCGGAATCGTACCGGCCACGGCAATCCTGCATTACGTAAACGTAACCGTGCTGGGCAAAATACGCCGCATTGTCAAAGAACGGCTTTCTGTTCTTCCCATAGGGAGTGCGGTCCACTATTACGGGAAAGCGCCCCTCAGCCTCCGGGCGGGAAATGTTGGCAGAAAGCTTCACTCCGTCTCGCATAGGAATAGGTACGTTGTACTCCCATTTGACCTTGTAGGAGACAGCACCGCTTTGATCGGTTTTTTGCGCGTCTCCCGCGTTCAGCATTACCAGCCATACCAAGAAAATCAGGGACTTTGAGTTCGCTTTCAAGTTTCTTCTCCTATTGATCCCATCGGAAACCTGCAAGATTTCCTGCCTTTTTCGATCTTCTAATAGAATAATTCCATATGAAGTTCTGCTCTCTTATCTCTTTCGTTTTATTGATGGGCTTTTTAGTGTTGCCGTCTTATCACGTATTTTCGCAAGATAACCAGGATAACCAACCCCATATCCAACCGCGCAATCAATCAACACCCACGCCGACTCCAACACCGTCTCCCACATCGCAGAAGCCACAAGACCAATACGAACGCCCGCCGTTCCCGGGCGACGCCCCGCAGAAGCAGCCGCCGCTTGATCCCAATCAGGCATCTCCTAAACGAACCGATGGCTATGATCGCCCAGCCTTCCCAGGTGATGCTCCCGGAACCAATCCCACGGGCGGCAGCACCACCGGTGAAAGCTCAAGCCACGACACGCAAATCAATCTGAATGCAGCTCCCGTGGAAAAAGAGGTGCCTAAGCCTGCTGACGATGATTCTGTCTTAAAGCCGTGGGACCCGCATAAGGCCGCCAAAGACGTGGAGGTTGGAAATTATTATCTGAAATTAAAAAATTATCGTGCGGCGCTGGAGCGCTTCAATCACGCGCTTACCTACCAGGACAATGACGCTGAAGCCACTTATGGGCTGGCGTACACACAGGAAAAGCTTGAGCTGCTTTCAGCGGCTGATCAAAGCTACCGTAAATACCTTCAAATTGTGCCGAATGGCCCCAAGGCTAAAGATGCCCAGGAAGCCTTGAAGCGCATCGGCCCGCAGCTCTCTGCTCACGGAGGCGCCACTAACGCTCCCGATCCCGGACAGGCAAAGATCGCCGAACACGACCTCAATGTCGGCGAAACCTATCTTGCCAGCAATAGCTTTGACGCAGCTCGCCAGCGCTTTGAAGAGGCCTTGCGGATCACGCCTGACAATCCGATCCTCTTTTTCCGGCTGGCCCAGGCACTGCAGGGCATGCAACGGCTCGATCCTGCGCGCATCTACTATCGCAAATATCTTGAAGAGCAGCCCAAAGGCAAATTCGCCAAGGACGCAAAAAAGCAAATCGACCAGATCAACTGGGTGCTGGGAAAGCAGCAGTAATTACTCTTTCCGTATAAACGATCCTGAGCTTGCATCCACCAGCACAGCAAGCTTGCCCGTAGACTCGCTACCGCCATAAATCACGTGCCAGCGCAGCACATCCGATTGCGCGTCCCAATCCAGCACGTATCCCACGGTAACTTTCGGATCTTTTTCCAGTATCTGCTTGCCGCCATGCTCCTGCGCCACTGCGAAGGCTTTGTCTGTATCCACCTTGAGAAAGTTCAGGTCAAAAGACCGTGCCGTCCGGTTTGCAGGGTTGTAACTGTCCTCTGTGCCATGGCCTACACCGGGCTTTGCATCTTCTGTTGCGGTACCCTGCCAGGTAAACGGTTCGGCCTTCTGCCGCCCCGGAGAAGCAAAGGTGGCCCGCCAAAACACCGCTTTGCCGTCATGGCCGTCTGTGCCTTTCAGGTTTTCAGATTCCAGGCGGACGGGCTGTGCGTCGCCTGCCCAGAAGCGCGCGGGCGCAAGCATCTTCTGCAGCGCAAAACGTCCTGTCTCAAGCTGCGGAGCGGCCGCCTTGCTTTCTTGTGTTGCGGATGGCGTGGAACCTGAATCGCAACCCAGGCAGAAAAGTACCAGGGCAAAGATCACTGGCAAGCTGATTTTTTTGATGATTGTCATGTCGAATGGAGTGTTCAAAGCCACTCCATTCTAGACGGGACTGCTTAAAGAATGGATGTACGAAGGTGCAGGTGCATCCAGCGAGTTACTCTTGAACTTATTGGATGGGAGAGCCTGCCTTGCGCGCCTGCTCCTGCAGGTCTGTCAATTTTTGCTGTGCGGCATCCAGGGCCTGCTTCTTGCCATCGATCTCGGCCTGTTCCTTACGCGTATCTTCGGCATACTTGGCCTGGTCACGTAACATCGTGCCTGCGTCGCCATAATAAGCAGCAGCACGCAGCCGTGCCTCACGCTGCGCAACATCCAGCTCGCGTTGCAGCATGGCCACTTCTTTGCTCTGCGCTTCAATCTTTTGCTTTATTTCTTCACCCTTCTGCTTCTGTGCGTCTGCTGCAGTAGTGTCTTTTTTCGCGTCCTTCGCGTCTGCATCTTTGCCATCGGCTGTTTTGCCGTCTGCGTCTTTCGCGTCTTTTCCATCCGCATCTTTTGCGTCAGCCTTTTGATCGTCAGCCTTGGCGTCAGAATCAGCCGAAGAGGCAGAAGGCGTGGAGCTGCGCGGCAAAGTATCGTCATCCAGCTTTGTCTCACTGGAGTTGGAGTGTTTCTTCGCGCGATTGGACCGCGCAACGTCGCCCAAAGATTGCTGGGAAAAAGATAGTTGGACAAACGCCCCGGCGGCAAACAGACACATTACAGTGAAGAGAAAAAGCTTTTTCATAAAGACATCGACCTTTAAAAACAGTGCTTCCCTATTATTCTACAGCGGTCAGCAATCCGATTCTCCTGCTTTCCCGCGGCAGAAACGATAGGGTAAACGCCGTATCGGACTGAAGTAACGCCAGTAGCCCGGTTGAAAAACTGAGCTACCGGCAGTATCAGCGTCTAGCGATTTCGCAAGCGAAAATTGCGTGCCTTAGGCAGACGTCGCGCAGCGATGAAACGACCAGGAATGTGCCTATAACTGCTTAGATATTTCGGAATAGGTTCAGCGTATGGAATTGAGTCCGGAAATATTCATATACCACCGCACCAGCGTTACGCCCCAGAAGGCGGAAATCAGCGCTGCCGCTCCTAAAAATACGCCGAAAGGTATCTCAAAATTCCGGTAGATCAGGATCGCGGAACTCCACGCGCGGCTGCGTGAAACAGCCATCGCTTCAGAGCCATGCGACCTGCGCCGCCTTCTCAACCGCTTCTGCCACACCCACAAAATCAGGAAGACACCAAAGAAGCTGCCAATGAGCGATCCCAGCAGCAACACCAATAGCGTCAGCTTTACCCCGAGCAGAGCTCCGATCATCGCCATCAACTTCACATCACCACGGCCCATGCCCGCCACGCCGCGCACGGCTTCATACAACAACGCAACGCCCCAGATAAATGCCGCGCCCAGCACCATTCCAGCGATCGAGTTGACGAAAGAAAGAATCCTCCAGCTATCCACCGAGCGCAAAACATAATTGGCTGGACCTTCCACAGGCACGAACCAGCTGAAAACCAGCCCCACAACGATGCCCGGCTTGGTCAGCAAATCCGGCAACAGCTTGGTTTCAGCATCAGTAAAAATCAATCCGATTAAAAGAAAAGAAAGCACGCAAAGCTTGATCGCGCCCAGGCTTGGCCCTTCGACATAATAAGAAAGCAAGAAAAAGACGCCGGTCAGCAACTCCACCCCGGCATAGCGGCCAGAGATGGGCGCTTTGCACTTGCGGCATTTCCCCTTGAGCAGGATCCAGCTCAGTACCGGGATATTGTCATACGCGGCGATCGGCGCTTCACACGCAGGACACGCCGAGCGCGGGCTCACCACGGATATTTCCCGGGGCATGCGATAAATGCAAACGTTCAAAAAGCTGCCGAAAACCAGCCCGAAAAGAAAAAAAGCTAACGCAAAAAAATAATAGCTTCCGGCAAAATCAAAAGTATTCAGGGGCGCGCTCCGCTCAAGAGTTTCTGGGAGAGATTATACGCAAGAGGAAAATCAGGAATAAGTGACGAAAGAATTTGGTAAATGAGTAATTTAGTAATTGGCTGATTTGAGAAGACGTCAGTCTCCTTCTGGAATTCTCACAATATGTCCCGCGAGCGCCGGAACATTTGGATTCACCGGCGGCAAATCCCCGGTCCAGTTAATCTGCTTTCGATTGGCCAGCCGCATCTCCGCTTCCATCGATTTCCAGCCTGCGCCATTCTGCTCGCGGATCGCCATGTTGAACCCCATCTGCCCGTCATGCTCGTCCTCGCGCCACTCAAAGAGTGATGCTTCCAGGTCTTCCGCCAAGGCCTCCTGTGGCAACAGGCAGAGGATCCAATGGTTGCGCGCGTCTTGCGCGTAAGCGCCGCGGCCCACGCCCAGAACTCCGTTGATGACGCGCGCGCCATGATCTTTCGCGATCTTCACGGTTTCGTCCGTCGAACCGTGATCTACGACAATCACCTCATCGCAAGGACGAAGTGAATCCAACGCACGTCCCAGCGTTCCGGCGTTGTCACACGTATGGATGAGCGCACTGATTTTTGTTTTAGCCATTGGGTTATGCCAATTGCGGTATTAGCTGTAGCAAGTATGATGCTGGATTCCTGCTGTGGGAATTCCTGGACTGCAAAAAGCACGGCAAACATCGCAAACCACTGCAAAAAATAAAAATGCAGGCATTCTATTCACAAATGGATTTACAAGTTCCTTGAAAAGGAAGGAATATAAACCGCCGCATGAAATTCACACGGTTATTTGTTCCACTGATAATCTTTGCCGGCATCTGTACCGCACAATCGGCAGACAATTCTGAAAAGAAATCCGAAGCAATTGCAACCAAGCCTACCCAACCGCCGTCAGCAGAAAGCTCCAGCCTTCACCTGACGATTATGAAAACAGTAATCTCGCCTGAATTGATTAACGGTATTGCCGAACGTGGCTGCGACGAGGATGGAAACGTATACCTCGGTTCTGACTCAGCGATTCAGCCGGCAATCCGCAAATTTAATGCCAATGGCGAACTGGTAGCTACTTTCAAGCCGGATACAATTCCTGACGTTAAGTTTGGTTTTGCGGGACATTTCTTTGTTGCGCCCGATGGTGAACTTTATCAATTGGTCGGAGCAAAAGATTCATTCAATCGTTACGTCCTGATTTTTAAAAATGACGGTAGTTTCAAATCATCTATCAAACTCGATCCCGGCTTCGTCTGGTCCCCTGCCAGCTTTTCTGTTTTCCCCCACGGCGAGATTTTACTGACTGGGCAGCAATTCGCCAAAGTGAATGGAACATTTCGACCAGCCATTCCATTCACCGGAATAGTTTCTGCGGACGGACGTCTCCTCAAAAGACTTGACCTGGAAGGCGATGGACAGCTAAAAGACGCAGCCCTTGCCAGTACCGCTCCCGCAACTGCTCCCCCAACCGACCACACGATCGGCGGCGGTCACGTAGTTGCAGCCAGGGATGGAAATCTTTATGTAATGCGTTACCAGTCACCCGCCAGGATTTCCGTCATTTCGCCCGGGGGAGAAATACTGCGCAACTTTCAAGTCGCCCCCGATACCCCCGGCGCCATGCCAATAGAAATGCTTATTTCGGGCACGCGCATGGCAATCGTGTTTAATGACCACCACAAAAGCACCATGAAAATTGTGGACCTGGAAGGCAATGAGGTCGCCACTTACGACCTGTCACTCCCGGGTGGCAAAACCAAGTCTGAGTATTTAGGAGCACTTTCCTGCTACAGTTCAATTCCTGAACGCTTCACATTTATCAGACAAGGCGACCAGGAGAAAATTCACCTGCAGCAAGTAGAAGCTCGCTGATCGGTTCGTCAAAAAACAAGGAGCCAAATGAATGGCTCCTTTTCTGAAATCAAAGTTGAAAATCAAAATAACTTCAGCTTATTGATTCATCGGCTGCCGGCTTGCCGCAACGGTCACCGTGATGGGGTTCTGCAACTGGAAAGCAATCACCTGCTCTGGCTGCAAATCAATCTGCTGTGCCTTGCCTGTTGCGGCAACGCCTGTTCCAGCGCCTCCTCCAGCAGCGGCGCCAATCGCCGCGCCCTTGCCTCCGCCTAAAATCCCACCCAGAATCGCGCCCACTGCCGCACCACCGCCAACTTTTGCAGCCGTGGCTTTACCCTTGCCCGTATTGGCTTTCGTCCACTGGGTGGTTTGCAGGCTATAACTGCGGCCGTTCATGGTCAGCTTGGTCAATTCCAGCGTAAGCAACGCTTGTCCGGCAAACTTGCCAGCAGATTTCACATCCACCACGCGGCCTTCTACGTCCGCAGTTGTCGGCAGAACAGTCTGGTCGTCAATTGTGACTGGCGCGGAAATTGATCCGTGAAAAACGTCGCCGATCTGTGCCTTTTCTGAATTCACCGCGTCATTCAGGCGGATGCTCAACTGCGTTCCTGCCGGTACCGTAATTTTCTGCGGAGGCGTTGGCGTGGGTGGAGCAACCGGAGCACTTGACTGTGCTGTGTCATTGCTGCCATTGTCGCCCCGGAATTCCGGGGGAGTCGTGGACTGCGGAGCGCTGTTGTCATTATTGCTGGCCTGCGTACTCGGTGATGGCCGTGCAGCACGCTTGCTTGGCGTAGGACGCTTCTCTGCCCGCACCGGAGGTGGGTTATTGTCCGCCTGCTCCTGCTGTGACGGCATTGGCGCGGCGGCTGCCGCCGGGGCAACCTGCAAATTGTTGACTACCGTTTTTACGCCTTCAACCTGCCCCGCATCGCTCCCGGCCGCGTTGCGCGCCGCATCGCTGCTCACACTGCCGCTCAGCGTAACCATTCCGCCGTTGGCATTGATCGTCACCTGCTTATCGGGAACATTGTTGTCGGCATTGATCTTGTCCTTCACATCAGACGCGACCTGCGCATCCGAACGATTACTCACACGCGAGCATCCCACGGCCAAGATCGTCATCAAAGTCAAGATCACACAAAGATTTCTCTTCACTGCCATTTAAAACTCCTGCTAAATTTTGGGGCGTAAGCAATTAGATGCAGAGCTCATGGAATCGACTGCATGCTGTGTAAAATTTTTGTAAATGAACTACTTACAGGCATTCTTCCCGAATGAAAAATGCCCGGATCTGAGGGCCCGAGCAGAATTGCTCTACTCAATTTTACGCCTGGATGGGCTTGCACCGAAATTACTTAATCCTTAAGTTCGCCCACAGCCTTGAAAGCCCCGTGGCTGAACACCAAAAATGCGCTGCATGGGACCGATATCGCAGGTAGAACCTTCCTGCAGCATGCGCAACTGGTCCATTGTGACAGGCGGATTTTTCAGCACCGTCTGTGCTACGGTCGCCCCTGCCAGCATCAGTGCCATGGGAATATGAATGGGCGGCTTGCGAACATTCGCGCAGCGCGCAATCTCCGCTAGAACTTCATTCAACGTAAGCTCATCTGCTCCGCCAAGTCCTACTGTCTGATTGGTTGCTGCTTCAGTGCTGAGAGCTCGCGTGAAGCATGCAGTTACGTCGTCGATAAAAACCGGTCGGAACTTCGGCTTACCGTCGCCCGGCACTGGCCGGAAGATCGGAGCAGTACGCATGGTCTCGATCATCTGCGTGACAAAACCATCGCCTTCCCCAAAAATCAATGATGGCCGCAGAATACAGAATGGAATACCGCTTCGTCGGATCTCTTCTTCGCCTTTCCATTTTGTAACCTGATAAGCGGATGGTCCATCCCCACGCGCGCCCAGCGCGGACATATGCACAAACCGCTTGATGCCGGTCCGCTTCGCCGCTTCCACCACATTGCGTGTGCCAATGTGGTGCACGCGCTCAAAAGTATTTTTTCCTTTTTCCATGATGATGCCCACCAGATGAATCACTGCATCGCAGCCTTGCATGCCTTCATCCAGCCCTGTGCCCTCCACCACATCACCGCGCACGTATTGAAAATCACCCTGTTTATAAAAACCTTGAACCAGGCGCGCCTTTTGTCCAAGTAGGCTGCGCAAAGAAGCGCGCACCCCGTGACCATCCGCCAGCAAACGCTGCAACATGTTCTTGCCAACAAAACCAGTGCCGCCTGTGAGAAAAACTTTCATTGCGATAATTTTAGATGCTTTTCTGAAATTTCGAACGGAGTGGGCGATCCCTATCGCCGGCAGGATGATGAAATTCCACCCTCCGCTTCCTGCTTCAAGTGGCCCAATCGTCGCCAAATGTGATAAAAAATCCATTTCAGCTATGTCTTTACGTGTTGCACGCGGCGTCTACAATCCTGAGAAGGACCGCTTTTACTATTACGTCTCCTTCAAGCCAACGCTCGATCCCACCGAGGAAGAGCGCGGCGCAGAGCAGCGCCATCCCGTTGATGTTGCGCTGTCTGTTACAGAGACTGGCGAGCTGGCCGACCTTGCTTTCAGCCTGCCGGAAACCGTAAATGGACGCCGGCGCCTGCTTGAATATCTCAGCCGGACAGACTCTGCTAACATTGTCGATAAACGTGTCTTCATCACCGTGCCAGAGCTCAACGGTGACTCCGTTCTCGAGGGCAACGGCAACCTTGAATTAGACGGCTTCGGCAGAATCATTGGCCTGGAGATCGTCTAACAGCCCTCCATCTGTCCGCGGCCGGTTCTTTCCGATAAAATCAGCGCCAATGGTGCATCCAGAAATCACCGGCTTCGTTCTTGCTGGCGGCAAGAGCTCACGCATGGGGACGGACAAAGCTGCACTTTCTCTCCAGGGACACACGCTCCTGGAACGCGCGCTGGATATCCTGTGGCAAGTCTGCGGCAACGTGGCCATTCTGGGGAATCCTGAGCTCTATGGATCGCTCGGAACCGTCTACCCTGATATTTTTCCCGACTGCGGCCCTCTTAGCGGAATCCATGTAGCGCTCACCAATACGCAAACCAAATTCAACCTGATCATCGCCGTGGATACGCCTTTTCTCTCGGCGCAATTTCTCTCTTACATGGCCGAGCGCGCCATTGCCTCCGATTCGATCGTCACCACGCCGGAAATAAATGGTTACGTTCAGCCGCTGTGCTCGGTTTATTCACATGATTTTCTGCTGATCGCTCATCAGGCTTTGCAATCGGGCAACTACAAAATTGTCCCGTTGTTTCCCAAAGACAACACGCTTGTCATCCCCGAGTCTGAGCTCCGCCAGTTTGCCTTCACGCCGGATATGTTTGAAAATCTAAACACACCAGACGATCTGGCTCGCGCACAACGCCGCTTCACTGGTCACGACAAATGAGCGAACACAATCACGAGCCGCAGGAAAAACTGCCTTACGTCGAGTTCCAGCACGTTTATAAAGCCTTCGGTGACCACAAGGTGTTGGAAGACGTAAGCTTCCAGGTCTATCCCGGTGAGACGCTCTGCATTCTGGGCCGCAGCGGCGTGGGTAAGTCCGTCTCACTCCATCACATCATGGGTTTTCTCAAACCGGACTCCGGCCGCGTGATTGTTGCCTTTGAAGACATTACCGATTACCAGGAGTTGCAGCTCGAACATATTCGCAAAAAAGTTACCATGGTCTTCCAGAACGGCGCGCTCTTTGATTCGCTCAGCGTAGGAGAAAACGTGGCCTTTCCCCTACGCGAGCGCCATGACCTGGACGAAGAGCAGATCTACCAGATCGTCGACGGCCTTCTGGACATGGTGGGCGTAAAAGCAATGCGTGATCTTCTGCCGTCTGATCTCTCTACCGGCATGAAACGCAGCGTCGCCATCGCTCGCGCGCTTTCCGCCCAGCCGGAATGCATCCTCTATGACGAGCCCACCACGATGGTCGATCCGCTCATGGCCCAGCTTCTCGGCGACCTTATTCAGAAACTCAAGGTCCAGCTCAAACTCACCAGCATCGTCGTAACGCATGACATGCGCCTGGCCAAAAAGCTGGCAGACCGTATCGTCTTTCTGCATGAGGCCCGCGCAATCTTTGTGGGATCGGTGCAGGAGATGGAACGCTCGAATGAGGAAGTGGTACAGGAATTCTTGAAACTTGATGAATTGATCGTGCCCGGCAAAGATGATGGCTATTCGGTCTATACGTAAAACTTGAAACACAGAGGAACAGAGGGCGCAGAGGACTTTTTGTTTCCTGTTGCTTGAAAGCGGTCTCTGAGAGTCAGCAATTACCTACGGGGAATTTCAATAATTTTTTGTGCCTCTGTTTCCTCCCTTCCTCTGCATCTCAAAGGTTTTTTGCCGCAAGCTTTCACCCTCCCCGTTTCTCCAGCACCGCCAGCAAGCTGTTCTTCGCCTGTGGACTCAGCCTTCCATTCCGCAAAACATCTTTAATCAAACTCACCGGAAGCTCCGCCGCCAGTTGGATCATCCGTGCGGCAGGAGTGTTTTTATTGCCGAGCAGCGCAGCCTTCACATCATTGCGGAACGACCATTTCTGATGGCGTGATACCGTTGGCGCCAGCCGCTCCGTTCCTGTCTCTACTCTCAGCGCTTTCACAACCAGCAACTCTGTCATTTGCGGATTATTCAAGGCGGCCAGCATGATGCGCTCTTCTTTATCCAGCAACAGCGCAGCCGCCACTCGTCCTGAGCTTTGCTTGGCCAGAGTAAAACGCTCGCCGGAAGAAATATTTGCCAGCTTACTGATCAGCACGTCTTCGCCTGCGCGTTTCACCTCGGGAGAAACACCTGCCAGCAGCGCCACCTGCATGAGCTCAAAAGAATATAGATGGCGAATGATGGGGACGGATACATGCCTCGGCGTGCGCGGATGAATCACCACGGCCATCCGCACTTTGCGCAGCTGCGACAGTTGCCGGCTCTTAGTAAGCGCTTCCAGCGCTTCCCGCGGCAGGTCGCGATGCTTCAGCAGAGCCAGCGCAAGGTCTTCCGTCAGCCGAGGATCGCTCGCGGCAGCAATCAGAATTTCCGGAGAAGATTCGTGGACCAGCTGTTCTAGGTCGGCGTCAGCTGGTAAAACTGTTTTTCGATCGTTCGACGTTCTGACTCGCGGTGGTTCAGGTTCCTCCGGAGGTTCGTGGTGACCTTCTTTATCCTGATCGTCGACGGAAGATTCTGTCATCGCCGGCCTCCGCGCTGCGCGGCAATCTCCAATGCTCCCAGCACCGGACGCACATAAGCAAAGCTCACTGCGGCCTGCGGCTGCTCAACTTTCATCGTGTCTTTAAATGCCTGGCGTACCAGCTGCGAGTTTTGCAGCACTCCGCCGGAAAGCGCTACCGGAACAATGCCGCCATCGGGCCATAACCGCTTAATCACGGCGCTTCCCAACCCGGCCAGCGCTTTGCCCGCATGCTGTGCAATACCCTGCGCCTTGGTCTCACCTTGCTCCGCGGAAGCAATCACTGCCCCGGCCAGCTCCGCAAACCTCGGCTCTGAAGCGTTCGCCAGGCGGATAACCTCTTCCGGTGCCACCTTCCAGCTGTCTGCAATTGTAGTCAGGAGTCCATCGGTCCGGCCAAAATCAAAGTCGTGCAGCGCCTCAATCACCGCTTCCCGGCCGACCCAGAATGCTGATCCTTCATCGGAAACGTTTGGCCCCCATCCACCGGCACGCGCAGTCTCTCCACTTTGATTACGTCCAAAAGAGATGGAGCCGGTTCCGGAAATTACCAGCACTCCTGGCGTGGTGCCGAAGGCAGCGCGATGAGCGATCACATGATCGCCAGCCACATAAATCGTCGCTTCCGGCATCAGCTCGCGAATGGTTTGCTGCGCCCAGTGCACCGCTTCCGCCATCGATGCTCCGGCCATCCCAATGCAGACGTGCTGTATTTTTTGCGGGGAAACCTTGGCTGCTTCACAGACCTGTTGAATCACGGCGTGTAGATTCTCGCGGCCTTTTTCCTTGCCTACACGCGCCAGTTTGCAGCTTGGACCCGTGGCCTGGCCCAACAGCTCCGCGCCATTGCTGATGGCACAGTCTGTCTTGGTCCCTCCGGCATCGATTCCCAGGTACAGTGGCATGACTGAACTTTAATTCGTCTTCCTGTAACTTTTATTTTCTTTTTCCAGCCGTTTTCCCGAATAATGGCTTGGCGAACAAAAATTATTCATGCGATTGCAAATTGTAGACGGAATCATAGTTGTTGCCTATCTGATTAGTATCACACTCTTCGGGCTCCGGTTCCGTAAGTCCCAGAGGTCATTGCGCGACTATTTTCTGGCTGATCGCAACATTCCCTGGTGGGCCATTGCACTCTCTATTGTGGGCGCTGAAACCAGCACGCTCACCGTGATTGGCACGCCGGGCATCGCCTACGGCGGCAATTTTGGATTTCTGCAGGTGATTTTCGGCTACCTGCTTGGCCGCATCGTCGTGGTTCTGATCTTTATTCCCCAGTACTTCCGCGGCGAGATGTTCACTGCGTATCAGCTTATTGACCGCAGATTCGGGGAAAAGTTGCACCGCATTACTGCCGCAATCTTTCTTGCCACGCGTGCAGCAGCGGAAGGCGTTCGCGTTTGGGCAGTGGCCATCGTCATCAGCATTGCGCTGGGAACTGGCGGCGTGGCATCAGTGGCCATTGTGATGGCGCTCACTCTTATTTACACCTTTGAAGGCGGCATGGCTGCCGTGATCTGGACAGATGTAATCCAACTGGCAATTTACGTTGGTGGGACTCTGGTTGGCTTCTTCACTCTGCTGCATCTTGTCCCCGGCGGATGGCCTGCAATTCACTCTCTTGCCGCCAGTGCTGGCAAACTTCAAGTGTTCGACTTCTCATTCAACTTTCACACGACATTTACATTTTGGGCCGGCGTGATCGGCGGCATGTTTTTGAACACCGCCACGCACGGCACGGATCAATTGATGGTCCAGCGTTTGCTGGTGGCTCGTAATCAGCGCGATTCAAAAATCGCCCTGCTCTCCAGCGGCGTCGTCATCCTCATACAGTTCACTTTGTTTCTACTGGTCGGAGCGGCGCTTTGGGTTTTCTACCGCCAATCTTCTACACAGCAAAACTTTTCCACCAACGATTACATTTTTCCCCGCTTTATCGTCGACCATATGCCGCACGGCATCTCGGGTCTGCTGATCGCTGCAATCCTTGCCGCTGCCATGTCAAATCTCAGCGCCGCATTGAACTCCCTTTCGTCTACCACAATGATTGACTTTTACTTGCGCAGAAAACCTGACACTTCTGACCGCAAGCGCCTTGCGCTTTCACGCGTCGCCACTGTGGGCTGGGGTGTCGTGCTTTTCGTGCTGGCGTTGCTGTCACGTTACGGCGGCAGCGTGCTGGAAAAAGGTTTGTCTCTGGCTTCGCTCGCTTACGGTGGATTGCTCGGCGTCTTCCTGCTTGGCTTGATCACAAAACGTGCCAAACAAACTGGTGCAATTATTGGTATGCTCTGCGGACTGGCTTTAAACATTTACATCTGGGGATGGACGCATATCGCCTGGACCTGGTACGTGACTTTTGGTTCGATCACAACTTTTGTTGTGGGATATCTGGCAAGCCTTCTGGAGACCGATACGGATGCAAACCGCGCCCAAACCAGCGCCTGATCTTCTGCGTGAACTGAATGCATGGCATGCCATTGCCATCGTTGCCGGAACCATTATCGGCAGCGGCATCTTTCGCGTGCCCGGCGAGATGATGAAAGACGTCGGCTCATCCGGCATGGTCTATCTGGTCTGGATCGTCGGCGGCCTGCTTTCTTTTGCCGGTGCGCTTACTTATGCCGAACTGGGCGCAATCAAGCCCTGGGCGGGCGGCGAATATGTCTATATCCGTGACGCTTACGGCCCTCTTCCCGGATTTCTTTATGCCTGGACCTGGTTCCTCATCGCCAAGCCAGCATCCATCGCCACGGTTGCGACAGGGGTAGTCGATGTCCTGGGCACGCTGCCTTCATTCAGCTTTCTCAACGGCCATCTTTTTGCGCTGCATTTCACTGCCAGCAAAACTTTTGAAGTCACCAACGGGACCCTCGTAGCAATCGCCGCAACAGTTCTGATCTCTGCGTTGAATTATATTGGCGTAAAAAAAGCTGGCAGCTTTCAGTTGGTCTTCACCACGCTTAAGGTCGGAATCATCCTTGCCATTATGTTCATCGGCTTCACGGCCTCGTCTGGAACCTGGGGCAACTTTCACACGACTTTTCTTGGCGCCAAAGGCGGATTCGCAGGATTTATGCTCGCTCTAACCGCTGCGCTGTGGGCCTATGACGGCTGGAATGACCTCAACATGGTCAGCGGCGAAATCAGCAATCCCGGACGCAACATTCCCATCGCGCTGATTGCCGGTGTCGCTATTGTTGCCGTGCTTTATATCGGCATCAATGCTGCGGTTCAATTCGTAATGCCCGCCGCAACCATTGCCGACGCAAAAGTTCCCGCATCGCTCGCCACGCAACTGGCCATCGGCTCAGTGGGCGCAGCATTGGTTACGGTAGGTATGGCATTTTCCATGTTCGTGACAATGAACGGTACCATCATGAGCGGTGGCCGCGTCCCTTTTGCGGTGGCGCGAGATGGTTACTTCTTCAAGAAACTGGGCGAAGTTCATCCCCGCTTTCATACACCCGGACTGGCGCTTGTGGTCCAGGCAATCCTGGCGATTTTGCTTTTACTGGTTGGTGGCGCCTTCAAAGATCTATTTTCGCTGGCCATCTTCGCCGAGTGGCTCTTTTACATGATCGCCGCCAGCACCATCTTTGTTTTTCGTCGCCGCGAACCAAACACGCCACGACCGTATCGCACCTGGGGTTACCCCGTAGTTCCTGCCATCTTCATTATGGCCGCAGCCGTACTGCTCTATTCCACCTTCACGGAGAATCTTACGAATTCATTTGCAGGAACTCTGGTGATCCTTGCTGGCATTCCGGTATATCTTTATTTCGCGAACAAGAAACGGCAATCGAACTCCCCAACTTATACCAACGTATAGAAAGCCAATGGCTCGCGCACGCTCATTCATCCGTGCCTTACGCGGCTGGAGCGGCGATCGCTGCCGAACTTAGCGATCAATTACGCCCTGCTCATCTCCAGTACCTTCTCCGTTGGCGGCAAAGTTTTTGGCGGCACCAGCCGCTCATACACTCGCACATATTCCCGCGCTGATGCGGTCCAGGAAAAATCTTTCTTCATGCCATTCAGTATCAAACGGCTCCAGCCGGTCTGATCTTTAAACGCTCTGAGCGCTTCCTGGATGCAGTTGAGCAATGCCACACCCGAGTACGCGCTGAATTTGAAGCCAGTGCCTTTGGCCGATCCCGCATCCCACGGCTCGATCGTGTCGTCCAGTCCGCCGGTTGCGCGGACAATCGGAACCGTTCCATAGCGCAGGCTATACATCTGGTTCAGGCCGCTGGGCTCATAGCGCGACGGCATCAGGAACATGTCTGCGCCAGCCTCAATCTTGTGCGCCAGCGTATTGTCATACGCCACTTTCACGGCGATCTTGTCCGGATACTGCCGGTTCAACTTCAGCAGCATGTCCTGGTATTCCTTGTCACCGCTGCCCAGCGCGGTAATGATCAGCGGCAGGCGGGCCAGATCATTGGCGATATCGGCGATCAGGTCAAAGCCTTTTTGCGCAACGAAGCGCGAGACAATCCCGATCACGGGCGTGTCGATAGGCGCATGCTCCAGTCCGAACTGGCGCAGCAGATCATACTTGCATTCTTTTTTTCCGACGAGACTTTCCGGTGAGTATTGCCGCGCCAGAAACTTATCTTTGTCGGGACTCCACTCGCTGTAATCCACGCCATTGAGAATGCCAGTCAGAGATCCGGCGCGCGAGCGCAAAACGCCTTCCAGTCCAAAGCCATATTCGCTGGTCTGGATTTCCTGCGCGTACTTGCGGCTGACCGTGGTGAGATGGTCAGAAAATACCAGCCCGCCTTTCAGAAAATTGGCCTTGCCCCAGAACTCCATCTGGTCAATGGTGAAGAGCTCCCACGGAAGCATGAGCAGCGGCAGCGTATCTGGCGGGAAGAGCCCTTGATAACCAATGTTATGAATGGTAAAAACCGTGCGCGTGCTGCGAAATACCGGATCGTCGGCATAGCTGGTGCGTAGCAGCACCGGAATCAGTGCAGACTGCCAATCATGGCAGTGAAAAATATCCGGAACTCCCAGAACTTTCGAGGCTTCAAGCACGGCGCGGCTATAGAGGGCAAACCGCTCAGCATTGTCAGGATAATCGCCGGCCGGCGTGCCATACAGCGCTTCGCGACCGAAGAATGGCGGATATTCAATGAAATAAAATTGGACTCCTGAGCGCTTTCCACCATCCAGGACGGAGCAGAAACGATACTGATCATCAAAAGGAATGGTAATGCTGGGCAGCAATACCTTGGCATCAGTGAGCTTGGTCTGTTTATATTTAGGTAGATAGACGGAGACCGAGTGGCCAAGCTGTGCCAATGCCTGGGGAAGGGCGCCAACAACATCGGCCAATCCACCGGTCTTGGCAAAGGGTACGCACTCAGAAGCAGCAAAAATTATTTTCATGGGGCCTCCAAAAAAATAGATGCTGGATGCGGCACAACCATGCTGCAAAAATTCTAAATGCCGGAAACCAAAAGGGCCAATTCAGGTACTTTGAAAAAACCGAAGCTGGGACAGAATTTTCTGTCCGATGAAGGCGCGGCAGCAGATATTGTCGACGCACTGGGCAACGTTTCTGATGCGCTGGTATTGGAAATTGGCCCGGGCAAAGGCGCGCTTACCGCTGCCCTGGCGCGGCGAGCGCAAAGGCTCATCGCGATTGAACTGGACCGAAAGCTGGCCACCGAACTGCGCTATAACTACCGGCTGCAACCGCAGGTAGAGATCATTGAAGCTGATGTGCTAAAACTCGACTTTCGCACTGTGCTGAATCGCACCATCGGGCCGCTGAATGATCTGCGTCCGCTCAAGCCTTCACGCGCTCACGTGGTTGGGAACCTGCCGTATTACATTACTTCTGACATCCTGCTGCGGCTCTTTGAATTTCATGACCAGTTTGATGTGATTGTGATTATGGTGCAGCGCGAGGTTGCCGATCGCATTGCTGCCGCACCCGGCACACGAGACTTCGGTCTGCTCTCCGCCACCGCGCAGCTTTATGCAAGAATAGACAAGCTTTTTACCCTTCCGCCGGGAGCTTTCACGCCGCCGCCCAAAGTCCATTCAACTGTTTTGCGAATGAAGGTCGCGCCTAGATTTGAAGAGCTGCAGGTTAAGCCAGCAGACTTCATCAGTTTCCTGAAATCGGCGTTTGCCATGAAGCGTAAAACGCTGCTCAATAATCTGAAGAGAGATTACAGCGAAGACGCAGTCCGGCAGGCCCTGAAGCAAACCGGCATGCGAGCGGATATTCGAGCTGAGGCGCTGCCGCTGGAAAAAAGCGCTGAGATATTTCGGGCCTTAACAAAAAGCTAACCACAAAGGACACGAAGGAACACAAAGGTTGTTTTTTTGGGGCAACTTCCTTTTGTAGTCCAAAGACTTGGCGTCACTTCAAGCAGTTGTATCTTGCAAAAACCCACAAAATCGCAAAACAGTACAATCCAGCTCCAAAAACAAAAGACACGCGGATCATGAAAAGCAACTTCGTGATCCTTCGTGTCCTTTGTGGTTAAAACTCTTACCTGTTTCGTCCCCTCGGGCTTCCTCCACCAGTCGTCGGGCTAGCTGGGCTGGAATGTGATCCTCCACCCGAAGACTCATGCGGCGAAAATGATGGCGCTGACGGATGCGACGCCGGTGGCGCTGAAGGCGCAGACGGATGTGAAACTGGCGGGGCAGATGGTTGGCGCATCACCTGCGCTGGCGCCGAATGCTCTTGTGATGGCCCTGCCGGACGCTCCCGTACAGACCCTGAAGATGAATTCTGTGACAAGCCAAGCTGATGACCCGGACGCGAAGCTGACGGCACCTCGCCTACACCGATTTCTTCATGCGGTAGCACATGTTCTCCGTGAAAGCGATCGGCATTGCGTTGGATACCGGTATTGTTTAGGTCTTCCCGTTCAAAGGTCTTGCCGTCATGGTCAGAGCGCACGATCGCCTGCCGCGTTTTCTCAGGTGGCGTTGTCTGCACTTCGTCATTGGTAAAAACGTGCGGCCTGTTCGCAAGGGTGCGTCCTGCATTTCCTTCGGCATTATTTCCCTGCCTGCGGCCCGCGCCGTTACCCACGATTTCTCCCGGTCGAACGACCTGCCCCGGCTTGCGGGCAACAATCTTTGCATCGGCCGGTGGAACTGGAGGATGAAATCCCGGAGGAGCATGCACAAAACGTGGGCCTGCATTGATCCGGTTCAATCTGCCCGGAGCCCAGACCCAGCCGCGCCCGTTGATAAAAATCCAGCGCCCAAAACGAAACGGCATCCATCCCCACGAATAAGCTGAGACCCAAGTATATCCCAGGCCTGTGTTGGCGTAGTAACCATTGCTGTATGGGTCCCAATCCATTCCAACTCCGTAAGGCTGCCAGACATTTCCATACTCAGGATCATTCGTATATTGGCCGTAATTACTTAGATCGTCAGCACCGTACTGATAGGGTAACGCCGGATTTGCTGCGTTATATGTCCCTTGGGCACTCTCGCGCTGTTTGCTCCATTCGTCCAGTTCATCGGCTTGCGTATTGGGATCAAGCGCGTAACGGGCTGGGTCGGCGGGATCAAGAACAAAGGTCTCGTTCTTTTTGACGGCCACGTCCTCGCCGCTCTCTCCATCATGGACTGTGAGATCACCCTTCCACACGGCTACTTCCATCGGATCGTCATTGGTGCTGGTGACGCGGAAAGAACCGGGGCGGCCCAGAACAATCGTTTTATTCTTTACTGTGACTTCAAAATTATTACCACTGCGTTTCAGGACCTTGAATTCAACCTCGCCCTGGTCCAGGTCAATCGCTGTAACCGTCCCGCCGGATGCCGAGCGCGCCAGAGTAGTGAATGAAATTTGTGTATCCGGAGCCACGCGGATGCTGCTGCCGTCTTCCATCTGCACTTCGGCCCAGCCATCCGAGCGTGTCTGCAGCCGATTGTTTTCTGTGACCGGCACGTTCAGGGTCACGCTTTCATAGCCATTGCCGCTATCCAGGCTCACCTCACCAGTGACATAGCTGATGCGGACAATGCGCGCATGTGAAACCGGCGAATCTGCACTATCCCCTTGCCCCTGAGAAAAAGTTGGCAACGCAAAGACCAGAGCAAAAGCTGAGACCAGAACTGATCTGCGGATTCGATTGCTTTCTAGTACGGAGTGGCGCATAACCTTCTCCTTCAAATACTTGTGCCTATCGTATTAGATCGCCCAATTTGTACTTAGTTTCTTAATGTTAAGTGTTATTGATTTTACTTAACCATTTTCATTCAGAACTTGCTTTGGCAAGCAGTCTTTTGGCACGCTGGCGCGCGATATGCAGTACGGAGGTGTCATCGGCAATGCTTTCCAGTGTGGATGCAATGATTTGCAGCTGAACCAGGTTATGGCTGGCCTGGGCAGATTCCATTCCTTTCAGCTCATCTTCAAGGCCCAGCTTGTCAAAACGATGCTTAAAAACCAGCTTGCGCCCGGATTCAACTGTGTTGGAAATCCCCTGAAAAATGTCGGTCAGCTCCTGGATAGCCTTGTTTTCAGAGTAGTCATACGTGGTATTGGAATGACGAACTGAATCCGCGTAAGCCAGCGTTTTTTTGCCGGTGGCGGCTACACGCTTTTTGTAGCTGAAATCACCCTCAAAATAGTTCGTGTCTTTCGCGTAGCGAAAAATCTTTTCCAGACATGCAGGAGTAATGGTGAATTCCGTCTGGTAGTCATCGGCATCCGGTGTATCAGGTGGCTTGGCATCACTGTGAGAAACATATTTTGTAAGGCCATCCGAGGTGACAGTCATGGTTATGTTTTGGGGAGTAATCTCTTCCCACACGCGATTAAAAGTAATGGTTGTCTTGACCGGACTCTGATCAGGGCTTTGCGCCTGGAGTGCGCTGCTCCCCAGTGGGAAAAAAAACGGGAGCACAAGCACCGCGAACAGACCGCAACGTTTCATCGCGCAGCTACCTGGTATTTGCTCTGTGTAGCCGCAGTGTGGATATGGCAGATGGCAATCGCCAGGGCGTCAGAGGCATCCATTGGTTCCGGTGGTACTGTAAGTTTCAGTAAGCGCATCACCATTTGCTGTACCTGCTGCTTCTCTGCCCTGCCGTAACCAACCACGGCGGATTTAATCGAGAGCGGTGAATACTCCGCGACCTCCAACCCTGATACCGAAGCCGCCAGCATGGCCACGCCGCGGACCTGCCCGAGTTTGAGCGCCGTCTTTACGTTTAATGCGTAAAAAACATCTTCAATAGCAACAATTTCAGGCTGATGCTCAGCCATAATGGCCGTGAGCTCAGTAAAAATCTTTTGCAGCTTGGCGGCCATCGCCATGCCGGACTTCAATTTGATAGCGCCTGTAGTCTGGCAAATCAATTTGCGGTCGCGGGTCTCTTCCACTACGCCGAACCCGGTGTACTCGCCGCCACAATCGATTCCCATGACCCGCATGGTTGAAGTTTACCCTAAATTGATGAGTAAACGTTTCAGATACTTCTCATTACGAAAGCAAAATCATCTGCGCCAACTTGAAGTGCTGGTCTTGCCCTCACACTTGATCTGGAGTATCTTCTTGCCGATTTTCAGAAAGGAAAAAACCATGATCACAATTTTGATTCTTGTTACAGCTGCCTGGATTGGCGGCGCTGGATTAGGCGTGGCTGGCTAATTCATTTGTCAGCAACACCTGGGCCTTCGCGCGGCACTTGTTTCTTTCTCCCGCATGAAGGCCTGGTAGCTTTCTACCGAGCGTGCTGTCTTTGTATGCTGCAAAAATCGCTCATAAGCCGATTCATCAAATATTTCCCGCAATATGGCGCGAAGAGTTTGCTGAAAGCCCTGAAAAACCGCTCTGGCTTTTCCGGTCACCCGATCACGCGCGATCACCTGATTACCCCATCTTATAGTCCCCGATTGCTTCATACTTCCTCCGCATAGGCCGTTGCCACAAACGGCGTTTCCTGGCTTACGGGTTGGCGGCGTCCTGAAATCACGCTAAGCCACTGAATGGCCGACTCGAGCACGATCACACTCACCAGAATTACCAGCAATACGCAAACAGCAGCATCCAGCCGGTCATTTAAGATGCGCCGGCCCAAATCTGCCAAGGCTGGGCCCGATGCCAGCTGACGTGCGTGCGCCAGCAAACCAATCAGCGGATTAGGATCAAAAACTTTGTGCCACGCAGCGGCAAATGTCACAGCTACCAACCAACACAACGGCGTAAGCGTAACCCATATATAGCGGGCGCGGCCCATCTTCACAATGACAGATGTCGCCACGCATAATGCCACTGCCGCCAGCAATTGATTACAGATACCAAAGAGCGGCCACAACGAGTTAATGCCTCCCAGCGGATCGCGTATGCCCTGCCAGAGAAAATATCCCCACGCCCCCACCATCAGCGCGCTGGTGGCAATAATGCTGGGATACCAGCTCGTCCGGCCCAGTGGCTTCCAGATGTGGCCCAGCGCGTCCTGCAGCATGAACCGTCCCACACGCGTACCTGCGTCGAGCACGGTCAAGATAAAAAGCGCTTCAAACATGATGGCAAAGTGATACCAGATTGCCATCACAGCAGTACCGCCCAGGCTGTCCGAAAAAATCCGGGCCATGCCCAGGGCAAATGCCGGAGCCCCGCCCGTGCGAAAGAAGAGCGTCTTCTCGCCTACGTTGTGCGCCAGAGTAGCCATCTGGTCGGCAGAGACAGGAAATCCCCAGTTCGAAATCGTGGCAACAGCAACTGTAGGATTATCACCCACCATTCCGGCTCCGCTATTCACGGCAAAATATGTTCCTGGCTGCAGAGTGCATGCAGCGATCATCGCCATGATGCCGACAAATGATTCAGCCAGCATGGCACCGTAACCAACCATGCGCGTCTGCGGCTCGCGGGCGATCATCTTGGGCGTGGTGCCGCTGGAGATCAGAGAATGAAAGCCACTGATTGCGCCGCAGGCAATCGTGATAAAAGCAAAGGGAAAAAGATTCCCGGCAAACACCGGGCCGCTGCCATCAATAAACCGGGTGAGCGCGGGCATCTGCAAAGTGGGATGGACCAGCACAATTCCTGCCGCCAGAATGGCAATCGTGCCCAGCTTTACAAAGGTGCTCAGATAATCGCGCGGCGCCAAAAGCAGCCACACCGGAAGCGCCGAGGCAGCAAATCCATAAACAATGATTAGAATGGCCAGCGTTGTTCCCGCGAATGTAAAGGCACCGGCGTGCGGGGATTGCGAAATCCACTGCCCGCCAAAAATTGCCAGCACCACCAACAGAAATCCAACGGCAGAAGCTTCAATCACCCGTCCGGGACGTAGGTAGCGGAGATAAACGCCCATCAGCAGGGCAATAGGAATCGTCATGCCAATGGTAAAAGCTCCCCATGGACTATCTTTCAGCGCGTTCACAATAATCAGAGCCACAACCGCCAGCAGGATCACCAGAATACTGATCACAGAAATAAACGCCACGGTACCGGCGGTCTTGCCGATTTCCTCTCGTGCCATCTGACCCAGGGATTTGCCATCGCGGCGGACAGAAAAAAACAGGATTACAAAATCCTGTACGCAGCCGCCAAAGACCGCGCCAACCAGAATCCAGAGCGTTCCGGGCAAGTAGCCGAACTGGGCTGCCAGCACTGGTCCAACCAGTGGCCCTGGCCCTGCGATAGCGGCAAAGTGATGTCCAAAGACCACCCATTTATTGGTGCGAACAAAGTCGCGGCCATTTTCCAGCCGCTCTGCCGGCGTTGCGCGCATGGCATCCAGGGCCAGGACTTTGGCGGCCACAAACTTCGAGTAAAAGCGATAGCCCAGCGCATAGCTGCACAACGCCGCCACCACCAGCCACATAGCATTGATCTGTTCATGGCGATGCAAGGCGATAGTCGCCAGTGACAAGGTCCCGAGTAAGGCCACAATGATCCATATGATGACTTTGCCCAGTTTCATCAGGTTCTCCGTTAGGTCGAGCGTTGAGTGCTGGTTATTCTGCCTAAGGCGGCGAAGATGCGCAATGCTAAGAGTGATAAGTCGCAAATCTTCTACAGGCTCGCCAGTCCGCAGCTCTGGTCTGTGCTGGAAGCAGAGCGCGATATCGCTCACGAAAAAACTTTATCTGTCTCTCTTGATGAATTTTTTGTGATTGCGAGTGTTTGCGTCGGGAATGCAGTCATCCTTGTTTGCGGGCTGCACATCATAGTAGGTAAGACGAACTTATCCTCAATTTTTTATTCACAGCAATTCTCAGCAGCTGCTCAGAGCAGCAAATCGCCACTGATCGAGTACGTCATAACATTTGAATAGGGGAGACTTTGATGAAATTTTTTTCGGCCAATCTTGAGACACTGCGCGAGCTTTACATTAACCAGATTCGTATGCTGCTTTCTACCGAGCAGCAGATCACTGAAGCTTTGCCCAAAATGATCGAAAAGGCAACAGATACACAACTGAAGCAGGCATTCCAGTCTCACTTGCAGGAGACGCATGTGCATGTAACGCGCCTGCAGGAAATTCTTCAGGCAGAAAAGCAGGATGTGGAAGCACTGAAATGCAAAGTGCTGCCAGCCCTGGTGGCAGAAGCTGAAGACATGATCAAAGACGCAACCGACACCTCAGTCCGCGACGCCGCTCTGATAGCCGCGGCTCAACGCGTGGAACATTATGAAATTGCTGTTTATGGCGCTGTCCGGCAATGGGCCAACATTCTTGGCCGCGGCGGACAAGTCTCCATGCTGGACCAGACAATCAAGGAAGAAGGCCATGCTGACCATCTGCTGACGACAATTGCAGGAAGAGTCAACGTGGAAGCAGACAAAGCAGCTTAGTTCATTCAATCTGGCACCCGGCCGGAACGATGGCCGGGATTTTTCTGTGCCAATTCAGAGCTCTTCAGATGACTAAAAAGCAAAAGCCCGACCGCAGCCGGGCTTTCAAAAATCCTCAAAAACTACTTTACGGCAGCCAAGCGGGCACTCAGGCGGGACTTATACCGGGCTGCGGTATTCTTGTGAATGGTGCCCTTCTTTACGGCCTTGTCGATCATGGAAACGGTGCTGCTGAAGGCCCCTTTGGCCTGCTTGCCGTCGCCCGATTGCAGCGCCTGGCGGAAGCTGCGGAGCGCTGTGCGCAGACGTGAGGTATTGGCGCGGTTATTCGCGGTACGTTTTGTGGTTTGACGCGCGCGCTTCAGCGCTGAAAAATGATTAGCCATTGTGCTTGATCAAAGTCCTTCGGAAAATATTTCGGAGGGTAACCGAAGACCCTATTTTACTTGGATTTAGGCGATTTGGTCAATGCGTGCCCGAGATGGCGGACAAGCGGGTAAGGCCGGTATTTGGGAATCGCAATCAGCCCTGATCAATGATCTTCAGTTTTGTGCAAGCGACCAACGCCGCTAAATGCGTATAGCTCATTCTCAATTTGGCATGACGTAGAGCCGAGCACCTGCTTCCCGGCATCTAAATGAAAGTGCTGTGAAAGCTGTTGGAAGTTTGTTGACTTGGGTACATATCGGGGGTACTCTCAGGCCAATGGTATTACCTCCGCGTTCGGGTGGGGCCAATTGTCCCCGCTTTTCCCTGCACAAAGCAAATATGTTTTCTGCGCTCTGTTGAGCGCGAGCAGCTTTTTGCATGCATGCGGTAATGAAGTAATAGACAAGGAGTCATGGGCTCGCGACAAAAACTGAATGAAAAAAAATATTGAAATCGTCCCAAAGATTGAAAAGCTTTTTGGCATACGCGACGAAAACCTGCACATCATGGAAAGCGGGTTAAATGTAGCTATCGATCTGAAGTCCGATTCGGTGCAGATTGAAGGCGAAACGCGGGATGTGGCCCGCGCTGAGCAGATCTTCACGGACTTTGAGCAGCTGCGTCGCGCGGGACAGGAATTTGCGGACGCTGACCTTGCCTCGATGTTGCGCGTAGTGGTGGCCGACGATTCCACTACTCTTCGTGGTCTGGCTGAGGCGGGAAAGCAGCGGTCGTTCGGCAAGAGGCAGGTTCAGCCCAAGAGCATGAACCAGCGCCGCTACATTGATGCCATTGAAAAATACGACATGGTTTTTGGCGTTGGCCCAGCCGGTACCGGCAAGACGTATCTTGCCGTGGCGATGGCCGTTTCCGCGCTAAATGCGAAGCGGGTAAACCGCATCATCCTGGCGCGTCCGGCGGTAGAAGCCGGCGAGCGGCTTGGTTTCCTGCCGGGAACATTGCAGGAAAAAGTCGATCCTTATCTACGCCCTCTTTATGACGCGCTGTACGATCTTATGGACCAGGAGCGTGTTGATCGTTATCTGGAAAAAAATATCATTGAGATTGCGCCGATCGCGTTTATGCGCGGCCGCACCTTGAATGATTCCTTCATCATTCTGGACGAAGCCCAGAACACAACGCCGGAGCAGATGAAGATGTTCCTTACGCGCATGGGCTTTAATGCAAAGATGGTCATCACCGGTGATGTGACGCAGATCGACCTACCGAACGCCCGCCGCAGCGGACTGCTGGAAGCCATTGATGTGCTCAAACCGGTGGAAGGCATTTTCTTTAACTTTTTCGGCGAGCAGGATGTTGTGCGCCATCACCTGGTGCAGCGCATTGTTCATGCCTATGAGGAGAAGACACGCAACCAGCAGATGGCGCTGGAGATGCCACGCGTGGTGGAGCAGGAGGAACCCAACGAGCCCCCACTGCAACAATAAGAAATCTAGTAAAATTCCTTGCGGGAGGGCAGTCGAAAGCCCTCCCGTTTGTTTTCGGAAAGAGCGATGGTCATTTTTGAAACCGCGGTCAACGGCGTAAGCGCAACGGCGATTCAACGCTTCGTCCGGCAGGCCCAAAAGCTGGCGAAGGTGTCCGGTGACGTGGATATTTTGATTTCCGGCAATAAACGCCTGCAAGAGCTGAACCGCCGCTTCCGCCACAAAAACAAACCGACTGACGTGCTTTCCTTCCCCCGCCCCATTGGAGGCGACATAGCCATCTCTGCCGATATCGCGCGTGAAAATGCTGCGTTGCATGGCCACAGCTCCGCCGTCGAGCTCAAGATTCTCGTTCTGCACGGCATGCTGCATCTGGCTGGGCATGATCACGAATCGGACAATGGGAAAATGGCGCGATTGGAAACACGCCTGCGTACGCAGCTGAAATTGCCGGCCTCGCTGATTGACCGGACGCATTCTGCGGATCCGAAGAAGAAAATGGCGCGCAAGACGTCTAACGCGCGCAGCACCAAGGCCAGACGCAGGAGCGCACAATGATGCTTGTAGTCATTTATGCCGTTATCACGCTGCTCTGCGCTCTGCTGGTTTTGGCTTCTTACCTTGACCGCCTCTATACGGAGAGCGGCAAATTCCTGAGCCGTGAATTTCAGGAAAATATTGAAGCGTTCGAACAGCTGGTTGAGCCGCGCCTGATGCGCTCCAGCACTCGCGCGGCCCTTACATTTGCCGTGCTGACACAGCTGATTACGGCCACGATCGCGTTGCTCATCGGTTATCTCGTCTTTGGTGACATTCACTGGACGTGGCCGGAAATTGCGCAAGCCATCGTTGGCATTATTCTGGTCATTATTCTCAGCAACCGGCTGCTGCCTTATGTTCTCTTTACCCGCACGCGCGGCGAGTGGCTGGTGAGATTTATCCCGCTCTTGCAGGTCCTGGTTTATCTCATGCTACCTATCACGATTGTGCTCGGCTTTGGACTTTCTGTAGCAGCATTGGCAGAGCCGCATGAGCCGGAAGAGCCAGAACACCCTTCAGAAGCTGTAGACGCGCTGATCGAAGCCGCGGAAGAAGAAGGCATTTTGCAGGAGAGCGACCGCCAGCTCATTCAATCCGTGGTTGAATTTGGCGATAAGACTGTTCGCGAGGTGATGACCCCGCGCCCAAATATTGTTGCTGTTCCGTCCACCACAACCATTGAAGAGTTCACCACTCTTTTGCGGGACAAGCCGCATTCGCGCGTTCCGGTTTACTCCGCAAGCATTGACCAGATCCAGGGGATGGTACTGGCGCATGATCTTATCCAGCTGCCTGACGATCAGGCGCGCACCACAACAGTCGCCAAGCTTGTGCGGCCGGTGCTTTACATTCCAGAGACTAAAATGACTTCACCGCTGCTGCGCGAGATGCAGAGAGAAAACATCCACATGGCGATTGTGATTGACGAATACGGCAGCGTGGCCGGCCTGGTGACGCTGGAAGATCTGGTGGAAGAGATCGTGGGCGAGATACGCGACGAGCATGAATTTTCCCAGGACATTGTGCAGGAAAGCGGGAATGTTTACGTGATGCAGGGCACGGTGGACGTTGGCCGGCTGCAGGACCTGTTTGATATCCGTCTTGACTGGAGCGATACCGCGACGGTCGGCGGCCTGGTGAGCGCCATTGCTGGGCGCATCCCTCTGCCCGGAGAAATTGTCGAAGACGAAGGGTTGCGTTTTGAAGTCCTGGAATCCACCGATCGCAAAATAGAAAAGGTGCGCGTGAGCCGTCCGCAATCCGACAAAAGCAAGCACCCGGAACAGCAGGTACAAGTTTAATGCCGCAACACTCAGGTTTTGTTTCCATCATCGGCCGCCCCAACGCAGGCAAGAGCACGCTGCTCAATGCCCTGGTCGGCGAAAAGATCGCCATCGTTACGGAGAAGCCACAGACCACGCGGATGAATATCCAGGGCATTCTCAACGTTAAATCCAAGCGTGGACGCCCTGCAGGGCAGATCGTATTTATTGATACACCTGGGGTGCACAAGCCAGATAGCCGCCTCAATCGCAAAATGATGCAGGAAATTCACTCGGCCATCGAAAGCCGCGATCTCATCCTGCTGCTGGTGGATGCCACCGAAAAATTCGGCGCCTCCGATGAACAGGTGCTTGATCTGGTAAAGCGGTCTGGCGCACCTGTAATCTTGTTGCTCAATAAAGTGGACAGGCTACACAAAGAAAAGCTTTTGCCGATCATGGAAAGTTATAGCAAGCTGCATGCCTTTCAAGAGGTGATTCCCATCTCCGCCATGAAGGGCGATGGCCTTGATGTACTGGTCGACAAACTTATTCACGCCTTGCCCGCCAGTCCGCCGTATTTTCCTGAAGAGCAGCTTACGGATCAGCCAGAGCGCTTCCTGGCATCGGAAATTATTCGTGAAAAAGTCCTGCTCAAGACCGGCAAGGAAGTTCCCTACGCAACGGCAGTAATTGTGGAGCGCTATGAAGACCTGCCCAAACTCCTGCGCATCGCTGCGGCAATTTACTGCGAGCGTGACGGGCAGAAGGCCATCCTGATTGGCAAAGGCGGAGAAAAGCTTAAACAGATGGGGACCTCAGCCCGTGTGGAGCTGGAAAAGCGTTTTGATAAAAAGGTCTATCTTGAACTTTTCGTTAAAGTTAAACCGGGCTGGCGGCAGTCAGCAGCGTTCGTGGAAGAGCTGGATTGGCGACGTCAGCTGGAAAACCTGACGGCAACACGCAGGGAGGAATAACCGTTCGTGGCATCCCGGTTTTTTCTCCAGCAAGCGCCGCCCACATCCCTGTATAAATCAGGATTCCTCCCTGTTGACTTTCAAGTTAAGTGGCGCTATTCTGCGTTTACACGGGAAAGGAGGGCGATCCAAATATATGAAGAATTCTGATTGTAGTGGTTTACGTGAGGTGGCTGAGGCTTAAGGCGTGAGTCTTTAAGTCCTAAGCGAGTTGTGGTTCGCACCAAGGCCTCCGCGCCTTCAGCCAATCCCAACAGACTACCGAAGAACCCCGCATTGAAGTGCGGGGTTCTTTATTTTTGCGGGGAAAACCCCACCACTGATGAAACGGATTACACGGATTTAGAAAAACGCTGATTCCAAATTCAGTTGCGCATCATGTGCGATCCTCGACAGCAGCGGAGCAGATCCCTCAGCCGCGCATCAGATTTTTGTTGCTTAATGCAGATTTATTGGCTTGGCTTCGGGATGGCGTCTTCCGGGATGGGAAGAAGATGTCTTGTTGGAATGCAACTTCTGGGGTTTTGGGTGATATTTCCTGGATGGAAATTCAAGCCTGCCGCGATGATGTTTTGCGGTTCAGCCACAAGGCAATCACAATCTGAAAAAAGAGGCCGCCAGCTGTATCGATCAGTACGTCACGAAAACTACTGGTGCGTGACGGCACAAAGCTCTGGTGAAATTCATCCAGGCTTCCCCCTGCAAAAGCAGTCAGCACTCCCAGCCCAGCCCAAAGCAAAATCCACGGCTTCCGTGCGGGAAACGTGGCTCGCCAAGAGAAAAAAGACAATGCGCCAAGCAATCCATAGCTGCAAAAATGCGCGGATTTGCGAATAAGAAAATGGATTGTCTCAAACTGCTCAGCGGTGAGCCTGGGAAAGAGCGCATCCAGAATTTTTGCCAGCACGCTGCCGGTATGCTCGGCGGAAAACAAATCAGTGGAGAACACGGCCAGCACGCAAAGCCAGAGGATGGTTGGAAGCCACGCCTTAAACTTGCTGGGAGCTGCCGGAGCCTGCTGATCAATTGCCGATGATGACAAGGTCTTTCCTTACTCCAGCCTGTAATTTGGCGCTTCACGGGTAATGATTACGTCATGCACATGGCTCTCACGCAATCCGGCGCCGCTGATACGGATGAACCGCGCCTTCTGCTGCAGCTCAGGGATGGTCTTGGTGCCGCAATATCCCATGCCGGAGCGCACGCCGCCTACAAGCTGAAAGACCATCTCCGCCAGCGTTCCGCGATACGGCACACGCCCCTCAATGCCTTCCGGCACTAATTTATCCACGCGATTTCCATTGCGGTCGCCATCGCGCATGCCCATATTGTCTGTGGAAGAATCTTCAGCGCTTTGCGCATAACGCTCACTGGATCCTGCGGCCATGGCGGAGAGTGATCCCATGCCGCGATAGGATTTGAACGAACGCCCCTGATAGAGAATGGTTTCGCCAGGACTCTCTTCTGTTCCGGCGAAGAGCGAACCAATCATCACTACGCTTGCGCCGGCTGCGATGGCCTTGCTGATGTCACCAGAAAACTTGATGCCGCCATCGGCAATCACAGGAATCTGCGCATCGCGGCAGGCGCGCGCAGCCTCTGCAATGGCGGTGATCTGCGGCACACCGGAGCCAGTGACAATACGCGTGGTGCAGATAGAGCCCGGACCGATGCCAACCTTGATCGCGTCAGCTCCTGCTTTCGCCAGAGCGCAAGCGCCTTCATGGGTGCCCACATTACCGGCAAGCAAATCAACTTCAGGCAGCTTGGATTTGATGGTCTTAATGGCTTCAATCACTCGAGTAGAATGGCCGTGCGCACTGTCAATAGCCAGCACGTCGACTTTCGCTTTGACCATCTCTTGTGCACGTTCCAGAAAATCACCCGTAGCGCCAATGGCTGCGCCCACGCGCAAGCGGCCATGCTTATCTTTAGCAGCGCCGGGATACTTCAGCTTCTTCTGGATGTCTTTTACGGTGATCAGGCCTTTGAGATTGTATTTATCATCAACCACCAGCAGCTTCTCCACACGATGTTCATGCAGGATTTTTTCCGCGTCTTCCAGAGTGGTGCCCACAGGGACGGTGATCAGATTGTCCTTGGTCATGATATTGCTGATCAGCACGTCAGTCCGCGTCTCAAAGCGCAGATCACGATTGGTAAGAATGCCGACCAGCTTTTTATTTTTCGTCACCGGCACGCCGGAGATTTTGTAGCGGCGCATCAACTCCAGCGCGTCGGCAATTTTGTGGTCAGGTGAGAGCGTGATCGGATCCATGATCATGCCGCTTTCAGACCGTTTTACCTTGTCCACCTCGTCCGCCTGCTGTTCAATTGATAGATTGCGATGAATAATGCCCAGGCCTCCCTGCTGGGCAATAGCGATCGCCAGGCGTGACTCTGTCACCGTATCCATGGCCGCGCTGATAATGGGAATGTTCAGGCGAATATTACGAGAAAGTTGCGTCTGCGTATTGACCTCTGCCGGAACCACGTCAGAATGCGCGGGTAATAGCAATACGTCATCGAAGGTCAGGGCCTCGGGAACAGGGAAATGAATCATATGTTTGTCTCGATGGGAGGGTCTAAGAAACTATTGTAACTGGTTTTACGCAGGCCGTCACAATGTGCACAACACGTTGCGAATCCAGGCGGTTTTCTCAAACGAAAGTAACATTGACCAAAAGTACTCCCCCCGCGATACTCGATGAGTCATGGAAATGAAGCAAGCAAGTCCGGCATCCTTGGGCGCTACGGCCATACCTCTTGAGAAACGAAATGAAAAGCGCCTGCACGTGGCGGTTCCGGTCAAGGTTTTTCCTGACATTAACAGCCTGGAATCCCAGAATTGCTGCACTTATGAAATTTCCACCAATGGCGCCCGGCTAGTGGCTCCTCCGGGGATCAAAAACACCGGACAGATCATCTGGCTGCAACGCCAGAACCGCCGCGCAAGGTACAAAGTGATGTGGATTGGTGAAGCCGGCACTTCATTGCAAGGCCAGGTGGGAGTGGAAACGCTGGAGCCTTCCAACGTGATCTGGGAACCTGAAATCAAAGCCCGCGTTATGCGATCCTAAGTCTCAAGTTAATCTGTAACTATTTACTTGCTTTGTCCTCTGCATTCTCTGCATGCATTTTTCTGCACAAATCTCTCTGACATTCGGACTAGTCCGATAGGCCAATTATCCTAAGGGCCTAAGTAAAGCACCTTAGTGCATTCGATTCACAAAAATTCAACAATGGGCTCAACTTCCCCAGATTGTTGGTAGCAAAAATGGCCGAGAATTACCCTTATATTGTGCGTTGCAATGATTGCGACTTTGTCAGCCAGGTTTATCTTGATGAACAGCAGGCAATGAACGAGCGCGACTTCCACTCCTTTGAACATCTACACTCAGTTTCTATCTGGCGCTACGCCTGGGAGCAGTGGACCATGGTGACAGAATTGATGGGTGTGGAGTTGCAGTGATCCTGATGGCTGCTTTCGCTCCATGGACTATGGTCTGTATTGGGGCCGCGGCGATGGTGATGGCAGTGAGTGTAGTGACAGCGTGGACTACTCTTCGGTCGCGCGAGATTTAAAAGCGTTCAAAAACTCAGTTTGGACACTGGCTGTGGATCTCAATATTGCTCGTTCTGCTCCTTGGTGAAACAGAAGTTTTTTTGGAGTCGCTGCTATGTGGCCTCACGGTCTAGTTTTCGATATTGTAAAATGGGCCTGGATCGTAATCACTGTCTGTGCTCTTGCTTTACTCTTTGTATCTCTGACCATTCCATCCCATAAATCCAAAAGCAAGTAGCTTCTTTGGAGCAGCTGCGCCCCGCAACGTTGCTGCTAATCATTCCTGCGTGTTACCTTTAAAAATTCAAGCTTATGCTTCGCTCCTATCAGGGAATCGCGCCGCGCATTCATGATTCGTGCTATATCGACGAGTCCGCCCAGATCATCGGTGACGTTGAGATCGGGGAAAACTCCAGCGTGTGGATGAACGCCGTGATCCGCGGCGATGTCTTTGCGATCCGCATTGGCAAGAACTCCAATGTGCAGGATTGCAGCGTCCTTCACGGCATGCGCCACAAATATGGCGTGACCATGGGCGACTGGGTCACCGTCGGGCACTCGGTTACGCTGCACGGCTGCACCATTGGCGACCGCTGCCTGATCGGCATGGGCTGCGTGATTCTGAACAATGCCAAGATCGGCGAAGGTTGCATTATCGCTGCTGGCACGGTGATTCCGGAGGGCACGGTGATTGAGCCTTTTTCATTGTGGATGGGCGTGCCGGGAAAGTTCAAAAAGAAGATTGACGACGAAGAAACGCAAAAGACGATCATGATGTATGGCAAGAATTATTTTGACTACACGCAGATTTATCGCAAAGAGTTTCCTAAAAAGTAATGGCTAACCAGATTAAAGCCGTGCGCGGTACGCGCGATCTTCTGCCTCCGGATACGGAGACGTGGAACTTTATTGAGTCCACGGTGCGTGATGTCTTTCGCTTTTATAACTTTCAGGAAATTCGCACGCCGATTCTCGAAGATTTGTCACTTTTCCAGCGCTCTGTGGGTGAAGAGACTGACATTGTTTCCAAAGAGATGTTTGCCTGGGAAGACCGTGCGCGCGCGCAGAGTGAAAAAGGCCAGTGGCTGGCTTTGCGACCGGAAAATACGGCAGGGGTGGTTCGCGCGTATATCGAACACAAAATGTGGGAGCGGCCGGGGCTGCAGCGCTTCTATTACATTGGTCCGCAGTTTCGCCGTGAGCGTCCGCAGAAAGGGCGTTACCGCCAGTTTTATCAGATCGGCGCCGAGGTAATTGGATCCAGCATAGCTGGCAGCGAATCGCCAGCTGTGGATGCAGAGATTCTGGAAATGCTGGCTAAACTGCTTGACCGTCTGGGGATTCATGGCTGGAAGTTAAAGCTCAACTCTGTGGGCTGTTCGGAAGATCGTCCGATCTACCTGCAAGCGTTGCGTGATGCGCTGAAAGACGTTGCACCCACGATGTGCATCGACTGCCAGCGACGTGCAGAAACCAATCCGCTGCGTGTGCTGGATTGCAAAGTACCGGAAGACCAGCCGATCATCGAAAAACTGCCTAAGCTCGACGACTATCTCAATGAAAGCTGCCGCACGCACTTTGCCGAGGTGCAGAAGATTCTCAACGCTGTGGGCGTGCCGTATGAGATCGACAATCGATTAGTACGTGGCCTGGATTACTACACACGCACGGCTTTTGAGTTCACGCACGGCGCATTAGGCGCGCAGAACGCTATTCTCGGCGGCGGACGCTACGACGGGCTTTCAGAATCGCTGGGCGGTCCCGCAGCGCCGGGCATCGGCTTTGCGATCGGCGAAGACCGGCTGGTAATGACGTTGCAGGAATCAGCAGGCGTAAAAGCACAGCCGGCCGATGTCTATATTGCTCCGCTTGGCGCGGGAATGAACGTCCACGCGGCGAAGCTGGCGCGTGAGTTGCGCAGCCATGGCGTGGTTGTGATTGCCGGCGATGAAAGCTTTAAGCTTAAAAAATCACTGGAGACAGCAAGCAAGCTGGGGGTGCGCTTTGCGCTGATCCTGGGTGAAAATGAGGTCAACTCCAACCAGTTCGCTCTGAAAAATCTAAATACAGGCGAACAGGCAAGTGTCGGCAAGAGCGAGATTCCAAACATCGTCAAGCAGACCAAGTCTTCCAGCTAAGGTAGCGGAAGAATCCCAGAAAATACCATGCCATCAACCCCACTCAGGTTAGAATGAGGGCGCTCGCTGCATCCAGACCAAATCCAGGCAGGTTGAATGGCTGACGAAACTCTCGCACCCAAATCACAGTTGCGCCGCGCCATGGGCTTCTGGGATGTTCTGCTCTTCAACATCGCCGCCGTGCTGGGGCCACGCTGGATCGCTGCTGCCGCACACAACGGTACTTCATCGATCAGTCTGTGGGTGCTGGCCGCAGTGCTCTTCTTTCTTCCGACCTCGCTCATCATCATCGAGCTTTCTACGCGCTACCCAGCGGAAGGCGGACTGTATGTCTGGAGCAAAGAGGCGTTTGGCGACTTTCACGGCTTTGTAGCCGGCTGGTCATACTGGATTTATACGTTCTTTTATTTTCCTGGACTGCTGACCGCGAGCGTAGCGATGTCGGTTTATATTGGCGGTCGCAAATTCGAATATTTGGCCGACAATCGTTGGTATTTGTTTTGGGCATCGCTTGCTCTGCTTGCTATTCCCGTAGTCCTGAATTTGATTGGTCTTGATATAGGCAAGTGGCTGCAAAATGCCGGCGGGGTTTCAACCTACGTTCCTCTGCTGATGCTGGCAGGAATTGGCGGATATCTTTGGTTCCGCCATGGCAGCGTCACCCACTTCTCATGGAAATCTTCTTTCCCTACCTGGAATTGGGACACCGTCAATTTCTGGTCGAACATAGCTTTTGCGTTCACAGGAATGGAGCTTGTCTGCGCTTTGAGTGAAGAGGTGCGCGAACCACGCAAGACATTTCCACGCGCCATTTACGCCTCCGCGATATTGATCGCTGGTATTTATATTGTGGCGACGATTGCGCTGCTTATGATTCTTCCTGCTGAAACAGTTGATCCGCGTACCGGAGCTTTCCAGGCGATCACTGCTGGATCAACAACGCTGGGCATCGTATGGTTTGGAGTTGTGGCCGCGTTGCTTGTAACAGTTGGCAACGCGGGTGGAGTCGGTGCCACTGTAGCAGGCGTCGCTCGCGTACCGTTTGTTGCGGGTATTGACCATTACCTGCCTTCCTATTTCGGCAAGATTCATCCGAAATGGAAAACGCCGTACATCTCAATTCTCATTCAGGCGGGAATTTCTGCGTTGGTGCTTGGCTTGGCGCAGATAAAAACCAACCCCAAAGAGGCTTATCAGTCTTTGGTGGATATTGCCACCATCCTCTATTTCGTTCCATTTCTCTATATGTATGCCTGCTTCATCAAACTGGCTTATCGCTCTGACCGCGGATCTGATGATCGCAATGTATTAGTACCCGGCGGCAAATTTGGAGTTTGGTTCTTTGGCTTGCTAGCTTTCACCATAACGCTTGGGTCCATGATTTTGGCCGTGATTCCAACAAGTGACGTAGAGAACAAAGCCTGGTTTGTGACGAAAATTGTCGGCTCTACTATCGTCTCGATCATCATTGGCTTGCTTCTTTACTGGCGGGGAGCACGAAAGAAGGCAATGAGCCTGCAAACGCGATAATTTCAGTTCGGAGGCTTCTCTTTCTTTTTTGCACGGAGGATACGCTCGTCGATCGGCTTGCGTCCTCGAAATCCTTCTTCCACGCTGTGCCAGAATTCAATTTTCTCTTCACCATATTTCCAGCAGAGCAGGACTATTTCTCCTTCGACCAAGCAGGGAAAGTCGAGCAGGCCGATATCCAGGTCTTTTACCTGAACGCCAATCGCATCGATCTCAGCCAGCGTGTCTTTAATGTCCTGGAAAGCTTTGTCGCGGGTAGCTTTCTGCCGTGCGACAGCAGGAACGTCAACCATCAATCCACCGCTTAGCAGAACGCGGTGCTTCAGGTCCTGAAATTCCTTTTCCACGGCTTCAATTACATTTTTGCTGTCCATGGCTCGCTTGAGCAGAGAGCGCAATACGGGCAGCAGGTTGTGTGCTTCATCGAGAGTGAACGTTTTTGGTTTTGCCATATTAAGTCAGCAGCTTGCTTGCCCCATCACCGAATCTCCAGCATCCTGTCCAGAGCAACGCGCGACCAATGCTTTACCTCTTCATCCACCTGAATACGGTTCACCACATTGCCTTCGGTCAGGTTTTCCAGCGCCCAGCACAGGTGCTGCGGCGAAATGCGGAACATGGTGGTGCAGAGGCAGCCGGACTCATCCAGCGTAATCACCATTTTACGCTGCCGCGCAAATTCTTTTCCCATGCGATTGACGAGATGAATCTCCGTCCCCACGGCGAACTTGCTGCCTTCCGGCGCATCTTCAATGATCTTGATCAGCTTTTCGGTTGAGCCGATGCCGTCAGCCTTCTGGCAGACCTCCCAGCGGCACTCCGGATGCACGATGACTTTGATTTCTGGATGCAGCGCGCGCACTCGGTCCACATGCTCAGGAAGAAAACGCTGATGCACCGAGCAGTGGCCTTTCCACAGAATTACCCTGGCTCGGCACAGCCGCTCCGGATCAACGCCTCCGCCAATCATGAACGGGTCCCACACCACGCATTCATTCAATGGAATGCCCATGGCAAAAGCCGTATTGCGGCCCAGATGCTGGTCAGGCAGGAAGAGAATTTTTTCATTGCGCGCGAACGCCCATTTAAACGCCGCCGGCGCATTGGACGATGTGCAGACCAGACCGTCACGCTCGCCGCAAAAAGCTTTAATCGCCGCGGTGGAGTTCATATAGGTAAGCGGAGTAATGCCGCGGCCGCTGTCGTCCGTTAGACCAAGCGAAACAAGCTGCTCCCAGCAGCTTTCCACCTGGCCAATCTCCGCCATGTCTGCCATGGAGCAGCCGGCATTCAGGTCAGGCAAAATCACCTGCTGGCCTGCATGGGCCAACACGTCAGCGCTTTCTGCCATGAAATGCACGCCGCAAAAGATGATGTATTCGGCACTGGTGCGCGCAGCTTCCTGCGCCAGTTTGTAAGAGTCGCCGCGAAAATCGGCAAAGCGAATCACTTCATCGCGCTGGTAGTGGTGGCCAAGGATGACGGCGCGCGAGCCAAGCTCTGCCCTGGCTGCGGCAATGCGGGCATCCATGGTGTTATCTGGGAGTACAAGGTAGTTATCGAGCGAGCAACTGACGCCTCGCTCTTCGAGAGGAGCAATCGTGGTCGACATTTAAATTCCGCCTTCAGTTCCAGCTTTGTATGGAACGGAGATGTTGAAAGCATCCACAGGCTCCAGCAGGCCCACTGCACTGTTTTGTGCCCGGCCTGCGGGGTTGTTGAAGCCCACAGTTCTTACTTAACTAATTCGATGCATGGCACCGGGGAAAGACGCAAAAAACGCGTCCTTCCATACTGCTCAAAAGCGAGGGTTTATTGTGCCACTAAGGAGGCTAAAGGCGCAAATTTCGGGTAGGCAAGCATTTGGCTTCAGCAAGCGTTCCGTCTTAAAAATGGGGCGCTTCGCATATATATCGCTATGCTGTAGGCGCTGTGGTAGCATTTTTGCTATCCGCGGCGGCGGTTCTTCTCACAGTGATGAAACGAACTCTAAAGTCCCTGGGACTTCTGCTGGGATTGGTTCTTCTTGTCTCCGCGGTTGTCCATCTGATACGCAGGCATGCGGCGCTGCCTTCACGCCCAGGCACGCTTGAAATCATTGCTCATCGCGGCGTTCACCAGACTTTCTCTCTCAAGAACTTGAAGGATGATACGTGCACGGCTGCCCGCATAAATCCACCGGCGCACCACTTACTGGAAAATACCATTCCCTCGATAAGAGAAGCGTTCAAAGATGGCGCCACCATGGTGGAATTGGACATACAGCCGACCAGCGACAACCAGATCGTTCTTTTCCACGATTGGCAGCTGGATTGTCGCACCGATGGCCATGGAATCACTCATAAGCAAACGATGGCTGAATTGCGGAAGCTGGATATCGCTTACGGCTACACCTCTGACAACGGAAAGACATTTCCGCTGCGAGGCACCGGTCTAGGAATGATACCTACACTGGAAGAAGTGTTCGCGACATTCCCAGACAGGAAGTTGCTGGTCCAACAAAAGGACACAGATGTTCGGACGGCGGAACTTTTTGCAACGATAGTCGAAAAACGATCCGTGGAGCAGCAAAAGCAACTTTATTGGTATGGCCCTGTAGAGATGCAGCCGGCGCTGCGGCGAGTTCCCAACGTGAGTAATCTATTTCCTACCGCCAGAGAGATGCGCCAATGCGGCAAAGCTGTATTGATGCGACTAGGATTCGGCGATCTTCCGCCATCATGCCGTTTGAAAAGCATTTTGCTGCCTGCGCAATACTTATGGATGGTCCCTGGCTGGCCCAATGATTTTCTGAACAAGGCAGCCAAGGCAGAGGTCGCTGTCTACGTGATGGACGTGGACACAACCGCCGACGCGGAAAAGCTCATGCTATTACCGATCCGGGGAATCATGACCAATAAGATTGAAATTATCGGACCATTCCTCAAACAGATGACTCGCCAATAGGAAGAAAAGCACTTCAACGAGCTGTCAGCCTTCTAACATCCCTTCTGCCACTGCATCCGCTCGCTCGTCGATCCGGCCTATTCGTTTTTTAGCGCGTATCGGCGATACGAGTATCAGTGGCAATCCAGTTCAGTTCCCAGGTCTTGCCGCCATCCTCTGAGAAAGCCTGTTCAAAATGGCAGGAGTTGGGCGTGATATCTGAAATCACAAAGCGCACAAAGATGGCATGGCCGTTGAGTGTCTCCTGGCTGTAGCAAAGATATTCAATGAAGCAACAGACCCTATTAGTAATGGACCGGCAATTTTGCTAGCGATGCGCGAATGCTGGATTCAAACTGATCAGGAAACAAGCCCATTGCGTAGCCGCTGTAACGATCAATAAAAGCATTGCGTTCCATGGCGACAAGTTCGACTTGAAACGGATGATTTGTGCGATTCCGAGCATTGCGGCCATGCCAACAAGAATTGTCATCGCGATTTCCGCCGGCGCAAAGTGTCCACTTACGATTCTCGCAATACCGAGAAGATAAAGCCAGATCAATACAACAATCGCAAGCCAGAAAAGAAAAACTGGCAATGCCACCCATGAAGTTGCACGCGATCGCCTCAAGCCAAGCACAAACACGACCCAGCAAGGTAATGTCTGAACTACGTGACGCAGAATGGTATGACTGGCAAAACCAACCCCAATCACCAAGGCCAAACTGATGCAGGCGCAGCAAACAGCAATCACCATCGGGGCTTTGGAATTGATTCGCCCGGGTTGCACCAAACTGGATCCGTACGTCGAAGCGCTCATCAGTTAGTTAGCCGTTAACCTTCTTACAATCTCTTCCACGACCGCGTCCGCCCGTACGGAGATCTGCTGCGGTGTCTGGTCTTGTATGGGATGCTGCACGTAGATCGCATCAAAGTTGGCGCGCCCTAGAGCACTGGCTTGTGCGCGGGCAGGCGATATGAACTCAGTCGTCGCGACAGGCACAGCGGGAATGCCCAAGTTTTCGAGATGAATTGAATCGTGCAAACTGCACGTTGTGCACGACCCTCAATCCGCCAGCCCTTCAATCACCGCGTCCATGCCGCGCAGTTGTTCAATCACTTGGGGCGGAGCGTTTTTGGTGTAGGTCGGCTTGCGTGTACGCAGGATTTCACCGGCGCCATATTTCGCGCGCAGAATCTCTTCGAGGCGATCCAGAAAAATATTGCCGCCTGGCTTGCTGATATCGAGCAGGCCGATCTTCTTCCCTTTCAGACTCGCCAAGCGCGGCGGAGGCGTGGCCGCCTTCGGAATTTTTTCATTTCCTGGATGAACAATTGTGATCGCCATGCTGCTCCTTTATTTGTCAGGAATGGGATATGTCACCATCTGGCTACCCGCTGGGCCGGTGGCCCAACTGCCGATCACGGCGGAAAACTTCCCTGCTGTTCCGCCGGTAACAAAGATGCTGATCGATTCCGGCGCACGGAACTTCTGATAGCACTTCTCACCGCGAATCGTGATCTCTTTATAGTTGGCAATGAGTTGCGTGCCTTCCGCGCGCTCTGCTGGATCAAAATATCGAACCGGAATACCGGTATTCTCAAACAGAAATTGTCGTGCCTGCTCCTTGCTGAAGCCGTCACGATGAATCGTCTTTGCGTGCTCCGGACAGAGAATCACAATCGCCTCCGGCATGAGGCACATGCGATAACTCCAAACCGTGGCCAGAGCGAATGAGATGGTCTCCAGCACGGTCTTGCCTTGCGGGGCATTGTGCTCACTCACGCCGCGCGGCGGTTCGGCCGCGAATAATGACAATGCGCTTTGCTCGCGCTTCAGTCCGCGTGTAACGTGAAACGGCTCCCATGGATTTTCTTCTTCATTCTCTGCAATGCAGAAGGAAAACTTTCCTGCATTGCCCAGCGCAGACATGTCGATGGTATCCGGACGTCCGCCGCCGATGTTCAGCAGAATCAACTGAAAAGCCCTGCCCAGGGAGCTGTTGGCACGAGCAACGTTGGAAAAAACATTTTGTTTTGACCAGAAGCCAAGCTCCTGCCGCACGGGGCCATTGACCATGATCAGCGGCGCGGCGAAATGCGTTGTCGCCTGGACGCCATGGATATTGAAGCGCTCATCGCAGGCAGCACGAACCAGCGGGAGCAGGACGCGCATCATCGCAGGCTCGCAGCCTGCCATGACGGCGTTGGCAGCGATCTTTTCCACTGTCGCTTCACCGTAAAACGGCGGAATGCGCGCGATCACCGTCTCGGCCGCCAAACCAGACGCTTTGACCATGGCTTCAACTTTTTCGACTGTGGGTGGAACCACGGGCAGCGCATCGCCGAATTGCTTCTGGCAATATTCGTAAGTATCTTCTTCGCCGCGAAGCGTGATGCGCGTTGCCGGATCGCCTGCGCGCCTCAAAAAAGTAATGCTGTTTTCCGCTGCACTGTTTTCAGCTTCCGGCTCCAGATGCCGCGATCCGCATCCAGGCTTCCATGCTGGCGCGCCGTCATCATCGGGCGCAATGGGCGGATGCTGAAGTGCTTTGGCCAGCTCATTCAATCCTTTTTTATCGAAGCCAACCAGCGTGCTCTGAACATGTCCGCGTTCATCGAGCAAATACATTGCCGGCACCGATTGTGGATCAAACTCGCGGGTCATCTTCCAGCCATGATCCAATTCCACGGGATAAGTAATCTTCAGTTGCTTCACAAATTCGCGGGTAGAAGATTCGTCATCTTGTGACAGGCCGATTACCTGAACAGAATCTCTGTTCAGCGCATTCAGATACGGCAGCGCCAACTGGCAGGTAGGACAATCCGTCACAAAGAAAACGACGACAGCCTTCTTCCCTGCTTTCAATCCGGGAATGATAAGCGCGCTTTCTGGCATGGACATGACGTTCTTCAGATTAAAGCTGCTTAGCAAAGCTTACAAGCTTTCTTGGCTGGCTCGATGAAAATGCGGGTCTTCCAGAAGCCCACATTTTTATGCTCGCATCTTTCAAAGTTCGTATCTGTAATGCCCATAACCCAGCATTTTTCAAGGGGAGGCTTTTTCTTTCCGGCAGGGCGCGTGTATCCTTATGGGATGGATAAGAAATATGACGAGAGCAAAAACCGGTTTTCTGAAGTGATCCGCCAGTCCAAGGAGCGGCGCGCCGAGCTGAATAACAAGACAAAGAAAAAACAGGTTGACGACGTGGAACTTCCTCCTCGCGATGAAGAGATTGCTGACACAGCAGACATAGATGTAAAAGACGAAGACGAACCGGGCGTTTAGCGAACGACACGCTTATGCCGTTCGCTCACACAACAACAAAGCCAGTTTTTGAATTCGCTATGGCGACTGTCTAGTATTTAGGCACTTTGGGATCGATGCGGTCAGCCCAGGCAAGAATTCCGCCCGCAAGGTTTTTGGCCTTAGTAAATCCGGCCTGCTGTAAAAATCCAACAGCGCGTGCGCTGCGAGCGCCGGAGCGGCAATGGACCACCATCTCTTTGCTGGGATCCAATTCATGCACGCGCCGCGGAAGATCATTCAATGGAATGAGCACGCCATTGAGATGGCAGATGTTGTATTCATGCGGTTCACGAACATCCAGCAGGACGAAATCTTCTTTTGCATCCAGCCGCCGCTTTAATTCTTCCACGCTGATTTCAGGAACACCGTTGCTCACAGGTTTTTCTTGGCCTCGCAATCCGCAGAATTCTTCGTAATCAATGAGTTTAGTGACAGTGGGGTGCGTTCCGCAAACCACGCAGTCAGGATTCTTGCGCAGCTTGAGTTCGCGAAACTTCATGCCCATGGCGTCGACCAGCAGGAGCCGGCCAATCAGTGGCTGGCCGCTGCCCAGAATCAGCTTGATAGCTTCCGTGGCCTGAATCAGGCCGACAAGTCCTGGCAAAATTCCAAGCACGCCGCCTTCAGCGCAGGAAGGCACTAGTCCAGGGGGTGGCGGCTCAGGATACAGGCAGCGATAGCACGGTCCATCTTTCGCGGCAAAGACGCTGGCCTGGCCTTCGAAGCGGAAAATGGAGCCATAAACGTTGGGCTTGCCGGTCATCACACAGGCGTCATTGACCAGAAAGCGCGTGGGAAAATTATCTGTGCCGTCGACGATGATGTCGAAGTCAGAGAAAATCTGCAGCGCGTTTTCGCTCGTCAGCTTGGTCTCAAAGGTCTTTACGTTCACGAACGGATTGATGGCCGCAATCTTCTCTTTGGCTGACTGAAGCTTGGGCTTGCCGACATCGCTTGTGAAGTGGATCACCTGGCGCTGCAGGTTGGTAAAGTCGACTACGTCAAAGTCCACCAGGCCGAGTGTCCCCACGCCGGCCGCTGAGAGATACAACGCCAGCGGCGATCCCAGACCGCCTGTCCCAATGCAAAGCACGCGCGCAGCTTTGAGTTTCTGCTGGCCCTCCAGGCCGACCTCAGGCATGATCAGGTGCCGCGAATAGCGCAGCACTTCTTCATTATTCAATGATGGCAGCTCATGAGGGGCAATGGTGGTAGCCATGGGAAAAGTCTCCTTCAAAAAAGTCCTACGGAAAAATGAATTGATTCAGGACAACACTATTGTGACAGGAATTAGCGGCGGGAGGCCCGCATCAGACATAACATTCGAAACACCAGGGGCATTCGAGGCATGGCCCATCGCGGAGATGAAGCAGGTGAAATCACAAGCTTATTATATCCCTTTCAATAGCAGAGAACAGAGCCGCGGACACTAAATGGCATAGAGCTTAAATCGCGTACAGCAAAGGCCGCTCATTCGCCATGATCTCAATGTCTTCTTCGTGAAAGCTCTTTCGCTCTTCTGAGCCAATCAGCACAAAAGAAGCGGTTGCCGTGGGCGATCCCTTCTCCACGCTGGTAATCACATACGAACAATCAAACCAGTGGGCCTCTGCCAGATCAGTGGAAGAGTATTGCGGGGAATGGTCAGGGTGCGAATGATAAAAGCCTATAATCCGCTCGCCACGGTTGCGCGCCAGCTTCAGGGCGGCAATTACCTGCTCCGGATGAATGCTGTACCGGTCCGCCGGGGAATCCACACGCATGTTTTCACAGGTCAGGGTCATGGTGATGTACCTGTGCCCGTCCACTATATTGCCAAGCAGAATGCCGCAGCACTCATACGGGTAGCTGCGCTTGGCTTCCCAACGAATCAGGTCGTAGTCAGCCTTGGTGATTTTTAACATTGCGAAACGTCTCCTGGGAAGTGGCGTCTTCTCCAGTTACAGGCTCAACATTGTCCGTCGAAACAGTCGCAAAATTAGTGCAGCGAAAAGGTGACCATAATAGATGATCCAGAGTGGAATTGCATCATTTGCGCACCGCTTTTTGTCAAAATTTGACACTTTTGCACCGGCGCTGGTGCAAAATATGTTTCCAATATGAAATCCCAGAGGATTAGACATTCCAGAGATGGCCGTTGGAACAGCCTTTATTTAAGATCGGGTGATCCGGTGATCGGGACATCGGGGTGATCGTCTCAGCGATTATGCAGGTCTCGCAGATACTCCGCCGGCACTGGATCACCGGTGAGTGTCTTTAAGAATTCTTTCAGCTCGCGCTTCTCATCCGCAGACAGATGCAGCGGTCGAATCTCTTTCGGACCTCCCAGAAAACTTCCCTCTGGATCGCCGCCGCGATCATAAAATTCAATTACTTCATCCAGCGTTGCGGCCTGGCCGTCATGGAAATACGGAGCTGTCTCGGCTACCTGGCGCAGACTCTTCGTCCGCCAAAGACCGGGGGGAATCTTCTGACTGCAGAAATCGCCGTCGCGCTTGGTCGCCGGATCGTCACTGAAATGGCCGTTCACGTTGAAGTCTCCGCCTGCCGTCGCCGGGTCACAGATCAGCGCCTGGTTGGCCGCGCGGCCGGTCTCCGTGGCGTCGGCATGCGGCGAGCGTGATGTGTCAATCTTCAGGCCAATCACGTGAAAGTCATCGTCAGAGAAATTCGGCCCCGCGTGGCAGCGCACACAGCCTGCCTTGCCGATAAACAATTTCAACCCACGTTGCGCGTCCGCGCTGATGGCTTCTGTCTGTCCGGCAACAAAGCGGTCAAAGGGGGCATTCCGGCTCACCAGCTTGCGCAGGTAAGCCTCCATGGCCTTGCCATAATTCGCCAGCACGCGATTCACAATCTCTTTGTCCGCCGGGCTCAGCTTTTCCCAGTTGGCTTTGTCTGTGTAAGGCGATCCCGTTGCGGGAAAACGCTTGTAGTTGGCCAGCGCCGGGTCCAGCGGCCACTCCGGAAACGCGCGGCTATACTCCGCCCGATAGTGCTCAAAGATCACATGCGCCAGTTGCAGCCGGCTGCCATTCTGCACCTGCGGACCTTCGGGTTCGCTCTGCGCGTCAAACCATTCGGAGTCGGCATAGCCATCGTTTTCGCGCCAGTGCGCGCCGCTCTTATTCACATAAAAGACGGTGTTCACCACGCTGCTGGCGTTGCGCGTCATCCATTGCGATCCCAGGGCGGTGGCGTTGGGAATCGGACGGGTACGGTGCATAGCGATTGCGCCGTTTGGCACTTGCTGTGCGCTGTAGTCTTTGGGCTGATCTGTGTTGGACCCAATTGCGTTGGACCGAGTATCAAATAGCCATTTTGATTCCGGCATGTGGCAGTTGCGGCAGGCAATCTTTCCTGCTTCGCCAATCGCGCCGAGTTGGCCTTCCTGCGGCGTCCCGGCTTGGATCGGCCCGGAGAGCCGCGGATCGAAGAAAAGTTTCTGTCCCAGCAGCGCTGCTGCGGGTGAGTCAGCGTATTTGTTGGTGGGGTCGATGGGAAGTGATGGCAGCGGGGAAAGTGTTTTGATTGTGGCCCACTCTTCCGATGAAAATGCCTGAGCGGGATCCGATGGCTTGCCCTTGGTGTTGGCAGCCTGCGAGAAAATAAACAGCCCGGTCATGGCTACCACCGCCGCCAGCACAAGTCGCATCATGCCTCCATTTGATAGATAAAAACCATACCACTGATAAACACGGATGACACGGGAACAAAAATCAGCTTGCTTTTCCACAGAAATTATTCTTTGGTTTGGCTTTTATTCGCCTATACTATTAGCAAATTGTTTATATGTTGAACTCGTAATTTTGAATGGCGGATCAATTCACATCAGAACAACGAAGCGCCGTTATGCGACGTGTTCGCTCCGTTAACACATGTCCGGAGCTTCTAGTTCAACAGGTTGTCCATCGGTTAGGATTTCGATTTGGTTTGCACGCGCAAAATCTTCCAGGAAAACCAGATCTGATATTAAAACGACAGAAAAAAGTTGTGTTTGTGCATGGATGTTACTGGCATCAGCATAAATGCGATGCAGCAAAGCGGCCTGCAACTAACCAACGTTATTGGAATCGCAAACTCGACAACAATGTTCAACGTGATAAACGGAACATATATCTATTGCGTCGACAGGGGTGGCGAGTGCTGACAGTGTGGGAATGTGAATTGAGGAACACTGAGCGGGTAGAGCGCCGGTTATTCCGGTTTCTAAATTCAGGAGCAGCATGAAGCATCCTTGGTATGAGTTTTTTGCTGGTGGCGGAATGGCTCGGCTCGGTCTAGGTGAGCGGAACTGGGAGTGTACTTTTGCAAATGATATATGTGAGAAGAAAGCAGCGTCCTACCGCGCTGCATTCAGACCAGCAAAAGAGCTTAAAGTAGCGGATATAGGCTCTCTGACAACACGCGATTTGCCAGGCCATGCAGCACTGGCTTGGGCCTCCTTTCCTTGTCAGGATCTATCGCTGGCGGGCAATGGCGCTGGCCTGAATGGCGAGCGGAGCGGCACGTTTAAACCGTTCTGGAAACTGATTGAGCATCTTAAAGAGGAAGATCGAGCTCCGCAGGTTGTTGCCTTAGAGAATGTTACCGGTGCTATTACTTCTCATGAAGGAAGGGACTTCCAAACAATTCTAAAATTGATGATAAAAGCAGAGTATCGCGTAGGCGCTCTTGTCATTGATGCTGTTCATTTTTTGCCTCATTCTCGGCCGCGGCTTTTCATCATTGGTGTGCGCAGGAATATTTCAATTCCGCACAAATTAATATCGCAGATACCATTGGAGCCTTGGCATAGTACTGCCTTGCGGACGGCGTTTGCCCAATGCCCTCAGGCTATTCGGCAAAATTATGTATGGTGGAAATTGCCGAAACCGCCTCGGCGAAGCGCTTCCCTGCCTGATCTTATTCAGGCGAATCCAGAAGGAATAAAGTGGAACTCGGATGAAGAAACAACGCGCCTCATGAATATGATGTCGGAACGCAATTTACATAAGGTTGAAACAGCACTGGCAACTGGGAAAAAGCACATCGGAACAATTTATAAAAGAATTCGACCAGACGGTAATGGTGGCAAATCCCAGAGGGCTGAACTGCGAATCGATGGAATTGCAGGTTGTTTGAGAACGCCTGTGGGCGGCTCTAGCCGTCAAACAATTCTGATTATTGAACCTAAAGGGATTCGGTCCAGATTGCTGGCACCAAGAGAAGCTGCGCGATTAATGGGAGTGCGCGATAAATATCCCGTCCCAGAAAAATACAATGACGCTTATCACCTGTTCGGCGATGGGGTTGCAGTTCCGGTCGCTAATTGGCTTAGTCGGCATTTGCTGATGCCGCTGGTTACTGCGGTTGAAAAAGAGATCACGTCGATTGAGGAGATGTCCCAGCATCATTCAGGACGGCAACTTTCCTTTACTCAGATGGCTCAATTTTAGGAAATGTAACCTCTCCGTTAGTTAGAGTCATCAACAGCTCTCCATTTTCTTTCACCCATTTAAAAGGAATTGATCTCCTGTAACGCTGTGGGTATGGATCCGGAAATTCCTCGAGCCATGTGGTAAAAAATTGCTTCATTTTACTGCCATGAACATACCGTAAGTCCACATTGCGAAGGTTATCGCTATGATCAAAGAACAGGTGCCCAACTTCCATATCATCCAGAAGTTTCTGCTTGCCCTTATTTTTGTGATATTGATATTCATAACTTCCGCCATCTGCTGCTGACTTGACTTCGTGTCTAGATAAATCAACGCCAGCGGCCAGTTTCTTGCCTGTATCATTTACGAGGATTGAGGCTAATACCTCCCAGTCAGACGAAGCTGCAGCCCCTGGCGACCGCACATTGCGGGCTGCATACAACCTGAGTTTGCCCTGTAAAGGCCCATACATATAGGCGTGAAAGAACATTAACGCCTTTTCAAATTCCAACTCGGTTGGAGAACTGCTTTTGTCAGGTTTTCTTCTGTCTCGCGCCATATCTGATGGGAATAGTTTCTATAATTATAATCTTTTAGGCACTTTCATCTTAGCTAATAAACTTAGGATGCCGGCTGCAGCGATGAGTATCATTATGCTTAGTGCTGACTGATAATAGCGCAGCATGTTGCTGAGGCGCGCAACGCGCTGAAGCATAAATGCCAGTAGCAAAGGAAAAATCCTTCCCTTGTGCCGCAGGCTGCACAGCGCCAGCAGAGCGCAAACCAACAATTCAAACCCACCCCTTTGGCTTCGCATCCCACCCCAACGCGCGAAAAACGCGCGGGCTTGGCCGCGCCGGTTACCCTTGCTTGCGGAGGTGGGCTAACTTCTTGAAGGGCCTACGGCCCTGTGCGTTTTAAGGTACAGCCAGTTGATCAGGCCCAGAGAATATTCTTTAGAGCTTCTGTAGCTCCCCAAGGATGAGCGATGATAGCCGACATATGTCAGGTGCCGGCTGGCCCGCATGAAGCATAAAGCCTGATAAGCAAAATAAAAGAATTTTCCTTGTGCCGCAGGCCCACGCGCAACGGCGGCAAAGCGCGAAAATCAGGTGTTCGAAAACGATTTGTTCCGGGCGAGGTTTTTGTCAAGATGTACGCTTTCCAACCGGTGAATCGGACTAAAATCTGATTGAAATTGAGACCGGTTTTCGCTTAATGTTCACATAGCAAAACAGCAATTGGCAAAGGGCAATTGGCATTTAGCTATTTGGCGTTTGGCTATTGGCTTTTCAGCCCCTTGGCTATTCGCTTGTCGCTTCAGAAGCGCTGTCATCGGAACCCCAGCAATACAGTCCACAGGTTTTAAAAGCAAGCTAAGCCACCTAGAATCAGAAGCTTCCGAAGTCCGTAAGAGCATATTGAAACAAACCCGTTAGGCACCCTATCGAACCGAGCTTTTTCCATCCACGGAGAATAACCATGACCATGCCTATGACCAGAGAAGAGGTTATTGCGACCATTCAACAAGCCGCGCAGGAGCTGGGGCATACCCCTTCACTCACTGAGCTGAAGGCAAAACAAAAGCTTTCAACCTGTGTGGTGAGAAGGACTTTTGGACACTATTCGGCAGCGCTGCAGGCCTGCGGGCTGGAACAACGCGGATCGGGCACGAAAGCGAGCATGGGAGAGCTGTTTCTGGACTGGATACGGCTGGTGAGGCAGCTGAGGAAGACACCGTCATTGATTGAATACGAATCTGGAGCCAAATTCAGCAGCGGACCGCTGGTGAGGCGGTTTGGTGGCTGGATGCAGGTTGCCGGCGGGCTGATGCGCTATGCGATGGAGCAAGGCCTGGAAGAGGAATGGAAAGACGAACTGGACATTGTGCGGAGCTATCTGCAGGTAACGCCGATGCCGACACGGAAGTTGCCATGGAGTTCGAGTTCAGATTTCAAACCTGTGCTGAAGATGGACGAGCCGGTTTATGGGCCTCCGGTGGGGCCTTTTGAGCTGCTGCTTTCTCCGACGAACGAGCAGGGCGTGGTTTTTCTGTTTGGCGCAACGGCCCGGAGGCTGGGCTTTGCCATTACGCACATACAGACGAGCTTTCCGGATTGCGAGGCCTTCAGGGAAATTGAGCCTGGCAAGTGGCAACGGGTAAGGATTGAATTTGAATACGAAAGCAGGAATTTCAGAGAGCACATGCATGATCCGGAGAAATGCCATTTGATTGTGTGCTGGAGCCATAACTGGGAGGAGTGTCCGCTGGAGGTGCTGGAGTTGAAGAGCGTAATGAAGAAGATGATGGTGTGAGGTGGAACAGATTTCAACCACAGAGGACACAGAGGAACGCGGAGGGTTTACCGCGGATCAGGGCGGATTTTTAGATCGGGGCATCGGGAAATCGGAAAGGCAAAACCAAATGTTTACCGCGGATCAACGCGGATGGTCGCGGATCAGGAAAACCGGAGTGCGTAACCACAAAGCACACGAAGGAACGCGGAGGAAGGGCAGAGATTGAACGTGATCGGGTGATCGGGTGATCGGAAAGGCAAAGACAAATGTTTACCGCGGATCAACGCCGATGGTCGCGGATTTTAGATCGGGGAATCGGGAAATCGGGTCATCGGGAGATCGGAAAGGCAAATGCAACAGATCGGGTGATCGCACGTGATCGGAAAAACAAAAACCTACAGATTGCCGAGATCGCGCGTCATCGACGGCATCGACACACATGAGCCAGAAGAGTTGGTGGCTATAAACGGGATGAATTAGTCATCGTCCCCACGCAGCGGTTTGACCAACTGAATGGCCATTCAATAGACTTACCATCGGTTTTGATTCAGAAAAGTAATGCGCTTGCAGCCAGGTGCGAGCGTAACGTCACAGAAACTGAACTCCAAAAATTTCAAGAGAGAATCCCCATGAGTGATCTTGTCCAGCTGACCAAAGACAATGACGTTGCCATTATTACCATCAACAATCCGCCGGTGAATGCGCTGAGCCCGGGAGTGCCGGAAGGCATTGCCGATGCGATTGAGAAGATTGACAAAGACCCCAGCGTGAAGGCCGCGGTGCTGATTGGCAGCGGCACAACGTTTATTGCCGGCGCGGACATTAAAGAGTTCGGCAAGATCACCTCTGGGCAGAGGCAGGGCGGCGTGGGGCTGGTGCCGGTGCTGCAGCGTGTTGAAGATTGCACCAAGCCGGTGGTGATGGCCATCCATGGCCAGGCCTTTGGCGGCGGACTGGAAACTGCCATGGCGGGACATTATCGAGTGGCGGCTCCGACGGCGGTTGTGGGGCAGCCGGAAGTAAATCTTGGACTCATTCCCGGCGCGGCAGGCACACAGCGTCTGCCCAGGTTGGCTGGCGTGGTGAAAGCGCTGGAGATGTGTACTGACGGCAAGCCGGTAAAAGCCAAAGACGCGTTGGCGGCGGGGATCGTGGACAAACTGATTGAAGGCGATCTGCTCACTGGCGCTGTGGCTTTTGCCCGCGAAGTTGCCGGCAAGCCTGCGCGGAAAACACGCGATAGGAATGACAAGCTGGGCACCGCAGAACAAAATGCTCCGATCTTTGCCGCCGCGCGCGACGCTGCGCGTAAAAAAGCCCGCAACTTGATGGCTCCGCAGGCGGCGATTGATGCCGTGGAAGCCGCTACGAAACTGCCTTTCGACCAGGGCGTGGAAGCCGAGCGCAAACTTTTTACTGAATGCCTGTTCTCTGACCAGTCGAAGGCGCTGATTCATGTCTTCTTTGGTGAGCGCGAAGTGGCGAAGATCCCTGACGTCCCGAAAGGCACGCCGATTATCCCGGTGAACTCTGCGGCTGTGGTGGGTGCGGGGACCATGGGCGGCGGGATTGCCATGAACTTTGCCAATGCCGGCATTCCGGTGCTGCTGAAAGAGACGGAGCAGGCGGCGTTGGATCGCGGGATGAATACGATCCGCAAAAATTATGAAAACACCATGAAGAAAGGCCGTCTTACGCAGCAGCAGATGGACGACCGCGTGAAGCTGATCAAGCCCACGCTGACCTATGACGGCTTTGAGCATGTGGACATGGTGATTGAAGCTGTATTTGAAGGCATGGCGCTGAAGAAACAAATCTTCGGCGACCTGGATAGGATCTGCAAAAAAGGCGCGATCCTGGCCAGCAATACTTCTACGCTCAGTATTGATGAGATTGCCTCTGCCACGTCGCGGCCTGAAGCCGTGATTGGCACGCACTTCTTCAGCCCCGCGAACGTGATGCGTCTGCTGGAGCTGGTGCGCGGCAAGGCGACAAGCAAAGAGGTCATCGCCACGTGCATGCAGCTTTCGAAAAAACTGGGTAAAGTGGGCGTGCTGGTGGGAAATTGCCGTGGGTTTGTTGGCAACAGAATGTTTGGGCCGTATCGCCGTGAAGCGCAATTCATGATGGAAGAAGGCGCAACGGTAGAGGCCATAGATCAGGCAATGTACGACTTTGGCATGGCCATGGGCCCGCTGGCGGTGGGCGATCTTGCTGGGCTCGACGTGGGATGGCGCATTCGCAAGGAATTTAAGCATCTGGAAAAACCTGGCGTCCGCCAGCCGCTCTCAGAAGACAAGCTCTGCGAGATGGGTCGCTACGGTCAGAAGACCGGCGCAGGCTGGTACAAGTATGACGAGAATCGCCGCGCCATTGTTGATCCTGAGGTGGAAGCCAACGTACGCAAATGGGCGGCTGAAGCGGGCATCAAGCAGCATGAAATTTCCAAAGAAGAAATTGTCGACCGCCTGATCTATGCGCTGGTCAATGAAGGCGCGCGAATTTTAGAAGAAGGTTTTGCGCTGCGTGCGGTCGATATCGACATTATCTATCTCACGGGCTACGGCTTCCCTGCGTATCGCGGCGGGCCAATGTGGTACGCCGACACCGTTGGCCTGAAGAAGGTCTACGCGCGTATCGAAGAGTTCCACAAGCAGCACGGAGAACTCTGGGAGCCCGCGCCGCTGCTTAAGAAATTGGCAGAACAGGGCAAGGGCTTTGCCGATTTGGACAAAGAAGCCAGCAAAGCGGCTTAACGGAGAATAAGGATGTCACGCCGGGCAGTAATAGTAGATGCCGTCCGCACGCCGCTCGGGCGACGCGACGGCATGCTCAAAAGCTGGCATCCTGTCGACCTTCTCGGCTTCACCATCAAAGGCCTGGTCGCGCGCAACAATCTTGATCCCGCTCTAATCGACGACGTGATCGCTGGATGCGTCATGCAGGTAGGCGAGCAGACCGCCAACGTCGCACGCAATGCCGTGTTGGCCGCTGGCTTTCCTGAGTCTGTGCCGGGAACCACCGTTGACCGTCAATGCGGCTCAAGTCAGCAAGCTATTCACTTTGCCGCGCAGGGCGTCATCGCTGGCAGCTATAACATTGCGATTGCCTGCGGCGTTGAGAGCATGACGCGTGTTCCCATGGGCGCTTCCGCCGCCAACGGCCCGGGCAAGCCCTTTGGCCCGGCGATGATGCAGCGTTATCACGACGTTCATTTCAATCAGGGCATCAGCGCGGAGATGCTCGCAGAAAAATACAAGCTCACCCGCGAATGCCTGGATCAATACTCTCTGGAAAGCCACCGCCGCGCGGCGCAGGCGGCCGAAGAAGGCAGATTCTCCCGCGAAATTCTTCCGCTGCCAATTGAAACCGATCAAGGCCCAATGACTGTCGCACGCGATGAAGGTATTCGCTCCGGCTCCACCCTGGAAAAACTGGCCACGCTCAAACCTGCGTTCAAGCCAGATGGCGTCGTCACAGCAGCAAATTCCTCGCAAATTACTGACGGCGCTGCCGCCGTGCTTATCATGGATCACGCCACGGCAGAAAAACTTGGCCTTCGGCCCCTCGCCCGCTTCGCCGCCTTTGCTCTCGCCGCAGAAGATCCTGTGCTGATGCTCGGCGCGCCAATTCCTGCCACACGTAAAATTCTTGCGCAGTCCGGCCTAAAGCTAGAACAGATGGACCTGATCGAAATCAACGAAGCGTTTGCCAGCGTGGTGCTGGCCTGGCAGCGTGAAACCAGGGCTGATCTCGCCAACGTAAACGTGAACGGCGGCGCCATCGCCTTGGGCCATCCCCTCGGCGCCAGCGGAGCACGCCTGATGACCACTCTCGTTCACGAATTGGAACGTACTGGCGGACGCTACGGATTGCAGACCATGTGCGAAGGCGGCGGCATGGCCAACGCAACCATCATTGAGCGGTTAAACTAGAAACGTTCGTCACGATACACACACGAACACGAATAACTTAAAATCAATTCGCGTTTTATCGCGCGAATTCGCGGCCAGGGTTCTTAACTGGAAGATATTCAACAAAAGGACCACTATGAACATTCAAGGCAAGAGCGCCATCGTCACAGGCGGCGCATCCGGACTCGGCGCAGCCACGGTGCGCATGCTGGCCTCCAAGGGAGCCAAAGTCACCATCGCTGACGTGAATGAAACCACCGGCAATGCGCTGGCGCAGGAAATTGGCGCGAATGTCACATTCATTAAGACTGACGTGACCGATGCAGCCCAGGTAGCCGCCGCCGTCGAGGGCGCTGCAAAGAATCAGGGCGGATTGCATTTTCTCGTCACCACCGCAGGCATCGGGATCGCCGAAAAACTTCTGGGCAAAAATGGCATGCACGATCTGGGAAAATTCATCCGCACCATCCAGATCAACCTGATCGGCACATTCGATGCCATCCGTCACGCGGCCAACGCCATGAGCGCCAATCAGCCAGATGAAGACGGCGGACGCGGTGTCATCGTCACTACTGCTTCGGTTGCGGCCTATGAAGGCCAGATTGGTCAGGTCGCCTATTCGGCTTCTAAAGGCGGCATCGTCGGCATGACGTTGCCTCTCGCGCGTGAACTTGCCCGCTCGGGCATCCGTGTGTGCACCATCGCCCCGGGAATTTTCCATACGCCGCTGCTCGCCGGACTACCCGAAGCCGCACAGGCTTCGCTCGCCCAGCAGGTACCATTCCCCGTTAGACTCGGAAAGCCGCCGGAGTTCGCCGCGCTGGTTCAGCACATTATTGAAAACAACATGCTGAACGGCGAGACCATTCGTCTTGACGGCGCAATCCGTATGGCGCCGAAATAATAAACTCGTGTGGCACAGAGCCTGCCCTGAGCTTGTCGAAGGGCACTCCTGCCTGCGCTCCTAACTAATTCGACCACGGCGGTACAACGCCGGTCATGCGCGCATAAGCCACCAGCTGTCCCATGTGCTCATTCGCATGCACAATAATGCGCAGGTACATGCCATCCACATTGGCATCGCGGTCTGCAATCTTTACCTTGCGCTGCAGATCAGCCGGCTTGATATTGGCGTGGGCCGTCTTTACTGCCTCCAGTGACCGCTTGAGCCAGTTGATGACGTCCGCTTTCGACGTAACAGACTTCTCCATATCCTGCTTCAGCTCTGCGGGCATCTTGGGGCCAGTCACGCTGAGCAAATAAAAATTTGAGATCGCAATGTGCATATACACTTCGCTGGTAGAGCGCACGCCTGCCGCCGGTCGCCAGGAGAATTTTTCTTCCGGTGTAGCTTCTGCTAGAGCAATGAGCTGGCTGGAAACGTGTTTCCATTCGCCGTCATAGCCTTCCCAGATTCCTTCAGGCGCTTTTTGTGCGGATTGTGCAGACGTTTTTTGTGCAGGCTCTTTTTGCGCAAACAATAATGGAGCGCTGAAACAGAGAAGCAACAGAAATATTTTCATCAGTTTTCTCCTGCCTTTTCGGACCAGCATATTTTCCCTTCAATTCGTTTTCTGAAAACCAGAGTTGCTGTATAGACGTTTTTTAACGACTGTGAGTTCCTGGATAGACATTTTTGTTACTCTCTGAGGGCAATCCAGCAGCTCTCGATTCCCGCTTTACTAGGCCAACCCCGCATTAAGACGGGCATCTAATCCTACTGTAACAGTCAAAGTTGGCCCCGATTACGCGAGCTTCGTCGACTCAACCTTGGTACGCGTATCAGTTGCCGAGGGGCCTGAATCTACGCCAACAGGAAATTACGGAGGATACTAGTGAAAAATTTCAATAAGCTTGCAATGATCGTGGTTCTGGGCAGCGGTTTTGCCGTAGCACAGAGCTCAATGCCGCAGTCTTCTGCTCCGCAGAGCACATCGCCAAGCGCGACGTCGCCCAGCGCAACACAGTCGACTCCGTCAAGCACGGACCAACAGCCATCAACACTGCCAAACACTGATCAGAAACCAAGCGACACCGCGAAGCCGAGCGACAGCTCCAAGCTGCCTCAGAGCGATGCAGCTCCGTCCGCAGCTCCAGCAGCTGCAAACGGCGACGTACAGGGTAACATTCAGTCCGCGATCCAGAAGGACCCGAGCCTGGCAAACGCTAACGTAACCGTCAACGTAAACGAAGGCAAATCAGTTGACCTGACCGGAACGGTTCCCACGAAGGACGCGAAAGACGCAGCTGAGCGCATTGCGAAAGAAAACTCTGGTGGCCTGAAAGTAAAGAACCACCTGAAAGTTGCAAGCGCCGGTTCTGACGCCAACCCGAAGACTGATACCAGCAGCCCAAGCAACCCGAAACTCTAAACAATAAATAGTCGAGCAACAGACAAAGGCGGTCCGCAAGGGCCGCCTTTTTATTTCTGCACCAGGCATTTTATTTTTTCTCATCATCGCGATGGACCGTCTGCGGAGAAAATGCCGGCAGACAGACTGCAATATATTCCGTAGCTTCATCCGGCGTTGAATACTGGATCCATTCGCCGGGATGCGCAATCACAGCCTGGCCTGCGGTCACATCAAACTCTCCACCCTGATAGCGGACGTGCAGCCGTCCGCGCAGCACCACCGTGTATTCCTCAAATTCCGGAGCTTGTCCCGGCTCTTGCCACCCCGCAGGGCTGCGCATATGCGCTATGCTTACGCGCGGCGATTGCTTATTTAAAACCTTCTCAGCCGGTGAATTTACATGGCCAATATATTCATCAATCAGTTTGGGCATGTTGCCTGCTGCCTGAATGCGTGTTGCTTGCTGAATATGTGTAGGCAAAAATCTCTCCCATTATTTAATTTGTTGGCTGAGCCTGCTTCAACTTGAAATAGGAAATCGTAAAGAGAATACCCAGAATACAATCGCCGGCTCCCCCCAGAGCCACCGTCAATGAAATCCTGCCCAGTGATAACAGAATGGCGCAGGCAATCGTATAACTGAATTTTTCAATAATAGTCGCTGGAATAATGGGACGAAACCGCTGCGGATCGCGGGAAATAATCAGAAATGCGATCTGCCAGGCCAGCCCAACGCCAAAAAATCCATAGTAAAACTCTGGATGAGTAATGGCGGGCGGCATCATCTGCGCCATTATCTTCTCGGTGAAGAAACCCGGCGCAAGCACGCCGATTCCATAAATTCCAGCCATTAGAAATACGATACGGGAAAAGCGGTCCTTCATCTCAGATCCTCAACGCACTTGAATTGCGTCGCAAACTTATCGGCAAAAAAGTATCATAACGGGTTTTCTATTCCGGCATTGCACCGGTTTTCAGGAGTGATGGATGAGATATCGGCCTATTCTCGCAATCGTATTTTTCTGCAGTCTGCTGGCAAGCGCACAATCAGGCGTACTCGAGCATCTCAAGGTAGACGCCACCGACGCGCCGCGTAATATTCTGCACGCCACTGTCACCATTCCTGTCACATCCGGATCAGTAACCATCGTCTATCCCAAGTGGCTTCCTGGAAACCACCGGCCTACCGGCCCCATCCAGAATCTTACCGGCCTGCACTTCACCGCCGCGGGCAAAGAACTGGAATGGCATCGCGACCTCGAAGACATGTATGCCTTTCATCTCCAGGTGCCTTCGGGCGTGAACGAGGTGCAGGCATCGTATGACACCATTACTTACTATGGAAAAAGCTCACTCGCCTCCAGCAAAGTTCTCGACCTCGTCTGGAACCAGGTGGTGCTCTATCCGCAAGGCGCGGCGAGCAACTCCGTGCAGGTAGCAGCCTCGGTCCGCTTGCCGGAAGGATGGAAGTTTGGCACAGCGCTCACGCCTGCACAGCAAAATGGCAGCTCCGTTGAATTCCAGCCAGTCACACTCACCACCCTTGTCGATTCGCCACTGATCGCTGGCGTCTATTATCGGCAGGTGCAGCTCAACCCGCCGGGTGAATCCATCACGCATGTCATTGACATGGTGGGTGAGAGCGAAGAGTCAATCCAGATTACTGATAAGGACATTGCCAGCCTCAAGCAACTGGTTGCCGAAACTGGCAAGATGTTTGGCGCACGGCATTACGGTAAGTATCACTTCCTGCTGACATTGAGTGACCAGACCGCTCATCATGGATTGGAGCACCACGAGTCCAGTGACAACGGCGCGGCGGAAGACATGTTCAGCAGCGCCAGTTCGCACGATCTTGAAGCTGACTTGCTGCCGCATGAATTTTTCCATTCATGGAATGGGAAATATCGCCGTCCGGCAGGATTGGCGACGCCAAATTATCAGGAGCCCATGCACGGCGATCTGTTGTGGGTCTATGAAGGGCTCACCGATTATTACGGCAACATTCTGGCCGCACGCACCGGCTTTCGTTCCCCAGAGCAGTTCCGTGAAAACCTGGCCTATACCGCTGCCATGCTGGCCCATCGCGCTGGGCGCACCTGGCGGCCGCTGCAGGATACCGCAACCAGTGTACAGAGTCTGTTTGCCGCGCCTCCGGAGTGGACCAACTGGCGCCGCACCGCAGATTACTATCCTGAAGGTTATCTGATCTGGCTCGAAGTGGATTCCATCATTCGCCAGAAGACCAACGGCCAGAAATCCCTGAACGATTTCTGCCGTCTCTTTCACGGCGGCCAGAGCGGACAACCGATCGTCGTACCTTACAAATTTGAAGACGTGGTTGACGCATTGAACAAGATCGTGCCGAATGACTGGGCCAAGCTGCTGCATGACCGCGTGGATTCAAAATCGCCGGATGCTCCCACAGGCGGCATTACCAACGGCGGATGGCGGCTGGTTTATACCGACCAGAAAAACTCCACTATGGACGCGCGTGAAAAAAGCTCCAGCAACCTTGACCTGAGTTTTTCTCTCGGAATGATTGTTGGTAAGGAAGGTGAAGTGCGTGACGTGATCCCCGGATCTCCGGCTTATGCTGCCGGACTTGGTCCGGGAATGAAACTCCTTGGAATCAACGGCCGCAAGTGGTCAAAAGATGTGGCTCGCGCTGCCCTGCGCGCCGCCATGCACAATCAGCAGCCACTCTCTCTATTGGCTGAGAACGGCGATTACTACAACACTTATCAGGTGGATTATCACGATGGTGATCGCTATCCGCATCTCGTGCGCGTAAACGGCGAGCCGAACATACTCGACGACGTCATCAAGCCGATGACTGGTAGTTTGTAAAATCCCGAACGGAGTGAGGGATCCCTATGTGTTTAAATCCCTCACAAAGTGAGGGATCCCTATACCCTTGAAAGTTTATCGGGAGCCCGAACAGCGTCGGGATTTCCAAGGTCCCGAACACCGCAGTCCACCATAAATCCGTCATCCCGACGACCGTTAAGCGAGCGCGCGCCTTCACCAGCTCGCGAGTAGGAAGGAGGGATCTTGCGTTTGTCTTTACGAAGTCGAAGCGGCCAGCGAGATTTCTCTCATGGGTAAGCTAATGACATGTAGGTAGGGATCTCTCGTTTCGCTCGAGACGGCAGCAAAACTACAATCGGCCTTTTGAAACTCCTGCCGTGCGTTCAAGTTTGTCCCACGCAAAGGGCTTGCCATCAATGGCGCGCTTCACCGTCTTGGCCAGCACCGCAGAAAAGAGCTGTCGGTAAGAGAAACGCTGCAACCACAGATGCAAAAGTAGCTGCGCGTCTTCACCGGTGCCTTCCGTGCGGCGTTCCAGCAGAAAGGCCAGCGCCGAGGCGATAAAATCAATCGCCAGAAAAATCACAAAATAAAATGCCAGCCGCTCAAAGCTGCTGGGATCGGTGCTTTCCGGATGGAAGTATCGCGCGGCAGCGAATTCCAGGATGCCAAACAGAAACATGATGTCAATAAACGGCGAGACCAGCGGCAGCAATATCTGGAAAATAATGATGTTGGGCAGCGCGATCCAGCCCAGGCGGCTGCGCCGGCGAATGGCCGCGCCATGCTTCCACACTGCCTGCAGAATGCCAAATGACCAGCGGAAGCGCTGCCGCATGAGACCCTTGGCGTTGGTGGGCGCCTCAGTAAATGCCAGCGCGCGATCTTCATTCACCACGCGCCAGCCCTTCTCCAGCAATGACATCGTAAGGTCCGCGTCTTCAGCCACCGTATCCGTGTGGTATCCACCGGCTTCGCGTACGGCAGCCACGCGCCAGGCGCCAATAGCTCCCGGCACCACGCTTACCGCGCTGAAAACGTTCAGTGCGCGGCGTTCAAAATTCTGGCTGGTGATGTATTCCAGCGCCTGCCAGCGTGTCCAGAGGTTCACGCGATTTCCTACCTTCGCATTGCCGGCCACGGCTGCGACTTTCAGATCGGCAAAATGCGGTACCAGGATTGAGATGGCTGTTGGAGCAATGATCGTGTCTGCATCAATGCCAACGTAAATTTCATCCTTCGTAAATTGCAGCGCATAGTTAAGCGCCTCTGCTTTGCCGGCATTTTCTTTGGTCAGCAACAGCACTTGCCCCGCAGCAATCTCTTTGGCGAACTTTTCCCGCACAACGGCAGAGGTAGCATCTTTTGAACCGTCATCCACCACAATCGTATGCAGGTTCGGGTAATCCGACGCCAGCGCCGCGCGGACCGTATGCTCAATGACCTTCTCTTCGTTATAAGCCGGGATAATCACCGTGACTGCGGGTTTGAAATCTGGCCCGCCCAGAATCTCAGGCTTCCGCAAACGGTCGTAAGTGGCAAGAGCGCCAATACCAAGAAGTCGTGCGCTCATCAGCACGTCGCCCAGGAAAAAGACCAGCACTATAAATTGCGCCAGCCACTGCCCCAGGATGAAGACATAGCCATCCAGCCGTGCGCTCAACACCTCGTTGGGCGGAAGCTTGGGCATGACATCCGCGCGCGTTTTGCCGATCAACTCCTCAATGGTCACTAACTTAAATCCGCGTGACCGCAGGCCATCAATAATCTGTGGCAATGCCTTAACAGTCGCTGAGCGATCGCCGCCGCCGTCGTGCAGCAAAATAATGTTGCCGCAATACAGCGGTCCGCGTCTCTCACAACCCTTAGTCGCTTCAGTCTGCGCCTGGGCCAGGACTTCACTCACGATCTCTTCAGTAGTCTGCCCCTTTTTCCAGTCATTCGGATCAATCTTTGAACCCACCGTGATATAGCCTTCACCCTGCACAAATTCCAGCGGTCGCACCTGGTCCGCGACGTCGGGCTCCTGATCAATGGAATACGGCGGACGGAAATACAGCGGCTTCACGCCCATCTTGCTGGCAAAAAGTTTTTCCGTGAGCTGCAGCTCCACGTGCTTCATGTACCACTGCGAAACATCGCTGATATCAGGATGCGTGAAGGTGTGATTGCCAATCGCATTTCCTTCCTGGTAAATGCGTTGCGCCAGCCCGGGAAATTTCTGTGTCTGCAATCCAATCAGGAAAAAAGTGCCGGTGGCATTTTTCTGCTTGAGGATATCCAGAATCTTTGGCGTATAAGTCGGATCAGGACCATCGTCAAAAGTGAGCGTTACCTGTTTTTCCTTCCAGCCATACTCCTTGATCTCATACGGCTGCGGCAGCACTGTCATTTTCTCGGAAGTGACCAGTCTTGTGTCCGGGTCAACCGTAACCGCTCGCTCACCTGGACTAGGCTGCCGTTGAATATAAAGAATCTCGCCGTTGCCTTCGCGATCAACATCTTCACCCGCAGGTACTTCTTTCAATTTCTGGTCGGCGCTCGGATCATTCGGATTGTCCCAGATCTTCCATAACGAACGGTCTTCCGATCCCAACCGCCAGAGCGCAAACGTCCGAATACCCAGATCGCGCGAGGCGCGCATCTCATTGAGGGCAGTCACGGCGTCCAGATACCAGACTTCATGCTTTACGCCATTGTCTTCCTCATAGCCAAAATGCGGATTGAGCGAATCCTGGTCCAGACTGATTTCAGAACCTGATTCACTCGCGTGCAGCCATGCCTCCTGCACGTTGTTGGTATCCACATTCACAATGCGCCTGGACTTGGAAACCGCCCAGTCATAGCCATAGCTGCCAATGGCGCAGATGATCTTCTCTTTAGGAATATCTTTAATGGCCTGCCTGAGATTTGAGGTAAACCAATTTTGTGACGCCACCGGACCCGCATTGCTGGTTACCTGATGCTCGTCATAGTTCATGATGATCAGGCCATCAGCAGCAGCCGCCAGTTTCGGATAGTCATAATCTTTGTCAGAAACTGGCACGTTCACGTAGAGCCTGAGACCACGCGCATGCAAGTCCTCTCCTAACTCCTGGACGAGCGCAAGAAAACCTGGCTGGGCTTTCAGCGGAATCTCTTCAATGTCCAGTGAAATGCCCTTAAAGTTATCGCTCTTCAAATAAAGCAAAAGCTGCGTGCGGAAGTTTTGCCGCGCGTCAGCATCTGTCAGAAATGCGCCAACGTTCAGCCAGTCCTTGTGCTGGGAATCAAAGTTATTGATCAGCGGGAATACTTCCATCTCCGCTTTTTCTGATCGCAGGAATGGCATCACCCGATCGTCCGTCGAATGCACAATTCCATTCTCAACTACAGGAAACGGATGGTTCAGGCTGTCAAATCCCTGTAGATGACCGTCAGGGGTAAGCACATGCAGCCATTCAGGAAAAAGCAAATCAATTTGCGGATAGTATTCTTTCAGCGAGACAAAGCTGGCAGCATCCCATGAAACAAAGTAGGCCGCGCGGATGCCTTCATCGCTATTCAAAACAACTTGTGACGGTGAAGCCTTGGTCTTGCGATGCGTATTTTTTACCTTGATCCTGCGACGGTGCTCAATTTCCTTGATGGCGCGCAGGTTCCGCTTCTGCTCTGGCATAAGAACATGCGGTAACGGATCGGCCTGCACGAAAACGGTAACAATGAAAAACAGCACAAGGGCGCTGATGACTGCCCCAAGGATGCTCAGCAGGACGCGTAGTCGCCCCCATCGCTTCCTGTCTGGATCATAAAAGATGGATTTTGCCATTGGTGGATGTGTTACTAACCATCGTAAGCGGCATGGAACAGCAGGTCAATCGGCCGCCATTCTGCAATCTATCACTATTGAATACCAACAGGGCGGGCTTTACACTTGGCTTCCGCATTCATGAAAAAAATCATAGAAATGGTCCGGCGCAACTGGCTCTTCTTTTTGCTGACAACCATCGCTGCGTTGGCCCTCCGCTTCTTTTTTGTGTTCTGCTATCCGCATATTGCGGGTGACACCCTTGTCTATGGTGACATCGCCAAAAACTGGCTTGACCATGGCATCTTTGGCGTCACAGATATGGGCCTTCCTCGTCCTACTCTCATACGCCTGCCTGGCTATCCTGCATTCCTCGCGGCAATCTTTACCATCTTCGGTCGCGAGCATTACACCGCAGTCATGATCGCCCAGGCGCTCATTGATACCAATACCTGCCTGGTCATTGCAGCGCTTGCGCTGGAGCTGATGGATGAACGCGCAGCCAAAGCGGCCTATCTACTGGCGGCGCTCTGCCCTTTTACAGCGAACTATGTTGCCGCGCCGCTCTCTGAAACTTTGTCGATCTGCTGCCTTGCCCATGCGTTTTATTATGGCGTACGTGGCTTGAAAATATTGCAGCAGCAATCGTCAGAACCTTACCTATGGATTCTCAGCGGGTTGTGGAGCGCAGCCGCAATTTATATGCGCCCGGACAATGGATTGGTTTTGGCCGCTCTGGGCCTGGCGATGTTGGTTGTCTTATTTCGCCTGCCCCACAAGAAGCAAGTTGTTCTTGCAGGACTCCTGTTGGCCGTGGCAAGCCTTGCTCCTCTTGCGCCTTGGGCTTACCGCAACTGGCGTGTCTTTCATCAATGGCAGCCACTGGCTTCACGCTATGCCAATGATCCTGGAGAATTCGTTCCGCATGGATTTAACCATTGGGTAAAAACATGGATCGTGGATTACGTCTCAGTCGAAGATGTGTATTGGCACGTTTCAGGCGAGCAATTTAATCCGGAAGACCTGCCTAATCGCGCCTTTGATGGACTTACTGAATATCAGAAGACGTTAGACCTGGCCGCGCGCTACAACCAGGACCAGTTTATCGACTCTGCCATGGACGCGGAGTTTGACCAGCTTGCTGTCGAACGCGTGAAACACAGCCCCGTGCGTTACTACGTCTGGCTGCCATTCCTGCGAACAGCCGACATGTGGCTCCGGCCGCGCACTGAGATGTTGAATGTCGAAACACGTTGGTGGGAATTTTCCCAGCACGAAGGCGAAAGCATATTTGCCGTAAGCTGGGCGGCACTCAACCTCCTTTTCATCGTTCTGGCCCTGCGCGGGTGGATGCAATGGCGTCTGGGCGTCGCGGGTATTTTCCTGATCGGCTTCATTCTGCTGCGCTCGCTCTTTCTCAGCACGCTGGAAAACCCTGAACCACGCTACATGCTGGAATGCTTTCCTGCTTTGCTGGCACTGGCCGGAGGTGCATTCCAGTTGCGGATGAGACCGTCCGATACGTGATAGCCCTTTCCTAATCAACTTGCCAATGAGTGAGGTTCTTTTGTCCTTGAACAAAGAAAATGGGGCCAGCCATTCCGGCCGGCCCCAAAGTTCTTTCCGGATCAAATTGATCTAGAAGTTGATGTGAGCATTGAGCGTCATGGAACGGTTCGTTCCTGTATTCGCCCATGTCTCTCCAAACGTACCTGGTGCAACTCCAGCGGTATTCACCCCGTTGATGTTACGGCTGTTGACGTTGAGTCCCGGCACGCCCAGGAACTGGTAGTTGAGAACGTTGAAAGCATCAGCACGCAATTGCAAAGCGATGCCTTCTCTCAGTTTAAAGTTCTTGGCCACAGCCAGGTCTAGTTGGTTGCGGGCCATGGAACGGTAGTCGTTACGACCCACTGCACAGGCAAACGGATTTCCACCGCAGAGAGCGTTGATCGCAAACGTGTTGTTTACGATGAAGTGGACATCCGATGGCTGGATCAGCGGGCAGATCGCTGTTCCCACCGCTGCCGCTGCCGTGCTTTGGCAGGTGCTCACGTTGATCAGTTGTGTCGCGCTAAGATAACGCCCTGATGTGTCGAAAGGAGCGTTGGCATTGCTTAGCAGCGGACGGCAGGAGTCAAGGGTCGCGCCGATAAGCGCGTTATTGAAGCCTGCGTCGCAGTACGGGTCACCATTGTTTGTGTTCTGGGCGGGAGTAATCGGTACGCCGGACTGGAAACGGTGTGTGCCGCTCAGTTGCCAACCACCCAAAAGATGGCCTAGGAAGCCTTGCTGGTTTTTCATCCATGGCATGTCGTAAATCAGGTATGTGCTAACCACCTGCGGGAAAGATTGTGCTGTAACTCCGCTTTCCCCATTGCTGGGGTCGAACGGGTTCTGCGCGATGGGTGTGGTAACGCCGCCTGTGCTGGAGAAAATTTCGCTGACGTTATCCGTCGCTTTGCTCCAGGTGTAGGCCACGTTGGCAGTCACGCCATGGAAAGTCCGCATCTTAAATTCAGTCTGCAGACCGTTGTATTTAGACCAGGCGCCATTGTTGCGAATGCGCTCATTCGTAAAGTTGCAGTCTATGCGGCCCGCAGCATTGGGGTTGCCGGCAGCAGTGGCCTGGGCTGGGGTGCATGGAGTAATACCAGCGGGAATCGCACTGGGATCTTGTATCGCTAATCCAGCTGTGCAAGTGCCGCCTGCATTAAAGGCACTGCAGATGAGGGGGTTGGCGTTGATCGTCTGGAAGTTCCCGACTCCATGGTTGCCCACATAACGCGCTTCAAACGACACCTTCGATGAAATCTGCCGTTCAATGCTCAACGACCACTGTTCAACATATGGATTGACAAAGTTCGGGTCCACGCGCGTTTGATTGCGGGCACCCGGGTTCTGGCCATTCGGGATCAGATTTAGGTAAGCAGATTGAACGCCTGCTCCAGTTAGAGTGGAAGGTAGTCCAACATTACTAACAGTGCCTGCATTGACCACAGGCGCTGAGGTAGCAACGTTCAGGAAAATGTTGTAGTAAGAGGGATCGTAGGCAACGCGATAGCCGCCGCGGATGACGGTTTGTTCATTTCCCATCAGCTTGTGGAGAATGTGCGGTGTCCAGGCAAAGCCAAGGTTAGGACCAAAGTTGTTAAGGTCCTCAGGGATCTTCGGGATCTCTGTGACGCTGGCGGGCAAGCCTGCGGCCCAGAACCCATTTGCCACGTTCTGCACGCTAATATCGTGCAGTATGTTCATTGCCTGCTGGTCCCACTCCCAGCGCAGTCCAATATTCACGGTGAGGTTGGATTTTAGGCGCCAGTCGTCCTGGGCATAAAAAGCAGTGTCATTCTCGTGGAAGTTGAAGTTAAACGGTCCATTCGTCAGCGAAAGCACCGAACTGCCTCCCTGGAGAAATTCGCTGAATGCATTCGTGGCCCCGTTTGAGAGGAAGGTGAAGCCGCCATTGATGCTGGGCAGGAAGTGGTTGGGTGAGTTCTGGTGATCAAACTCGCCGCCGAACTTCAGATTATGGTGCCCAAAAACCGCAGTAATGTTGCTCTGATATTGGGTATTGTGCACTTGCCGGTCTTGCGGCAGGTTCGTCGCTAAGCCGAAAGACGTGAAAGTATTTGTCGCATCGCTAAAGCCGATATTGGGCGCACACGCAGTTACGTTGTTGATAGTGCAATTCGGGTAGGCGGCGCCACCGGCAAATACAACGGCCGCTTTGGAATAACCAACGCGGGTCTGTTGCACCACGTGTGTGGACCAATCTCGCGTGTAATCAAAGCCGTACTGTTCGTCATGCGCAGGAACGGCCACAAAAGCGCCACTGGAGATGGTTCCCGAACCTACGGCATTGTTGCTGTCTTGGTTTATATAGCGGACGAAGAACCGGTCTTTGCTGCTGATCTGCCAGTCACCACGTCCCGTGACCTGCCTGTCGTCAAACGGAGTGCCTACCGAACGCGAAACAAATGAAAACGGTATTGCTGCACTCGTCGTTCCGTTGCTGACAGTTATATTCTGGACGGTACCTGCCGGCGTTGGATTACCAACCTTGATGCCATAGGGACCAAATTGCTGCAGTGCCGCCACCGCATTGTTGCCGGGGAAAGCCGCTGCCAGTGCCGCAAGTCCGTCTGGCGTTGGAGTAAGACTCGACGATGTGGCCGACGTATCTGAACGCTGCCGGTCATTCTGGTAACTGGCAAAGAACCAGACCTTGTCCTTGATCACGGGGCCGCCGAAGGTCCCGCCGAAACGGTTCTCTACAAAGCGTGGAACCACTGAAGTAATACAGTGGGCCGCAAACGGGGTCGCCGTTCCAGCCGCCACGTTCGAGGGACAAAATCCCAGGAGCGGGTTCTTCTGCCCGTTCTGCTTGGAGAAACTCCAGTCACCAGTGTTGTACTCATAGCCGCTGCCGTGGAATTTGTTTGTGCCCGACTTGGTAATATAGTTCACGATCGTGCCGGAATTACGCCCATATTCCGAGCCGAAGTTATTACTTACAATCTGCACTTCTCCAAGCACGTCTGGGTTGCTCAGGAAAATACTGGGCCCGGCTACCGAATTGTCATTATTGGCCTGGCCATCAATTTGAAAATTGTTCGAACGCCCGCGCAAGCCATTGTTTGCAATAGCTGCACCGTTGGTGTTGCTGAAATTTGTGGACCCGGTGTTAACAACGCCCGGAACATACAGAGCCAGGTTGTCAAAGCCGGCGCCTGCGTTGGGAAGTTGTGAGACTGCCTGGCTATCGAAAGTCCCGCCAATTTGAGCAGAAGTTGTTTCAATCAGAGGTGCAGTGGCTTCCACCTCGATCGATTCGCTGGAGGCGCCCACCTTCAGCGTCTGGCTGCCGATATTGTGATTCTGTCCGGAGTTAACATCCACATCGTTAATCTTCAGGCCGGAAAATCTGCTCGCCTCAATTGTCAACAAGTAGTTTCCAATTGGGAGGTTAGCTATCAGGAAATAACCCTCACCGGTTGTTGTTGTTGTAAAACGGCTTCCTGTTTCCACTTGCACGGCCGTGATTGTTGCCCCAGGAACAACGGCCTTTTGCTGATCGTATACGGTGCCTGAAATTGAACCTGTCGTGATTCCTTGTGCCCCAGCTGCGGCACTGAGAATCAGCAGGAGCGCCAATACCCCAGACACAACCACGAAGTTACGCAGTTTGGTATTCATTTTCTCTCCATTTTGATTGGGAAAATGACAACAGGAAGGCACATACACCTATACTTATGACCCCCAGCCCCCACTGCTGTCGTTAGCAATGCCTAGGGCAATCCAGGTTCCATTACTTTCGTACCTTAATTATCATAAGTTTACAATTCTTAATCTCTAACCTTAATACTTAATTCCATAGGTTCATAAAACGCCCCATCCCAAATTCAGAATTCCTCGTCAGGCGGCCGCTATTTTTAAGGTCTTTCACCCCCTTTTTGGAAATTTTAAGGCATAAGCTGGATTGTCTTTCCAATCCTGTCTTCTATGCTCCAATGAGCATGCATTCCCGCCTGAAATTTTTTGCGTTTGGACTTTTAGTAAGTTTCATTTTGGCGCCTTTGTCTTTCGCCGGTGACAATGCTGACAAAGGCGAGATCCGCCCTACCGCCTCGACCCGGCCCTCCCTGACTTCTTACAAAATTCAGGCCGGCATTGATGGCGAGATCTATCCCGTCTTTGCCAATTACGCTTCGCTGCAGCGGCAAAGCGACCGTACTTTTGGCGTGGTCTCCGTTACGCTATCCAACCCTACGGAAACAGTCGTTAACCAGCGCGTTCGGGTACAGATTCAGGGCTGGAGCGATCCGGAAATTCAGACAGTGGAACTTACTCCCGGCTCCACGCGCACCGTGGCTTTTGCGCCTGCCTTCCTCCCCCGCTTCTATGAAAATCATGAAATCACCGCGGCAACCGCGCACGTGACTGTTAGCGACCTTGCCTCCAACAGTCTTTATGAAACAACCGTGCCAGTGCGCCTTCGTTCAGCAGAAGATATGTTTTGGGGCAACGGATTCAAATATGCTCCGTTCATTGCTTCCTGGGTCACGCCGCACGATCATCTGGTGGAAACAGTTCTTTCGCGGGCCAAGCAGCTAATCCCGGATCACCGGATGCCTGGATATGAGAGCTGGAAAAACGCTGACCGACAGGAAGCTGAAACCTGGCGTGAAGCGCAGGCCATCTTTAATGCCCTGCAGCGAATGGGGCTTTCTTACGTAAAGAGCTCGGTCACGCTGGGCGATCATCAGGGTGTGAGTGAGCGGGTCCGCATGCCGCATGTGAGCCTTACCGAAAGCAGCGCTAATTGCATTGACGCGGCCGTAACTTACGCCTCGATCTTTGAAAATCTGGGAATGGATGCGGACATCGTGATTGTTCCCGGTCATGCTTATGCCGGTGTGCGCGTGGCGGAAGGTTCATCCAAATTCTTATTTATTGATGTGGCGCTTACCGGGCGTAGTACCTTTGAGGCAGCCGTTTCTTCGGCCCAAAATGGGATGGCCAGCCATCCGCCATCCACAGTTACTCAGGTAATCGTAAAAAATGCGCGCTCCGCCGGCATTTATCCTATGCCTTGATTTTTCAGCAACCTAATGCACTCTTTCCTCATCCATTGAGTGCACTATGGCAATCCAGTACCAGCCACAACCTCTTGACAACAGGCAAGACAGGCTTAAAATACCAACAATTCGCGAACAGGCATCGGCAGAAGTACGCCTTGATCCGAATATGAGTCAGAGTCAGAATTCACCTATTTCGAAGCGGCCTCCCGAACCAATACCCATGGCGAAACCCTGCAAGCATCCCCGCGTGCGCGTAGTCGCGCGTGAAGAAGACGCTGAGTTCGTTGAATGCCAGGAATGTGGCGATGTGTTTGATTCCAGCGAGTTCAAAGACATGGCCATTGAAGAAAATATCGAGCCTGAAGAGGCTTGAGTTTTACCGAGCACTGGCGGCTCAATGAGGCTGTACATGGACATGGCAATCTTCTGCCTGTTTCCTGTCACATGCTTTGAGCTCCTTACAAAGCCACCCTTATAATGTGCATCTAAAAATCTTAGATTCTTTTTATGCCACTACTCGCTCTAGTAGTTGACGATTCCATGCTCATTCGGCACACCGTGTGCCGCTCGCTGGAAAAGTGTCAACTTCAGGTCCAAACCGCGAACGATGGCCTGGCCGCCCTGGAAATGCTGAAAACCATGCGGCCCGACGTAATTTTTACGGACATGCAGATGCCCAAGCTGGGTGGATCGGAACTGATTGATGCGCTCAAAAACGACTCTGAAACCGCCGATATCCCTGTGATTGTTTTGGCGGCAAAGCCTTCTTCAGGCGATTTCGCTGAGCCTCGCGCTCACGCCATCATCTATAAAGACTTGAATATCGACGTGCAGTTGAAGCGCGTGGTGGAAAGCCTTTTTCCCAAAAACGCGGATTGCGTGAGCCCCTTACCTGAGCACAAGTGACGCTTCCGCTGAGAAATCCGTTTCCGCAAAATCTCCAGCCCACAGTTTAGGAAATGCCGCGGTGGCTATCATGGCTGCATTGTCAGTAGAAAGTTTTCTTGAGGGGAAATACACCGGCAAGCCCCCCTTAGCTGCTTCCACTGTGAAGCGGTCCCGCAATTCACTGTTAGCGGCAACGCCTCCGGTAACAAACAAGGTGCGCACGTTCTGCTCTTCCGCCGCCTGAAGAGTCTTCTTGACCAGGTCTTCAACCACCGCCCGCTGAAAGGAAGCCACCAGGTCCAGCGTCTTCTGATCGCAGTGCGTGCGCACGATTTCAGCCGTGGGCTTGGCTACCGCAGCCAACGCCTGCTGGCGCGCGATCACAGCGTCACGCATCCCTTCCAGTTCAACATAACGAAGCACCGCTGTCTTGATTCCACTAAAAGAAAAATCGTAAGGCGTCTGCTTATCTTTCGGCGTGCCGCGATTATCATGCTTGATCTGCGACGGCCCAAACTTTACCGCCCGTGGATTGCCATATTTCGCCAGCCCATCAATGACTGGCCCACCGGGATAGCCCAACCCCAGAAGCTTCGCGACCTTGTCATAAGCTTCGCCGGCAGCGTCGTCGCGCGTACGTCCGATGTTGGCATAGGTCCAAGCCTGCTCTTTTTGCTTGGCTAAAAACAGGTGCGTGTGTCCGCCGGAAACCACCAGTGCCAGCAAGGGAAAATTAATCTGGAAATTACCTTTCTGCTTCTCTTCCAGAATCACGGCATGTATATGGCCTTCTAGATGGTTCACCGTGATCAGCGGCTTATCCAGCGCAAACGCCAGTGCCTTGGCATAGCTGATGCCTACCAGCAAAGCTCCGGCAAGTCCTGGCCCCTGCGTGACTGCAATCGCATCAATCGACTCATAGGTCTTCCCCGATTCTGCCAGGGCCTGCCGCACAACAGGAACAATCGCACGCAGGTGTTCCCGCGACGCCAGCTCCGGCACCACGCCTCCATACGGCTGGTGCGTGGCAATCTGTGACGACACAACATTCGCCAGCAGACGCTCTCCATTGCTCACCACCGCCGCAGCAGTCTCGTCACAGGAGGTCTCAATCCCCAGAATGCACCGATCAGACATATATCTAATATTATTGGATGGGATGCAAAGCTGTCTCGATGATTAACCTCTCTTCTGAAAAGGCGACAGAAGCTCTCCGCATCGCCCACACACTGCGTGCAAACGGATACTCCGCCTATCTCGTCGGCGGCTGCGTTCGCGACCTGCTTCTTGACCGCGAACCCGCGGACTATGACGTCACGACATCTGCCATCCCAGACGAAGTAATGAAAATTTTTCCGCAAACTTATGCTGTGGGTGCACAGTTCGGCGTCGTGCTTGTCCCCGTGCGCAAAGATTCTGCCGAAGGCGAACCTGCCAACTATGCGATTGAAGTCGCCACCTTCCGCAGCGATGGCGCCTACTCTGACGGCCGTCATCCTGACCAAGTGCAATTTTCAAAAGACGCAAGCTTCGACGTGCAGCGCCGCGACTTCACCATCAACGGCATGCTGCTCGATCCTGACACAAAAGAAATCCTCGACTACGTGGGCGGCCGCGAAGACCTGCGGCACGGTGTGATTCGCACCATTGGCGCGCCGCACCAGCGCTTTACTGAAGACAAGCTCCGCATGCTGCGCGCCGTGCGTTTTGCTGCACGTTTTGGCTATAAGATCGAGGAAGAAACGTTCAAGTCCATCCGCGAGCTCGCTCCGCAGATCCATCAGGTCAGCCGAGAACGCGTGCGCGATGAAATCCTGAAAATGCTTGTAGAAGGCCATGCGCGTCGAGCGTTTGAACTACTGGATGAAACCAATCTGCTGGAACAGGTCCTTCCTGAGATCAAAAAGATGCAAGGCGTAGAGCAGCCGCCGCAATATCACCCTGAAGGCGATGTCTGGATCCATACGCTCATGCTGCTGGAAGGCCTGCCCCAAGGTGCGTCAAAAACATTGGCGCTAGGCGCGCTTCTGCATGATGTTGGCAAGCCGCCAACATTTCGCGTTGCGCCAGACCGCATCCGCTTTGATGGACATGCGGAAGTCGGCACAAAGATGGCAGAAGAAATCTGCCGGCGCTTTCGCCTTTCGAATGAAGAGACTGACCAGGTGCTTTCCCTCGTCGCAAATCACATGCGCTTTGGCGACGTGATGAAAATGAAAGAATCTACACTCAAGCGCTTCTTTCGTCTGCCGGTCTTTGAAGAGCACCTGGAACTGCACCGTCTTGATTGCTCCAGCAGCCATTGTGATCTGAGCTTGTATGAATTTGCGAAAGAAAAATACCACGCGCTGCCTGAAGAACAGATTCGTCCAACACCGCTTATCACCGGCGACGATCTGATTGCCGCTGGCTATCAGCCCGGTCCACAGTTCAAAGACTTGCTGACTGCAGTAGAGGACGCGCAGTTGGATGGCTCCATCAATACGAAGGAGGAAGCATTGGCCCTGGTAAGGGAGAAAAGGGAGGCGACCGGGTGCTAGCACTCACTTTTCATGGTAGCTCCAACCACACTGCGAACAATTCGTTGCTTCCGGCGACATCTTCGCGCCGCATTGCAAACAGTTGATCGACTCTGTGGGCTGCAACCCTTCCGAAATCTCGATTCCACTTTCTGGTAGTTTATCGCTGATCCATATCACACCGCTCGAAACGCTTGTCATGCACATCGTGATAATGTGTTTTCCACTCGGAGTTTTAAACGCCACATCGTAGACCTTGTCAGATGCTCTGATGCCGATTCGTGAAGGCGAATGGAGCGTGATGCAAATGACTTCTCCTCCGTTTTCTATTACGTTCTCGGTAATCCGACGCTGATCGAGCTTGGCAAAATAGGAGCGCCCAACATTGAATGCAACGATCCCGCCAGCGATGACGCTGATGAAAACAAGTATGGCCAGGAAATCTGTCATAAGGTTTGAGAACTATTTCTGCTTCCCCCTATAGCCGAAGTATGCCCAGACCTGCTCACTCATTCTGCCAATCGCATCTTCCAGCTCCTGGTAATAACCGCGATGATGTGCCGAGAAAAACACTACCACTACTCGCGATGATGGCGTCTCAATCAACCCCACGTCATTGGCGATGTAAGGCGGGAAGTCGCCGGTCTTGTGCGGAGTCTCCACGTCGTCTGACATAAAGCGTGGAATGCGTGTGCGCATCTGCTGCTGGCCCATCATGCGCAGCATCTCCTTGCATGATTTCTCGCTCGCGGCTTTGTTCGTCGCAATCATCTCGAGCAGCTTGCCCATGTCTCGCGCACTGGAGAGCCCATACGGATGCTTACCTTCAAAATGGAAGCGCTCCACCTCTGCATTAGTCAGCTTGTCCGGGAATCCCTTGGTAAACAGCTCCTCCGGACCATACTTGGCATAAGCAGGATCGCCCGCTTCACCCAGCGCACGAAACCACTCGAAAGAAGTTCCAGTAGCAGTAATCGAATTCAGTCCTAGTTCATGCATGGTCTGCGTAACGTGCGCCGGGCCGCCGGCACGCGCAAAAGCCATGTCCGTGCCGGAGTTATCGCTCTGAATAATCATCAACTCCAGCGCATCGCGGAAAGTCAGGCTGAGTCCCGGATCAAGAGTTTGCAGTACACCCGTCCCAAAACGCTTGTCAGCCGTCTTCATCGCGAATCGATCCGCCGTGTTGATTTTTCCCGCATCAACCTGCCGGTACACGTCCACCATGAGCGGAATTTTGATGGTGGACATGGTGTCCATCACCTTGTCCGCATTAATGGCAATCTCTTCCCCGGTATCGAGAGACTTGATGTAAATGCCCCAATCGGCGCTTACGCCGGCAGAAATCTGCTCCAGCTTTTGCTTGAGCAAATCGATTGGCTTGCTATTCGTTGGCGACTGGGCAAGCGCGGGCAATACCAGCAGTAGAGGAAGAAAAATAAGAACAACTTTTGCAGCTCTCATCAATGAATAATCTCCGGCTGACAACTATAACGGTGGACATTCCTGTTTTTAAGAGAAAATTTGATACTGTCGAAAAGCCGGCGCCGATAGATAGATTCTTTATAGGAATTGGTAGCCGGCGATGGTTCGTGGTGTTACACTTCCGCACGAATCCTCTCAGGAGCAAACTATGCATCGAACCGTTGCGGTTCCATTCATGCTACTCGTTTTGACTCTGGCAGCAAACGCACAAAACGCCGCCATCGCATTCTGCGGCCTGGACCAGACAGTGGACTTTAAGACTGCCAAGGCTGGAGACAAGATCTCCCTGCACCTTGCGCGCGATCTGGTGGTCAACGGGAAGATTCTCATGCCGCGTGGCACTGCCTTGAGCGCGACGGTTGTTGACGCGAAAGATGGAAATACAGTTTCAATCGTGCTTGACAAAGCGACGCCGAAGGCCGGACAAGAGATTCCTCTTATGGGCATCATTGCTGCTGTGGCAACGCCGCCCGGAGATCTGTCCGATGACCCGTTCTACGGGATGAATCACTCTCAGGAACCGACGCAACACCATGCAGACGGAGGAGACGCTTCAGCCGCCAGCTCCGGAGCAGCAGTGCGAACCGCTCTCCAAAGAGGTGACGCGGGTACAAAATCAAGCCTTCAAGAAGATTCAAGCGGGGCGGTTGGAATCGATGGGCTTAAGTTGAATTGGGTCCTCGACAAAGCTCCAGCAACCACGGTGATGACCGCCAAGAAGAAGAACTTCAAGCTGCAACGCGGAACAGAAGTTCTGCTACGCATGGCGCCACCAAAGGCGTAACAGAGAAACATTTCGGGACAGGCGCTGGTAGACGAAAAAATGAATAGACGGGAAAGACTGGCGGAGAGGGGGGGATTCGAACCCCCGATAGAGGTGTTAGCCCCTATAACGGTTTAGCAAACCGCCGCCTTCAGCCACTCGGCCACCTCTCCGGACTACTTCTTCAGTATCTGAGCAAGTTCTTTCGAACTTAGCTCAAGATTTTCAGCTGCGAACTTCCATTTGGCTGGCGCCTCATTTTATTCGCATCGCCTTAGCTTGCGGCTTTGATCATTGTACCAGCGTAAGCGTGTTTTATGGCTTGCGCCAGATCAATTCGCCGCTTTTTCATCTGGCGCCGCTGCCATCGGGCGCTCCTGGCCTTCGTCCACTTCGCCCGGCAAGACTTCCTTCAGCGCCCACTGGATCCGATTGACTGACTGTTGGATCAGCAAAATCTGCTTGGCCTGCTCGGTATAGGGCACATAAGAAATGGCCTGCAGCGCATTGCGGACGTGATGATTCATGGCAGCAATCACAGCCAGCTTGCGCTGTATGTCTTTTGAACGGCGTTGCTCATACGCAAACACCACCAGCCCCGCCAGAACTCCTATGACCAGGTCATCTATATATTTCCGGACGCCGGATACACCTTGCCGGGTCAAAGCGCCTTCCAGGATCGCTCCCAGCAGAAACAGGCCGAATCCCAATAGAAAGCTGAAGCCGATCCGCTGCAGCAGTGACGGCACCTTGGGAATCCTCGACATTCCTTCCTGATTCATGCAATCATCTCGCGCGAGAGATTTGGTGTTATTCGGGGATGAGTGGTCGCAAAGGGGTCTGCCAAGATGATAGCAAAATCTGTTGCTGGAATTCTTATTTGTCTTTCTGCATTCTTTGCCAGCGCGCAGACAGCATCGGTCGCCAAACCGGCCTATGAAGTCTACGCCATTCGTTACGCTTCGATTCCAGATTTTCCTGTCAATGCCCTCATCTCCGGCGCTGATCCCGCTCGCAAGTTCTCCATTGCCATGACGGTCTGGCTGTTACGCGGCAACGGCCACATCATTCTTGTGGATTCCGGTTTTTACCGCCCGCAGTTTTTCAAGCAATTTAAAGTCGATGGCTTTCTCAAACCCTCTGAAGCAGTTGCTCAATCCGGAATTACGCCAGCCGTGAAGCCGGAAGATATTACGGATATCATCATCACGCACATGCACTGGGACCATGCCGGCGGCATGGACCTGTTTCCCAATGCGCGCATCTGGCTGCAGAAAGATGAATATAACTATTACACCGGAGAAGCCTGGCAGCCATCTGGCAAGCACGGAGGCATTGAGCCGCAAGATGTGCGTGCCGTGGTGAACCTGAATCTTGCCGGCCGCGTTACCCTCGTAAATGGTGATGCGCAGGAAATTCTGCCTGGCATCACCTGTTACATCGGCGGCAAGCATACATTTCAGTCGCAATTCGTCGGCGTCAATACCAAGGCCGGAACAGTGGTTCTTGCCAGTGACAATATGTATCTCTATGAGAACCTGGAAAAACATGTGCCGATCGCACAGACATTTGATTCAGACTCCAACCTGCGCGCGCAGGACCGCACGAAGCAGCTGGCAGCGTCGCCACAACTCATCATCCCGGGCCACGATCCTGCTGTGTTCGATAAATTTCCCAAAGTCAGTGATCACGCCGTGCGGATTGAATGATTTTGCCCGGCGTCTAACAAAAAAGAACCGAATATGGAATTCTCTGACTTTGATTGAGGTCAATATCGTAAGGAGGAAATATGGCAACGTCGAGTGGCCCCCGCGGCAGTGAATCGAGCGCCGGAGCCAACGCTGCTACTGTCGATATGAATCTTGAGGTAGTCATTATCCCGGTCTCAAACGTGGATCGCACAAAAGAGTTCTACATGAAGCTCGGTTGGCGTCTGGACGCTGATTTTCCCTTCGATAACGGCTTCCGCGTCGTTCAGTTCACGCCTCCGGGCTCAGGTTGCTCGATCCAATTCGGCACAAAAATCACACCGGTCGCGCCCGGCTCAGCCCGAGGCCTTTACCTGATCGTGTCTGACATCAACGCTGCACGCAAAGAACTCATCACCCGAGGCGCCGAGGTGAGCGATGTATTTCACGCCGGGACGCCGGGCGCTCAATTTCAGTCTGACGGCAGTGGCCGTGTTAGCGGTCCAGCGCCGAATCGCGCCAGCTATAGCTCGTTTGTCACGTTTAGTGATCCGGATGGCAACAGCTGGCTGCTGCAGGAGGTCACAACGCGGCTACCCGGGAGAATGGCCACCGGAGCGACGATATTCGCATCATCTATTGATCTGGCTGATGCACTGCGCCGTGCTGCGGCCGCGCACGGTCAACATGAAACGCGGATTGGGCATGCCGACAAAAACTGGCCAGACTGGTACGCTAGGTTTATGGTCGCCGAGCAGGAAGGCACAGAACTGCCAGAATAACTGTACGCGCGGAAGCCCATCGGAGGAGTGAAGACATGCGTTCTGATATTGTGCCCGGAGGCGTTTTCCCCGACTACGAACTTCCCGATCACACAGAGAAGAACCGCAAGCTTAGCGAGCTACAGGGTGATGATCCCCTGATTCTGACGCTCGCGCGGGGACACTATTGCCCCAAAGAGCACCAGCAGCATCTGGAACTCGCTGCGTTCTACCCGAAAATTGCCGTCGCGTACACTCAGATCGCCACCATCTCAACCGACGATCATCATACGCTCCAGGAATTCCGCGCCTCGGTTGGAGCGCAATGGCCCTTTCTTTCCGATCCAGAGCGCAAAGTTCAGAAAGATCTCGATATCCAGGAATACACTGACCCTGAAAACAACCCGATGATCCCGTATACGCTCGTGCTCAAACCAGGCCTCGTGATTTACAGCATCTACAACGGCTACTGGTTCTGGGGCCGGCCATCCATCAGCGATCTTTGGCGCGACCTCCGCGCTGTAACGAAAGAAATCCGCCCAGACTGGGATTTGGGCGCGCCGGGACTCCGCGAGGCGTGGAATGCCGGAGACCTCTCGCGTTTCCACGGTTGGAACAAGAAGCCCAGTGAGAAACCTGCCTCGCGCAGCCAGAAGAAGTGAAAAGAATCTAGCCGGCTCCGGACGCGGAAGAGGTATGGCATAGCTTCGGCGCAGCTATGCTCAAGAAATATCTGATTTTATTTGAGTGGTGCCGGGAGGGGGGGTCGAACCCCCACGAGGGGTGAACCTCGGCGGATTTTGAGTCCGCTGCGTCTGCCAGTTCCGCCATCCCGGCAACTTTGGGATGTCATGGATAGAGTAGCACAATGCTCCCGTAATCAGACTCTTAACAGTCGCCTATTGCCTGCCGTTTCAGAGCTTTCGGAATCACTACAGAAATTTAGAACTTGCCCCTGCGATAGAACTTGAAAGACGGTTCGATCACCGGCTCCCAAATAGCATTGACCTAAAATCGGCCGCCTTGAATTGCAACCAACTCAGCCCGCTATCGCATCACTAAACATTGATTTATCAAATCTTTACAGGACACAACCCACGATCCAAGCATCAACATGTTATATTCCCCGTTTATGGAGAAGTCTTAGTGCCGTCTGTAATCGATCCATGTTCTTAATTCGGCATCAAGCAAAGAAAGCCTGTGCGCGATATTAACAAACAAACTCAACAACACGCCTCCACCATCACCCAGCCCACGGAGATCAGCCGTTCTTCCACGCTGGAACCGATAACTCGCGATCCCAATGGGCCCCCTGATTCTCCGCGACAGCCGCGGGGAAAAATGTGGATATGGCTTATCGTGCTGGCTGTGCTTGCCTTTGGTATTTGGGTTGCCTTTCGTCTTTATGAAAGCCACGCAAGAGCGGCAGCGGCAAAGCCCAAGGGAAATCCTTCTACTCCAGTCGTAGCGGCAGCCGCCAGGAAAGGTGACATCCCTGTTTATTTCACGGGACTGGGGGCCGTAACGCCCATTTATACCGTCACCATCAAGACCCGCGTGGACGGCCAGATCGACAAGGTCAATTACACCGAAGGCCAGGCTGTACGCAAAGAGCAGCCGCTCGTGGAGATCGATTCACGTCCTTACCAGGTCCAGCTCACGCAGGCTGAAGGCCAGCTCATGAAAGATCAGGCTTTGCTGCAGAATGCCCAGACTGATCTTGCGCGCTATGAGGACCTGATCAAGAAAAACGCGGTTGCTCAGCAGATTTACGCCACACAAAAATCAACCGTGGCCCAGGATGAAGGCAACGTAAAAACTGACGAAGGCAACATCGCCAGCGCAAAGCTCAACATTGCCTATTGCCACATCATTGCTCCGATTACCGGCCGCGTTGGACTTCGCCTGGTGGATCCCGGCAACCTGGTCAATGCAGCCTCGGCCACGCCGCTGGCTGTCATCACCCAAACCCAGCCCATCAGCGTGATCTTTACTTTGCCGGAAGAGCAGGTTCCCGCAGTTCTTAAACGGGCACGCGCCGGGCAGAAGTTGCATGTAGATGCGCTGGATCGGGAGTCGAAAAACGTGATTGCCGGCGGCGAACTGACTACGCTGGATAACGTGATCGACCAGACCACAGGCACGTTGAAATTCCGCGCCACATTTCCCAATAAAGATGAAGTGCTCTTTCCCAACCAGTTTGTAAATGCGCGTCTGCTGGTGGAGGAAAAGAAAAGCATCACACTGATTCCGAACGGCGCGATTCAGCGCAATGGATCCACAACGTTCGTCTACCTATTGGACCCCAGCAAGAACACGGTCACAATCCGCAATGTGAAGCTCGCTACTGCCGATGCTGACGATACAGAAGTAGTGTCAGGGCTTGAGCCCGGCGACGTAGTCATCACTCAAGGCGTAGACAAATTGCAGGAAGGCTCCCACGTTCAAGCGCAGATCCAGCAACCTGGCGGCAAGCCTGCTCAGGGCGCTGACGGCAATGGAGCCAATGCTCCGAATAACGGCAATGCGAATCCAAACGCACCGCAGGGACAAGGACGTCACGGTAAATCTGGATCGCAAGCCGGCGCAAAACAAAATCAATGAATCCGTCGCGTACTTTCATTCTGCGGCCCATCGCAACTTCATTGCTGATGTTGGGCATTTTGCTTGCGGGCTTTGTTGCCTTCAAGCAGTTACCGGTTTCCGCTCTCCCAGAAGTTGACTATCCCACCATCCAGGTAGCCACCACCTATCCCGGTGCAAGCCCTGACGTGATTGCTTCTTCGGTCACGGCTCCGCTGGAGCGTCAGTTCGGCCAGATGCCGGGATTGAAGCAGATGAGTTCCACCAGCTCAGCGGGCAACTCCATCATTATTCTGCAATTTGACCTGGCGCTGAGCCTGGACGTTGCCGAGCAGGAAGTGCAGCAGTCCATCAACGGCGCCGGCACTTTCCTTCCGGCTGATCTGCCAACGCCTCCGCTTTACAGCAAGGTAAATCCGGCAGACACGCCAATTCTTACCCTGGCGTTGACCTCAAAAACGCTGCCGCTTTCAAAAGTTGAGGACCTTGCGGACACGCGTCTCTCGCCAAAGATTTCACAGCTTCCCGGCGTAGGCCTGGTCACAATCGGCGGGGGACAAAAACCTGCCGTCCGTATTCAGGCAAATCCAACCGCACTTTCCAACTTTGGCTTGAACCTTGAAGACATTCGCTCTGCGATTGCGGCCACAAACGTAAATCAGGCTAAGGGAAATTTTGACGGGCAGCATCAGGCATTCCAGATCGGCGCAAACGATCAGCTGCTCTCCAGCAGTGACTACGCGCCATTGATTGTTGCCTACCGAAATGGTGCTCCGGTAAAGCTGAGTGACCTGGCAACTGTTGTCGACTCGGCGGAAGACGTCCATCAGGCAGCCTGGGTGAACGATACGCCCGCTGTGATCGTGAGCGTGCAGCGGCAGCCTGGCGCCAACATCATTTCGGTCGTCAACCGCATTAACGCATTACTTCCCGTCTTGACCAATACGCTGCCGCAATCGATTCAAGTTATTCCCTTGACTGATCGCACTACCACCATCCGCGCCTCTGTAAGTGACGTGGAATTTGAATTGGGGCTGACCGTAGCGCTGGTCATAATGGTGATCTTTCTCTTTCTGCGTACCCTCGCAGCCACGATCATTCCCAGTATTGCCGTGCCACTCTCGTTGATTGGCACATTTGGGGTGATGTACCTGCTGGGATACAGTCTTAACAATCTTTCGCTCATGGCGCTCACCATCTCCACCGGCTTTGTGGTGGACGATGCAATCGTGATGATTGAGAACATTGCTCGCTATATTGAAGAAGGAGAGCCGCCATTACGCGCGGCGCTTCTCGGCTCAGAGCAAATTGCCTTCACCATCATCTCGCTGACGATCTCGCTCATCGCGGTTTTGATTCCATTGCTGTTCATGGGCGATATCGTGGGCCGCCTCTTCCGCGAATTTGCCATTACGCTGTCGGTTACTATTCTGATCTCGGCTGTCGTCTCACTCACGCTCACGCCAATGATGGCTGCCAGACTGTTGAAGCATACTCCACCATCTCAACAGGGGCGTTTTTATCGTGTCTCTGAGCGCATGTTCGAGCGCGTGATTGAATATTACGGCAAGACCCTGAAGGTGGTTCTTCAGCACCAGACCACCACTTTGCTGGTATTTGTTGGCACGCTGGCCCTCACCATCATCCTCTTTATTATTGTTCCCAAGGGCTTCTTTCCCATTCAGGATACCGGCGTAATTCAGGGCATTTCCGTAGCTGGGCAAACCGTCTCCTTCGCTGAGATGTCCAGGTTGCAGCAGCAGGCAGTGCAGGAAATCCTGAAAGATCCTGCGGTTGAAAGCCTCTCTTCGTTTGTAGGAGTTGATCAGACAAATGAAACCCTGAACAACGGTCGTATATTGATCAACCTTAAACCGCTCGATCAGCGAAGTGGGAATGCTGAGGAGGTAATCAAGCGGCTGCAACCCAACCTGAACAAGATTCCTGGTATTACCCTATACATGCAGCCGGTGCAGGATATTACTGTTGAAGATCGAATCAGCCGTACGCAATTTCAATACACGCTGGAAGATCCCAATGTAAACGAGTTGGATGAGTGGGCGCCAAAAATGCTTGCTCGATTGCAGCAGCTGCCTGAATTGAGGGATGTTGCCAGTGACCAGCAGGCGCTTGGGCTGCGCGCTCAGTTGATGTTTGACCGTGAGACCGCATCTCGACTTGGCATTACACCGGCCATGATCGACCAGACTTTGTATGACGCTTACGGCCAGCGGCAAATCTCAACCATGTTCACGCAGTTGAACCAGTACCACGTGATCCTTGAGGTGAAGCCGCGCTTTCAACAGGACCCCATTAACTTACAGGATCTGTTTATTCGCTCCGGAACCGGATCATCCAGCTCTACTGGAGTCGTCTCTGGCGGATCTGCCACAGCGGCTACATTTGGCACAACACCTAATTCTGTTCCCAGCGGCTCAGCGGCAAACACGATTACCGCGAATAGCGGAAGTGCTTTCAGTGGTGCGCCCATCGCTTCAACCACGGCTTTCCCTAACGGCAGCCAGGTTCCTTTAAGCACTTTTGCCCACTTGGAATCCACAACAGCCCCCATCACTATCAATCATCAGGGCCAATTCCCGGTAGTCACGCTGTCATTTAACCTCGGACCGAATGGATCATTGGGTGAAGCAGTGAAAGCCGTAACCCGGGTCAAAGACGAGCTCGGATTGCCGGCCAGCATACAAGCTCAGTTCCAGGGTTCAGCAGCGTCCTTTGAAAACTCGTTGAGCAATGAGCCGGTCCTGATTCTGGCTGCGTTGATCACTGTGTACATTGTGCTGGGAGTCCTGTACGAAAGCTACATTCATCCGCTCACAATTCTTTCCACGCTGCCTTCAGCCGGTGTAGGAGCGTTATTGTTCCTGCTGCTGACCGGAACAGAGTTCAGCATCATCGCGCTGATAGGAATCGTCTTGCTCATTGGCATTGTCAAGAAAAACGCCATCATGATGATCGACTTTGCGCTGGAAGCAGAGCGCAAAGAGCATAAGAGTCCCGAAGATTCTATTTACGAAGCCAGCCTGCTGCGTTTCCGCCCCATCATGATGACCACCATGGCCGCGCTTCTTGGCGGAGTGCCTCTGGCCCTTGGTTCCGGCATGGGATCTGAGCTGCGCCGGCCGCTGGGAATT
>Ga0206935_10007_pt1 | contig 93329 bp, 79 predicted proteins | sample Alteio_BWOrgHeat_13_FD_152924 | JGI IMG/M metagenome (GOLD analysis project Ga0206935, IMG submission 152924) | Enriched cells from forest soil in Barre Woods Harvard Forest LTER site, Petersham, Massachusetts, United States -... | ecosystem: Environmental > Terrestrial > Soil > Temperate forest >...
ATAAGTATGCGGCGTTGGTGTCACTGACGTTGCCGCTGATACGGCTTGGCCGTCAGTAAGGCTGGAAACGATAATTGAATTGGTGTCATCATGTTTTAGGAAACAGGTAATGAAAGGATCATACCGACAAGATGAACAAATCCAACTAGCGAAGAGACAATCACTACAATCCCGGCTCGCCTGCCTGGCAAGCTCCGAAAACCCGCGATGATCGACATAAGCATACTCAGGAATCCCGTGAGGCAAATCCTAAACATCCACCATCGTTCCACGATTGTCATGGGTTGAGAATATCTGTTTATGCCACACCACAGTACAAACAGTCCTACTGAAAACACAATCAGCCAAATGCAGAATCGTAGCCCAAGCACTCGAATTGCTTTGAATAGCGGAATAATACTAGCCAGTGCACAAAGACACACAAAGGTCCATAGTAATGATCTCATCGCTACATCTCCGTTACTCTTCCGAGCAAGACAGGCATCGGAGCGCCCTCCTCATTCTGAATGAGGACGCTCGACTCTTGTTGTCTGTTTGAGATGATGGCAGATTGAATATACACATTGGCGGATGGGCAAATCTGGCCGACCAGTCCATCATAAGGGCACGATGATGATGGGTTCGACCGCAGAGCCTACATATGCAAACCGCAATCATGCGCTACACTGGCGATCTCCTTGATTCATACGCCCGGAGGCTCAATGGTTCTGATCGGATGGCCAGTCGTCGATGCGGTCTGGGGATTTCTCAGGTCACCTGAGTTCTCGGCCATTGGCAGCATCGCCACGCTAGGCGGCCTCTGGCTCGCGTGGAAAGCGATTGTCGATGGCAAAGCGCTCAGCAAAAACCTTAGAGACGTCGAGAAATCCCTCAGCACCCGCCGTGTCGGTGAAGCGCCCGATCTCGCAGGCGTCATCGCTGAACTGGTCGTCAAGGCCAAAGTCTCGATACAGATCACGGCGATCTTTCCAGTGGTCGCCATTTATCGAAACCCACAAGCCTGGGTCGCCCTCGAAAATGCCCTCAGGGAGCGTCAGACTCACGGGGTCAAAGTCGAGCTGCTGTATTCGTCTCGAGAACAGAGATGGTCGGCCATGCAGCTTCAATACGCAGATGCCTTCAAGGATTGGGCCAAGTGGTCCGCTAATCCGGTAAATGCGGCGCGTCTTGAGGCCTTCACGAAACGTTACGAGTGTAAGCACTATCCATTTCAAAAAGCCGAGCAGTTCCTCGAATTCATCCTCGAGGTGCAGGCTGATATAGTCAGCCACTTATACTGGACCGCGCCGCCGAAGATAACCGACGATTTTGTGCCGGTCATTACATGGATCATCGATGGGGGAACGCCAGAGGCGGAGGCATTCTTTGCCGTCACGCTCAGCGAAGGCAAAACCATCGGCTTCGTCACCCGCGATCAGCACCTGATTGGTTCCTTTCAGAGCGTACGGGACCTCTACTCGCTCGCCGCTTCGCCAGGCTCCCTGTGAAGCAGATTCATGTGTTGCATTGAATTAGCTCCAAACCTGCACAACGGAAAGAGCAGTCTTCTCTGTTCGCACCCCACCCCCCTGGGGGGTGGACTTCTCTCTTTCTTCGCCTTGCGTGGTTCCGCGTAATCCACAGGCGGAAAATGGCTGATTGGAGATTCATCCTAAGTGGCCTACCATACCTTCAATCTCGATTTTGTTGAGAAGCACCGGTAGGTGCCGAAACCCATGAGAATCCCAGACCGGCTAATCCTCCTCTGCCTCGTCTGCTCGGCTCATCTCTCTCTTGCTTGTGACCGGATACCCATGGGCCAGTCTCTATGGATACGCCTTTCAGCGCCGGTTACTACCTACCAGGCCAGACCGGGCGATCCCGTACAGGCAGTGCTCACGCACGATCTCGTCTGCGATAACGAAGTCGTCCTTCCCATGGGAGCGCGTATTGAGGGCATTGTCCGAAGCAGGCACAAGGTCGGTCTTGGCATTCGCCATGAAACCGCCACGCTCGATCTGGACTTCAACCGCGCCTTCGTCGGTCCCGGCATCGGCATCGACATCACGACCCAGGTCGAAGAGGTCGAAAATGCCCGCGAGATCGTTCGCAAGGGCGTCATCCGGGGCATCCGCAGCTCTGATACCTTCCAAGGGCGTATCAACAGCAGATTGATTCATCTGCCCACGTGGAATCCCTACTCCGATCCTGTCCTGATCGCCTACAAGGCCCTTTTTCCCATCTTTCCCGAGCCGGAGATCTACTACCCCGCGGGCACCGACATCCGCCTGCGAACTACCGGCGAGATCACATCCTTGCAGCCCATTGCCTCTGCAAGCAGAGAATCCGCCGCCGCGGCAAAGCCCGACTCGGGCGAGATGGATGAACTGGTGGATGAGCTTCCCGTCCGCGTCACAACCCAGAAGAACAAAGACGCAGACCTGCTCAACATCATCTTTCTCGGCACCCAGGATGAAGTCACCGAATCATTCCGCCAGGCCGGATGGGACGGCGCTGATCCTCTTTCGCGGCGCGCCGTGCTCCGCGATTTCTATGCCCTGCTCAACAACAGTGGGTATGCGCACGAGCCGATGATGACCTTCTATTTGAATGGCCGCGCCGAAGACATGAACTGGCAGAAGAGTCTCAACAGCTACGGCCGCCGCGACCATCTCCGCATCTGGCAATGGTCTTCCGGCAAACCCGACCAGTCCGTCTGGATCAGCTCATCCACTCATGACGTCAGCGCCGCCCTCTCGGTCCGGCATCGCGGCTTCGAACATCACATAGCATCCGATATTGATGAGGAGCGCTCGACCGTTATCCGCGATCTGGATTTCGCCGGCTGTATCAAGTCCGTGAATTACATCGCCCGCCCCGAGATGCCCATGACCAGCCATAATGCCGCCGGCGACGTCATGCACACGGATGGCTCTGTCGCCATCATTACCCTGCAGGCCTGCCAATCCTCCGAGCCTCAACCTTCCTCTGGCGTGCGTCAGGCCAGCTTCAAACCTGGAAACTATGCTTACCGTTTCCTGCGCCGCCAGATTCTCACCTTCCGCAGCGACATGCTGCGCGCCAATATTATTTACAGTCTGTATGACTGCGGACGTGTGGCCGTGATGACCATGCGGCACCAGCCGGTCACGCCATAGCCGTCAATCGGCTAATGTTCCGCTGTGCTCCTCATATACAATCGCGCCATGCCCGCACATCGCCTTGCCTTTCTTCTTCCGGTCCTCTCTGTCTCCGTGCTCGCCGCCCAACAGCCCGCGAACCTCAAATCTTCGGTTGATGCCCAGCTTCCGTCCCTCATCGAGACCTACAAGGATTTCCACCGCAATCCCGAGCTTTCGCACCACGAAGAGCACACCTCGGCGAAGCTCGCTGCCGACCTGCGGCAGCTTGGCTATACGGTCACGGAGCACGTCGGCGTCTACATGGACGGCAGCAAAGCCTGGGGCATTGTCGCTGTGCTCGAAAATGGCAAAGGCCCGCGCCTGCTCATCCGCAGTGACATGGACGCGCTGCCTGTCGAAGAGAAGACCGGCCTCGACTACGCCTCACATGTTCATTCGACCAATGCGGAGGGTCAGCCAACCGGCGTCATGCACGCCTGCGGACACGACATCCACATGACGGTCCTGCTTGGCACCGCCAAGGAGCTCGTCGAGCATAAGTCACAGTGGCACGGAACGGTCGTCCTTATCGGCCAGCCCTCTGAAGAGACCATCGACGGGGCCCGCGCCATGCTTGCCGATCACCTGTACGAGCGATTCGGCAAACCTGACTTTGTCCTCTCGGAACATGACGATTCGAGCATCGCGACCGGCGACGTCGGCATTAAGGGCGGCCCGCTTCTCGCCAGCTCCACCAGTATTGACGTCACCATGCGTGGCATTGGCACTCATGGCTCACGTCCTGAGGGAGGCAAAGATCCCATCGTGCTCGCTGCCGAGTTTGTTCTTCTCGCGCAAACCATTGTCAGCCGCCAGGTTGATCCGCAGCAGCCCGCTGTTCTCACGGTCGGCACCATCCACGGCGGCCTCAAGCGCAACATCATCTCAGAAGAGGTGGCCATGGGCCTGACCCTGCGAACCTACTCTGACGCGGTCCGTGACCAGATCATTGCTGCCGTTCGTCGTACTGCCGAGGGAGTGGCCATCGCATACGGTATTCCGGCCGACCGTATGCCCATCGTCACCGTCAGTCAGAGCGAGATCACCCCGGCCACAATCAACGATACGGCCTTTGCCGAGCACCTGAGCAAAGTCGCCGTCGCCACGCTGGGTGCGCAGCATGTTGTTACTGTTGCTCCCGTGATGGGCAGCGAAGATGTAGGGCTGTTTTCATTGAATGGAACGATCCCTGCAGTAATGTTTCGCCTCGGTGCAACTGACCCCGGCAAACTCACCGATAGCCTCAAGACCGGCAAGCAGATTCCCGGCCCGCATTCGCCGCTCTTTGCGCCGGTCTACGAGCCCACCATCCGCACCGGCGTCACCGCGTTGACTGCAATGGCGCTTGACGTTCTAAGATGACCGCGCCGCAGGTGCGTATCCGGCATTGTCGGGCCGCCCACGCCGGATCAGATCGAAGCTCTGTTCGCAGAACAGAGCTTGTCTTTGCTGGGTCCGCCGCTCACCGCCTGACACCCGGCAGCTACTGCGGATTCAACTCGCTCAGCAGCACTTTGGCTTTATTCGCCAGTGTGTGTGCGCCGTCCACATCGCCGCTTGTCAGCGCCTCGCGGGCCTGCTTCAGAAATTCGCGAATCTGCGCCGCTGTCTTCGTTTCTGAGTCGCTCAGAGTGCGTGAAATGGAGTTCACGCCTTTTTCGGTGTTGGCTATCGTGTCTTCTGTCTGACTGCGCAGATTTCCGGAAGCTCCACCGGAAAGTTCCCCAATCGCGCTTACACTTGGCGCACCCGTAGGTGCTGCGTTGGCAGTCTCTGTAGGAGCAGCTGGCGTAGTCGCAGGGGCAGCTGGCTTCTTCGGATGATGTACGGGCTTCTTTGGAGTTTCCTGCGGTTTTGGCGCTGTCTCCTCGGGCTTGGCCGGTTGAGGATTCCCAACGACAGGTGGGGGCAGGTCGGCCGTGGAGACGGTCGCGGGCGTCGGCGGTGGTGCGTCTACGATCGGCGGAGCCAGCGGCTGTGTCTGCGCCGTCTGAGTCTTATGATCGCAACCCTGCACAAGCGGCACCGCCGCTAGCAGCCACACGGCGTACTTCGCAAAACTCCTCATCCTTCAAGTCCCTTCGTTGTCCCTATAACCGCCGGCTGAGGATGCCGTCGTCCCCGGTCCGTGGCTGAGAGGGGTATTCGCAGTTGGAACACCGAGCCACGTCCTAACTCCGATTGTACGTCGATACTTCCATGATGCAACTGTAGAATGCGGTAAGTCATCGCCAATCCTATACCGCTCCCACCCTTCTTGGTTGTGAAATATAGATCGAATATCTTTTCCCTCAAATCCTCAGAGATACCCCATCCTTCATCCCGCACTTGAATAATGGCCGACTTGCCTTCATCCAATAACATGACTTCCAGTTTGCCTCCCTCTGGCATTGCCTGGGCGCCGTTTTGCACCACATTCAACACAGCCTGTTTCAGCAGATCGATGTCGACTTTGGCGATCAGCGGGTAATCGGGCAGCACGCTGGTCAAAATTACCTGTCTGGTAGACATCTCTGCCGCCGCCAACGTCACCACATCTGCCACAACATGGCGCAGATCGTACTCGATCAGCTTGACCTCCACGGGCCGCGAGAAGTCCACCAGAGTCTGCACCACCCGGTCCAGTCGATGAATCTCCGAGTCAATAACGGCAAGGTGACCGTTGGCCGGAGCGCTGGAATTGCCCAGCTTCGTTTTTAGAAGTTCAAGATGCACCACTATTGCATTAATCGGATTCTTGACCTCGTGGCCGACACCCGAGGTCAGACGCCCAATCGCAGCCATGCGCCGTGACAGCTCAAGCTCGTTCTCGATTACCTCCACTGACTCCTGATCATGGAGTGTCAGCAGAGCCCCCAGTCCTTCGCCTGAGCCGCCTTCATCGCTGGCCCGATCGTCGTGAATAAAATCAAGCGAAACCTCGATCCGGTTTCCGCTTTCCGTTACAATCTCTTCCTGCACAAGCGTCATCCCCGCATCCCACGCATCGCGCACCGTCTTGCCCAGCACTGTTGACCGGTCAAAGATCTCTCGCGCATGCTGCCCCAACAGCACGTTTCGATCCTGATGCAAAAAGCGCTTCACTGCATTGGAAACCAGTACAGCGCGCCCGTCGCCTGTAAAAAGAAGAATGCCGTCCTGCAGATTTCCCAGCACCTGATCGAGGTTTTCCTTGAGGGCTGAGAATACTTCCTCAACATTACGCATACGTTGGCCAATGCGTTCGATCTTGTTCGAGACGCGCACCACCGTATCCGTCTCGACCTCTTCTGTAGGAGTTTCTTCGGCAGTCGCGGTCCAGTAATCGAGCTGCATGCTCAGCTCTTCCATTGGCCGCAGCGCAAGATTGCCCAGCAGAAACGCCACAATCAGCGACGTCGCGAGCGCAAGGCTCATCAGGGTAAGTGCTGCTTTCAGCTCCGGCTCATAGAGCGCCCGCAGCAGGGTGGTCCGGACTCCGATATGCACGGTCGCAAACGACTCGCCATTGCGCTCCAGGGGAAGCACGACGTCATACACACTTGGCGTGCCGAAAACTATCTTGACCAGCTCTACCGCATTGCTATCGCGCAGCCGCTGATAATTGGGCCGCAACGGGATGGGATTGTCATCTCCTGTGGTGCCGGTCGTTAGCAAAGCCTTGCCGCGGTTATCGCTGATGCTGATGTCATACACCGTAGGCGAGTACCTGTTTACGGAACTCACCACTGCCGTCAACCCCGAGTTATCGCGCACGGCCGCCGCGGCCAGTTGTCGCAGCTTGGCTTGATCGTTTGGATCCACTTGCTGATCTTTCAATCCGTTCTCGAGCGCAAGCTGCAGCGCATAGCGTATCTGTCGCGCCACCAATACGTTGGTGTCGTACGATTGTGTCACTACAGACTGCAACAGCTCATTGACGTAGACCAAAGAGAGGACTACTGTCACCAGAAAAACCAGGCTCGTGATCGCTAGAACAAGTTTGGATTTCAAGCTCATTCGCGCCAGCCTCCGCTGTCGCGCGAGTAATCGCGAGAGGATTCGTACTCCTTGAGCTTGTTATGCAGAGTCTTCAGGCTCACGCCGAGCATCTCTGCCGCGCGCGTCTTGTTCTGCCCTGTGAATTCGAGGGTTCTGACAATCAACAAGCGCTCCGCCTCGCCTACCGTTGCGCCTACGCGAACAGAAACGCTGTTGGCATCGGTCAGTGCAGCTGGAGGGCCCTGCATGCGGCCAAACCCTGTTGGCAGTTGATCGACCTCAACCAATCCGCCATCCTGCGCGAGAATCACTGCGCGCTCCATCAGATTGCGCAACTCACGCGCATTTCCCGGCCAGTCATGTTGCAGGAGCCGCTCCATCATGGGGCTCGAAACGCCGGCCACACGCCGCGCATGTTTCTGGTTCATCTCGGCAATCATCGCACTTACCATATCGGGAATATCCTCGCGATGATCCCGCAGAGGTGGCATGTGAATGTGAAAGACATTCAGCCGGTAGTAAAGATCAGACCGCAGCTGCCCTGACGCCACCGCCTCTTCCGGATCGCGATTCGTCGCCGCCAGCACCCGCACATCCACATCCTGCTCCGTGCGCGCCCCCAGGCGGCGCAGTTTTCGCTCTTCCAGCACCCGGAGCAGCTTGGCCTGCGTGCCGATCGGCATCTCGCCGAGTTCGTCCAAAAGCAGAGTCCCTTCTTCGGCCAACTCGAAACAGCCGGCCCGTCGCTCCACCGCGCCCGTAAAAGAGCCCTTTTCGTGGCCGAAGATTTCGCTCTCCATTAGCGACTCAGGAATCGCCGCGCAATTCACCGCCACAAAGGGCCTTAGTTTACGCTCGCTCAGGTCATGCAGGGTACGGGCCACAAGTTCCTTGCCGGTGCCGCTCTCGCCCGTGATCAATACCGAAACATTGGAGGGTGCGATTCGCTCGATGAGTCCGAAGACCTCCTGCATCTGCTTGGACTGGCCCACCAGCGCACCCAGCACTCCACTCTGGCGCAGCTGCCTCCGGGTTACCTCCAACTCCAGTTCCGTGTCGAGCTGTCTTGTCGCGTTAGCCAGAATCGTCTTTAGCCGCGTCGCATCGACAGGTTTCTGGATGAAGTCGTAAGCTCCCAGCTTCATCGCATCCACGGCGAGCTCGACGGAGCCCTGGGCCGTCAGTACCACGACTGCCATCTTGCTGTTTGAATCCGTCAGCTTGGTCAGCAGGCCGAGCCCGTCCAGCCGCGGCATCTTAAGGTCCGTCACCACGATCGCGGGATCCCACGCCAGCGCCTTTTCGTAGCCCTCCATGCCGTCACGCGCCGTCTCAGTCCGGTAGCCCCAGCCGGAGATCAGCTCCGCCAGGCCCATCAGGGCATTTACCTCATCTTCAACAATCAGGACCTTTGTCGGTGTGTGCATTCTCTTTAGTATCCGTCGTAACCCTTCAACAGGCCAGAAGAAGTTACTTTTGGGTCAATTATTCGATCCTATTGAACAATATTTCAAAAGTCTCCTGACCGGTATCGTCATCCGAGTCCTCTCCGGAACGACCATTCGATTCACATCGTATCCTGTTGTCATGTACGACTACGAAATCACAGTAGCGGATGCGGCAGCCCTGCTCGGGGAGAATCAGAAGGGCTCTGACGCTGGTCAGAAGATTCACCTCGTCGATGTCCGCGAACCATGGGAATACGCAACCGCCCACATCGAAGGCAGTACGCTTATCCCAATGGGCGAGTTTGCGGGCCGCGCCCATCAGGAGCTCGATCCCGATGACCGGCTGCTAATCCTGTGCCATCACGGCGCGCGCAGCCTCTCTGTCACCAACTGGCTCCGCCAGCAGGGCTTCGACGCGGCGCAGTCCGTGGCCGGAGGCATCGAAGACTGGTCCCGCCGGATCGACCCAACCATCCCACGTTACTGATCGAAATTCACGCCCGAGCCGGATTCAGCCGTTTCAGCCGCTGCGATTTTCCTGAACCGGGTTACAATCACTGCCAGATACGATGACTAATCCCCCTCTCAGGCTTGCCGACCGGATCCGCCCAATTGCGGTATCTGCCATTCGCTCACTTCCCGATGTGCGGGGTCGAGGCCGTCTGGCCATGACTTTGAATGCTGTCCTTCTCAAGGCCGGTGCCAATCCCGTAGTTGTGGCCAAGATGGCCGACGGGCATTCCCTGCTGAGAGATTGCCGTATCTTCGCGCACAGTTTGCATCTCTTCACGGGCGTCACGGGCATAGAAGATCTTCTGGCCGTGCTCACGGCCTTTCTTGAGCCTGGCGGGGTGGCCCTTGATGTGGGCGCCAATGTGGGAACCGTCACTGTTCCTCTGGCACAGGCTGCGCAACGTGTCGGCGCCCGTGTTATTGCTTTTGAGCCTTTTCCCAATAACGTTGAATGGCTTCATCAGAACCTGCAGCTGAACAATCTCGAACAGCTCGTTACCGTCGTCGAATCCGGTCTTTCATCAGTCTCCGGCGAAGCCACACTTCTCCTGCGCGAAGACTTTGAATCCGGCGCTACGGTCGGCAACTCTTCAGTCGCTGAGCCGGGCAATGCCGAACACTTCCGGCGCGTCACGATCCAGCTCAATACTCTCGATGCGCTATGGCCCACTTACGGGAGCCCAAGACTCGACATCATCAAAATCGATATCGAGGGCCACGAGGACAGATTTCTCGAGGGAGCCAGGGAGACGCTCATTCCCAACCGCCCCGTCATCCTGATGGAAGTCAATCGTTCTTTCTATAGAAAGCGCGGGGTCGATTTCGACACGCTGATTCCGCAGCTGCTGCCTCCCGATTGCCGGTACTTCACTTCGCCTCGGACCGAGGTACCAAGTCTTGCCAGCGTCACCGCTGGCGACGTTCTTCTCATCCCTTCAGAAAAGGTTCATAGGCTCGTTTCCTGACAGTCGGCTCGACCCGCTTTATCTCAGCGTCCAAACGCATACGTCAGCTGGAACAATCCGTTGTCAATCCCCGGATTCTGGCTAGCCGTATCGTGGTTCGAAATGTGGTGATATCGATATTCCGCACGAATGGATCGTGTCCTCGTGCGATAGAGTTCGACCCCAACGCCAAAGTCAAAAGTAAAGTTGAACGATCCCGCCCCGGAAGTTGGAATCGGCTGGCTCGAATACATGTATCCCCCGTGGGCGGCGAACACGGGCTGCAGCTTATTCCGAGGCAGAAAATTCCACTGGAATCCCACCGGTGACATCGCCTCGCCGATCGTCCATTGCCGCGAACAGGTATCGGTATAGGTATACGTAGTCGTTATGCCGTTGATCGTCTGACTGAAGCTCCCAGAGTCGGGATGGCAGGCGCCATACGGCGCATAGCTATGAGTGAACGTGGCATAGAATGGCGACGTAAAAACCTCTACCTCATGCACTAGCGGATCGCTCTCCAGCGCCACCGGAATCAGCTCGCCACTGTACTGCCAGTTCACGATTCGTCCCTGCCAGAGCCTGCGGTTGTAGCTGGCGCCAATGTTCAGCAGCTTCCGGTCGGCTACTACACCAAGCAGGATATGGCTGGAATCATTGGAATACGCGCCAAAAACGCCAAATGTGTTGAGCCTGCTATACAACGGGTTTTGGGGCTTAGCCTGCGCCACTGCGTCCGAAGCGGAAAGAGCTGCGGCAAGAAAAAGAACAAAATGGAAAGAGCGCATACGGAAGCTCAGGCTAACACCTCAAAATTGCAGAATAGTGACAACTTTCTCTCCCAAGACTCGACGGCCCTCGACCGCATATACTCGGCATTTGGCGTTAGATATTCATAAGGACCGTGGAATGCCTTCCTCTGCAATTGTTTTTGCTCAACAAAACCGTCCCCGCTTTCTCGAAGAGCTCAAGGCTCTCCTCCGCATTCCATCCATCTCAACACTGCCTGAGCACAAAGACGACGTGCGCCGAGCTGCCGAGACGCTGGCTGCAGAGCTGAAGCGCATCGGAATGGAAAATGTCCGTCTGATCGAAACGGCAGGTCACCCACTTGTCTATGCGGACTGGCTCCACGCGACTGGCAAGCCCACTGCCCTCTTGTATGGACACTATGACGTTCAGCCGCCCGATCCGTTAGACGAGTGGCTTTCGCCGCCATTCGAACCTGCCGAGCGAAATGGCAATCTTTACGCCCGTGGAGCCGTTGATGACAAGGGTCAGATGTATATGCACGTCAAGGCTCTCGAATCTCTGCTTGCCACAGAAGGCAAACTGCCGCTCAATGTCCGCGTCATCCTGGAAGGTGAAGAAGAAGTAGGCGGAGAGGGAATTGCCACCTACGTTGCCTCGAAACCCGCAGACATGGCTGCCGACTTTGCGCTTGTCTCCGATACGGAGATGTTCGCCCCGGGCCTACCTACGCTGTGCGTGGGCCTGCGCGGCATGATCTATACAGAAATCGAAGTTCGCGGCGCGAAGACTGATCTTCATTCCGGCATGTACGGCGGAGCGGCTCCTAATCCCTTCATCGCCCTCTCTCAGATCATCGCCAAGCTCAAAGACGAGTCCGGCCATATCCTCATACCTGGCCTTTATGACAAGCTCATTCCGCCAAGCCGAGAAGAGCTCACGGCATGGGAAAGCCTGCCCTTTGACGAGGAGCATTATCGCCTGACCGAAGTAGGTGCAAAGACCCTCATCGGTGAAGAAGGTTACTCCGTCCTGGAACGTACCTGGGCTCGTCCCACACTCGATGTTCATGGCATGCCTGGCGGCTTCATTGGTGCTGGCGCAAAAACCGTCATTCCAGCCAAAGCACTCGCCAAAGTCTCCATCCGGCTTGTGCCGGACATGACGCCCGCCGAATCCTTCGCACTCTACAGCGATTACATACAGCACCTCACGCCACCGGGTGTCACAGTCGATGTTCGGCTGATTCATTCCGGCGACCCATGCCTCATCTCCGTTGACAACCCATACATCCAGGCCGCAACTGCTGCATTGCGTGAGATCTGGGGCAGGGAAACGGTCTTCATCCGGTCGGGAGGCTCCATTCCCATCGTCGGAGACTTCGCCCGCCACCTCAACTTGCCCAGCGTCATGATGGGCTTTGGTCTGCCCGACGACAACCTCCATGCTCCCAATGAGAAGTTCCTGATCTCCAACTTCTATCAAGGCACCGAGTCCATTATCCGGTTCCTGGAACTAGTCGGCGGCACAGCCTGACGCGACGATCATGACTGCACGAGACAACCAGGGCGCCCTAAGTCCGCAGTCAGGAAGCTGTGGGACCAACGTCACGGCCTACATTCTCGCAGGCGGCCAGTCTTCTCGCATGGGTTCAGACAAAGCATTGGCCCTTTTTCAGGACCGGCCTCTCATAGTGCGTGCCATAGCAATCGCGACGGCAGCGGGCCTTCAAACCGCCATCGCCGGGTCGCGCAGCCAACTGGCTGCCTACGCTCCTGAAATCCCGGACACGTTTGCTGATGCAGGTCCACTCGGCGGTATTCACGCGGCTCTCTCCGCTTCCATCTCAGACTGGAACCTCTTCATTCCGGTCGATCTCCCGCTGATGCCGCCATCGCTGCTTCGTTGCCTGATCCAGCGCGCCATTGTTACCGAGGCGCCAATCACAGGCGTCCGGCTCAAGGGCCGTCTTGAACCATTTCCCGTTGTGTTGCACCGCACCGTCGCGTCTCTTGCGGCCCAGCGTCTCGCGGCTGGGCAACTTGCCTGTTACGTCGCATGGCAAAGCATTCCAGCCGAACTGGGTTCAGTTCTCGATGCCCCTGCCGTGGAAAATCTTCTGCAGTGCGGCCAATGCAGTCACCCGATCGGACTGCCCCCGATCTTCTGGTTTCGCAGCGCAAATACCCCTGCGGAACTCGCAGCTCTTGAACGTCTCGCCGATTCAAGTACTCTACTCATGTGAGCGACCCAGCGCAGCCTGAACTCCCAGCCCCGTCCGAGTCATCGCTCGGTGCTGAACTCAACGAGCTTCAATCCCCGGTTTCCGTCGGGCACCTTGAGGTCGCGGCCACGTCCACTCCCGCAATCATCGACGGAGGCGTCGCTGCTGCCGCAACAACCCCAAACATCGACCAGATTCCGCCGCACGCCCCGCCCTACATCGACTTCGAGAAAGTCTCCATCGCCTTCGGAGACCGCAAAATCCTTGATGAGGTCAGCTTTCACGTCGGCCGTGGGCAAACCCTCTGCATACTGGGTCGCAGCGGCGTCGGCAAGTCCGTCTCCCTGCGCATACTGCTAGGCTTTCTCAAGGCCGACTCCGGTTGCGTCCGCGTCGACGGGCAGGACATCTCCAGCATGGACGAGCGTGGTCTTCAGGAAGTGCGCAAACACGTCACCATGGTTTTTCAGAATGGAGCACTCTTCGACTCCCTTACCGTTGGCGAAAATATCGCCTTTCCCCTGCGTGAAAAGGGCGGCCTCTTCGAGGACCAGATTCAGCAACTCGTCAGCCGTCTGCTCGAGCTCGTCGGCGCCAGTGAAACCGTAAACCTGCTGCCCTCCAGCCTCTCCACAGGGCAGAAGCGTTGTATCGCTATCGCGCGTGCGCTTGCTGCCCAGCCCGACGCGATTCTCTACGACGAGCCAACCACTATGGTCGATCCAATCATGGGCCGTCTCATCGGCGATCTGATACAGCGCCTCAAACTCCAGCTTGGTATTACCAGCATCGTCGTGACACACGACATGCGCTTTGCCATGCGGCTGGCTGACCTCGTCCTCTTCCTCGATTCAGGAACTGCCCGCTTCTTCGGGACTATCCACGAATTCATGGATTGCACCGATCCGCACGTCCAGCAATTCCTGAATTTAGATTCGTATATTCTCCCGACGCCAGCTTAATTTGCAGCCCTTTTTGTTAGTCCGAGAAATAGTCTCTATTCGGGTCGCGATAGCAATTTCCCCTTGCAATCTGCGATTTTCCGGTCCAATCTTGTATCAGTTCAGTACAGAATTCATCTGCGCAACCGGCTCTCCCCCGACGTCATATAGGCTTTGTTCTTCGAGAGTGAGTTAAACTGGAAACAGGCATTATTTCTGCTCTGCTGCTTCAACCGGTAAACGGCCGGTTAACGCAGCAGAAGCAGCACAAATGTAACGGTTCATACCCGCGCAGTACCCAAGTTGGAGCCCAGCGCGGCAGTCGGCATTCATCAGCACCGGCCGATAGCGTCCGGTGTGCGACGATCCAACGCGAGGCAGCATACTGGCCTGAAACAAAAACAGATCCAGTCATTGGAATTTCATCAGGTCCGCAGCTCCTCCGTACAACCCGGCGGATAGACTTGCGATTCTAATTCCGCAGATCGGCCTCATGCGTATTACCTGTAACCCTTTGCTCACCCCCTTCTCCTGATGGAAGCTGGCTATTTCCCCCTGTTGTGATGATGTACTGAGGTCTGCGAAATAAAGATGGCAACATCCGAATTTTGGCAACGAGTCTCAGCCAACCCGCCCAATCCTACTCAGGAATGGGGCGAAAACGGCGCGGCTGGTCATCAGCGCACGGCACGGGGCAGCGCTGGCCTGTGGATGACCCTCGACGCCTTTACCATCTTTGGCGCTGCACTCGTAGCCGCCATCATTGAGCTCCATACAGGCCCGATCGCGGGCTTCCGAGGGTTCTGGCACGGAACTCTCATTCATGGCCAGTCAATGGGCCTGCTCAGCGCACTCCTGGTTGGCTTCACCGCCACACTGATCACCATCAGCCGCAGCCTGCATCTCTACCATCCCGCACGGCTCACCAGTCACCTTCACGAGCAGCGGCTCAGTGTTCAGGCTTGCCTGGTCTCCGGCCTGCTACTCACCGGGACTCTCTACCTCATCAAAGCCGAGGGCATTCCCCGCAGCGTCGTTCTGATGACAATCGTCCTGCTCACGGTTTCGCTCAGTGTTCGCCGTTTCGTTTTTCGCGCCATGCTCTACCAGCGCTTTGAGCGGGGCATGAATACACGCAACGTCATCATCGTTGGCACCGGCGCTGAAGCTCATGCATTGCGTCATCACCTGCAGAGCATTCGTCAGCTGGGCTACATCTTCAAAGGATTTGTTCAGGTGCCAGGCGTCGACACCCAGCTGGCAGGTACTACGGGCGACGTACTCGGTTCCCTCGACAACCTCTTTGACTTCGCTCGCAAGCACTTCGTCGATGAAATCTTCTTCACATCGCCATGCGAGCGCGGTGTCATCAAAGGCGTACTCGACCACGCCCGCGCCAATGGCATCGACCTGCGAGTCATTCCCGACATGTATGACGGACTGGCCTGGAATAGCACTATCGAATACATCGGCCAATTCCCGACGATACCGCTGCACCGTGGCCATGTTCCTGAAGTGGGCCTTATCGTCAAGCGAGTTCTGGACATGGCTGTCTCCACTCTTGTCATCGTGGGCTTGTCCCCGCTGCTTATTGCTATCGCCATCGTCGTCAAGCTTGATTCGCCAGGCCCCATCCTTTACACCTCTGAACGTATCGGCAAGAAGGCCCGCGTCTTCCGCTGTGTCAAGTTCCGCACCATGGTGCGTGACGCCGACGGCCGCCGCGCCGAGATCATGCACATGAACGAGCGGCAGGGCATCCTTTTCAAGATTTCAGACGACCCGCGCATCACCCGTGTCGGGCGCTTTCTGCGGAAGTACTCACTCGACGAGCTGCCCCAGTTCCTCAACGTCATTCGTGGCGACATGAGCGTCGTGGGCCCACGTCCACCTATCGCCAGCGAAGTTCGCCAGTACAACCTCTCCCACCTGCGCCGTCTCGATGTCACTCCGGGCATCACCGGCCTGTGGCAGGTCCAGGCTCGTCAGGACCCCTCATTCGACAGCTATATCTCTCTCGACGTCGCCTACATCGAAAACTGGAGTGTCTGGCTCGATATCAAGATCATTCTGCGTACCATAGGCGTCGTCTTCGCCGGTACCGGATCGTAAAAACAAGTGTAAAGTGTGAAATACCGTTCGCTCACTTCTCGTTCCACGCAGTCTCTTAAGGCGGTCTTCCGCTTCTCACACTCCGCACTTCACATTTCACACTTTGCCTTACACTAAAGAAGTGAAGATCGCACTAGCCCAGATCAACCCCACCGTTGGAGACTTCACCGGCAACCTAGCAAAGATCATTAGTGCCAGCCAGCGCGCCGCAGGTTCCGGCGCCCGCCTCACCGTCTTCTCTGAACTCTCCCTATGCGGCTACTGGCCTGCCGACCTGCTTGAAAAGCCCAGCTTTCTCGAGCGGTGCCAATCGGCCGTAGAGGAGCTTCGCCAGGCCACCGCCACATTGCCCACAGCCATCCTCGTAGGGGTTGCATTGCCCGCCGCGCCAGACGCCGGCAAGCCCGCAGTCAACGCTGCCATCCTCATCGACAAGGGTCAGATCATCCTCGAACAACACAAGATGCTTCTGCCCTATTACGACGTATTCGACGAACAGCGTTACTTTGTCCCTGCAGCCACCCAGCGCGTCATCGATTTCGAGGGCGAACGTCTCGCGGTCACTATCTGCGAAGATGCCTGGAACGATAAGGATTTCTGGCCGGATCGCCTCTATCCCATCGATCCGGTTGAAGACCTGATGCGTCAGAAACCTACCATGCTGCTCAATATCTCTGCCTCGCCCTTCTGGCACGGCAAGATTGAGACCCGGAAGCGCATGCTCGCGGCGCTCGCCCAGAGGCACCACGTTCCGGTCTTCATCTGCAACCAGATAGGCGGCAATGACAGCCTCGTCTTTGACGGCTCTTCCTTTGGCCTCACCTCTGAAGGAACTCTGCTCGCCCAGGCAGCCTCATTTCGTGAAGACATCGTGATGGCCGATAGTGCAACAAGCCCAGGTCTACCCATCGAATCGCCTGCTGACAAGACAGCGGAAGAAACCGAAGCTGCCTATCAGGCGCTTGTCCTGGGCACCCGGGATTACATTCAAAAAACCGGCTTTAGTAAAGTCCTGATAGCCCTGAGCGGTGGCATTGACTCCGCGCTCGTCGCGGCCATCGCCGTCGATGCTGTTGGAGCGGAAAATGTCCTCGCCATCGGCATGCCCAGTCAGTACTCCTCCACCGGCTCCATTGAAGACAGCCGCAAACTCGCTGCCAACCTTGGTATTCGTTTTGAAATCCTGCCGATTGAGGGCCTCTATCAGGAGTTTGCCGCCACACTTTCGCCGCTCTTCGCGGGACTCAAGCCCGACATTACAGAAGAGAACATTCAGTCACGCAGCCGTGGTGTGCTCATCATGGCGCTCTCCAACAAGTTCAACGCATTGGTTCTTACCACCGGCAATAAATCCGAGATGGCCGTCGGTTACTGTACCCTCTACGGAGACATGGTCGGCGCCCTCGCCGTCATCGGCGACCTGGTAAAGACTCGCGTCTACGCGCTCAGCCGCTGGGTAAATCGCAACGGAGAGATCATTCCTGAGGCGATCCTGAGCAAGCCACCCTCCGCAGAGCTTCGCCCCGGCCAGAAAGACACCGACTCGCTCCCTCCCTACGAAGTGCTCGATCCTATTCTCGAAGCCTACGTCGAGCGCTACGAGACCGGTTCCCAGATCGCCGCCGCTTACGGCTTTCCTGCATCCATCGTCGAACATGTAGTGCATCTGGTCGAGCGCACCGAGTATAAGCGTCAACAGGCCGCGCCCGTCTTGAAAGTCACACCCAAGTCCTTTGGCATGGGCCGCAGATTTCCCATTGCCGCCCGCGCTCAGGTATAACAGCGTCCCAATCGCGGCGCCAGCTGCACGGCATAAATCCGTACGCGTACTCTAGCGCCTGAGTCCGACATTGAGAGCAGCCGGATTAGATGTAGATGCTAACCACGCTTTTTGACCTGAACACAATCGCATTCTGTCTAAGACCTAAGGCCTTCCCGCGCGTTCTGCTACCCTAAACCCAGAACATAGGATTCCCATCGGAAGCCTCTAGAAGCCGTACAGTTGCACAAGGAGAATTAAGCTTTGATTCGTATACAGCTTTCCCGCAGCCGCGCCGCTGCCATCGCCGCCGCCGTGCTGCTCGCTTTACCCCTGGCTTCGAGCCTTTCCGCCCAAACCGAAGTTCCTGCCGCGCCTCAGCAACAGCCGGCCCCTCTTGACGCTACGGCGGGCCCGGTCTTCCCTAAGCCCGATCCGGCTGACTTCACCGCCGACTCCCCTACCAAAGAGCAGGTGACCGCCTTCCTCCAGGCCTCCTGGGGCTATGACACCAATCGTATCTACCAGGTGCAGCGCATCGCCAAGACCGACGCGGCGGGCGTCACCAACGTTGTCGTAGCGGTCGGTGAAAAAGGCAACAAACAGGTTGCTGGCCTGCAGTTCTTCGTAACGCCTGACGGCAAACACCTTATTACCGGGGGCGAAATTCTTCCCTTCAGTGACCATCCTTACGTTGAGAACCGTTCCATGCTCCTCAAGCGTGCAGATGGTCCTTCCAGGGGAGACGCCGGCAAGAATCTTGAACTCGTCGAATTCGCCGACTTCCAGTGCCCTCACTGCAAGGACGCTCAGGCCACCATGGACAAGCTCGCAGCCGACTTCCCCAGCGCTCACATCGTTTACGAGAGCTACCCGCTGGTGCGCATTCATCCCCAGGCCTTTCGCGCCGCGGCCTACGGCACATGCGTAGCCAAACTTGGCGGCAGCCCCGCATTCTTCCAGTACGCTGCCGCTGTCTATGAAGGTCAGGCAGGCCTCTCAAGTGATGAGAGCGCAACGCTCACCCTGAACAGCGCCGTCAGCAAGTCCGGTCAGGATCCGGACAAAGTCGCAGCATGCTCCAAGACGCCAGAGACTGAAGCGACGGTCAAAGCAGGCATCAAGCTTGCCGAAGATCTCAGCGTCAATCAGACTCCTACGCTGGCCATCAATGGCCGACTCATCCCGATGGGCGGCCTCGATTACGAAACTCTGAAGAAGATCGTCAGCTACCACATGGCCAAAGATGGTCCAGCCAACTAAGATTCCGATTCTGCAGATGGCCGCCCCTTCAGGGCGGTCATTTCTGTTTTCGGTGGCGGATATTTGAGGCTACGGCGTAGCCGTGACTGCGTATTGGTCAAGGTCATGAAAATCCGATACCGGCTCGGTCTTGCCCACGCTCAACTTCCAGCCAGTGATCTTGCCATGTTTCACTACTGGATAATGCCGTATCTCTTCCTTGAAGCCTTTCACCGTGACATGCAGGGCCACCGCAATCTCCTTTAGGAAGAGAGGATCTACCGCGGTGTGGCATGCATAGAGAACGAGCAGGCCATGATCTCCCAGAGTGTGACGGACCTGTTCGAAGGTAATGTTTTTGCTGTGTTTATCTGAAAAGGTAAATTCAGGCTGGCTGGCATTCGTTAAATTTATGGTATCGAGATATGCTTCGTGCGACTTGGTCGGAAAATCCACATTGCCCGGGATCACAGTTCCGCTTAGCGCGATCCATTTTTGATTAGCGTGCGTAAATACATTGACTCGAGTCGCATGATTGCGCACGATCGCGCAAAGCATATTCCAGAGGTTGGCTACTCCCTCCACTTTACCCGTGCCATTTTTGGCCATCTCCATAAATTCTTTTGTGCTTGCCGACCATTCCCGATTAGCGATGGCTTCAAGTACTTTGCTATCTGAGGTACCCCACGGTCCCGGTGTATAGGACGCGTACTGATTCAATTCAGCCGGCTGTTTGGGCACAGTCCTTTTCTTGGCAGGCATTTTTTTGGTGACTCTGGGCAGGTTACGCCATGCATGAGAAGAAAGACCCTCGGCAACCAAAGCGGCATGATCGAATACCCCCATAGTGCCAGGTGTATCTCCCAGTTCGGCATGGCAGTTAGGATCGCCCGCGTCACAAAGCCCATGGGGCTGCGAGTTCGTGCAGGATAGATACCTGTGAACGGGTGGTGATGGATAGGTCCGGGACGGCCCAACATGGTGGCCCTCTTTCCCAAAACGCATTTACGTCACTACCCAAATTAGACGCACCCAAATGAAACGCGCCTAAGCCCTATTTGAAGGCAAGCTCAGGTTGTGCTCGCCTGCCAGTCAATATCGACGACCTGGCGAATCCACAACGGCGATACGGTATGCTTAACGCTTTTTACCTGCGAAGCGGTCTTTCCATCGAGCGCGCGATCCACAATTGCCCGCATCTCTGCCGCCGTAAACGAGCGGCGAATCGAGATAGCGCCGTCCACTGCATTGATATGTTTCAGAAACGGAGCAACAAAGAGCCGGAACAACATGTGCGGCACCGGATGCCGCACCATATCCAGCAGAATCAGCCTCCGGCAACTTCGCGCCACATTGCGGATCATCTCCTCAAGCTGCTCTTCCGAGAGATGGTGTGCTGTCGCAAGACATATTGCGATCTCAGCTTCCGGCAGCGGATCTGTGACCGCATCTCCGCAGCAAATCTGCACTGGCGCATCGGGTGGCGCCGGCTTCAGGTCTACGCCAACAACCTCGAGCCCCAGTTTCTCGTGAATCTCGACCAGCAACGCGCCCTGTCCGCAGCCAATATCAAGCACCCGCGGTCTTCGTCCACCAGCTTCAATGCGTTTCGATTCTTTACGCAGCCGGTGAAACACTGCCCCGGTGTTTCCTACCCAGCGATGGACCTTGCGGATCTCGCGGTACGTCTGCGCCAGATCTGCTTCAGAGATATCTTCCGCATCCATCAACTCGGCTTCTTGCGAGCGGTACATTTGTTCGAATCCAGTCCGCCTAGGCTCCGGCGCCTTACACTCACAGCTTCAATGAGCTGCGGTACCCTTGTCTACCATGAGCCGTGGCCCATGTCCGTTGGATTGCGGCCCTCGTATCACCGACGGCGTAACCAGGATCAGCAGTCGCGCCATATTCCGTCCTCGCGCAACGTCGCTTATATCCTGTAGCCCCGGAATATCGCCTACCCCCGGCAACCCGCTCAACGCCCGTGACTCCTGCAGCGTCAGGTCGCTTAACAGCACTGCTGTCTCGCCTGCCCGCAGCGTGAGTACACCCGTAAACTGCTGGCTGTTCAGCACCGGAATATCGTTCAGACTCGAGCCGCCAAGCGATTCGATCTTCATCTCCAGATTTAGTGCAACATCGTTTGAGCGCATCACTTTTGGCGTCGCCTTGAGCGTGAGTCCCAGGTCTTCATATTGGATCTGGGGTACTGTCTGTGCCTGGAGCGCCGCCGCCGTCGTATTGAATCCGGGTATCGACGGCAGTGCCACTGACGAATACGACGACGTCGTGATCGGATACCGCTCGCCGATCTTGAACGTCCCGGCCTCTTCGTCGCTAAGCCGCAAATGGATATCGTCCAGTGTCCGCGTATCGCTTGAGTTCAGGCTCATTGTCAGTGTTGCCGGACCTGGGACCAACAGACTCTCCGTCAGTCCCCCTCCAAAGGTAGCAAAGCCTTGATTGAACGGGGTTCCAGACAGCTGTCCCGAAGCCAGTAGAATGGCGATGATTTCAATCTGGTGGGCCAGCGTATTTGCATCCGGCACGAGCCCTTGAGAGATAATCTCCTGCACTGCCGCCTGATTCTGCTGGATGACCGAATTTACCGCAGAGAAGGCGTTGTATACAGATGTCTGTTGAAAGAACGTCGTCCCCGTCTCGCGATTGCTGATGTGTGCCAGCTGGATCACCTTCACATTCAGGTCCACCTGGTTCTGTCCCGCCTCAATGCTGCCTAGCGTGGCGTTAAACGCCGCCAGCGTACGCGCCGGAGCTCGCACGGTCAACGTGTCCCGCGTCGGTTCCACCACAGCCTGCTGCGCATCGAAGACGTTGCGAGCCAGGTTGCTGACGTCTGTTAATTCCTTGTCGGTCAGCCCCGACAGATACACCGTTTCCATAGCCGTGCGCTGAAATTGCACTCTGTTTTCGCGCGTGTCCTGCGCTACGAGTACCCGATGCGGATCGAGCGGTTCCCAGAATGTCTTCGTTACCAGGCTCAATACTTTCGCCGCAGCGGCAAAAGTCACATCGTCCACATCCAGCCTTACGCGCTGGTTCTGAACACTGTCATGAATCGAGGCGTCGATCCCATAGGCGCGAAAGACTTCCTCCACCACCTGCCGCTCGTTGTTATGCAGATGAAAGCTGTGCTTCTCCTGCTTTGGCTCAAGCGCAATCGGCCCCGCAAGCGCCGGCGTCTGCATGTTTGACAATACGGCTGGCTCAGTTGCTGAGGCATCCTGGGCGAGTTCATCGGTGTGTTGCAGTACCAGCGGATTCTTCGGGTCGATCTCCATCGCACGCTGCAGCAGCAGCGCTGCGTCTCCACCGGAGCCCTGATTGCGTTCCCGGCTCGCCTCCTGCACCAGTTGCGCCACCGCGCTCTGCCGCGCTACCTCAGCCGCGCGAGCATACGTTGGGTTTCCCGGCTCAAGCTTCGCGGCCTGCTTCATCAGCTTCCAGGCGGCCTCGGGCTCTTTCTTGTCGATCAGCTTTACGCCGGCAAGGTAGAGCTTCGCCGCCTCGCGCTGCGCATGCAGCGCATTCGCCTGCACAGGAGCGCCAACAACGACACCATTCGCAGCCGCAGGCTGCTTTGTTGTATCTTGTACAGCGCCAGAGGGCTTGCCCGTTTCAGCGGTCGGCGAAGCGGCCGTCCCGCTCTGCCCCGTTTGGCCCGGTGAACTCTGGCCCGTAGGCGGCTGCGGGGCACTCTGCGCCTGCGCAGTCAGCGCAAGGCAGACCCCTGTTATCACGACGACCAACCGCATCACGCCCGCACCACTGGCAATGCCGCCAGCGAAGCTGTGCATACATCAGGCTCCAGCGCCGCGAGTTCCTCAAAACTGTAGTTGCCTGTTGCCACTGCGATTACCGGTAGCCCATTGGCCCGCGCTGCTTCGATATCGCGAGGCGTATCGCCCACCACGCACACGCTCGCCCCCGGCTTATTTCCCAGCAGTTCCCGCGCCTTCGACACCGCATGTGCCACCATCTCCGAGCGCACTGAGAAGTGGTCGCTGAAACCGCCAAATCGGAACCACTCCCGTAGTCCTACCTCTTCGACTTTAGTCCAGCCAATCAGCTCCAGGTTCCCCGTCGCAAGCCCGAGTAGCGCGCCCTTTTCGGCCAGATGCGCCAGTGTCTCGCGCACAGCAGGCATCATCCGCAGGTCCATCTCGGAACGCTGCCTCACCACCGCCTGCCGCATCGCCTCTAGAATCGCCGCTACCTGCGGCTCCCAGGCCTCAACAGGAACGCCGGCCTGCGCAAAAGCCTCGCGCAGAATTGCCGTGTCCGTGCCGCCGTGCAGCACCACGCCGCTCAGCGAGATCTCAAACCCTGTAACCTGCCGCACGCTCGACGCAAAGGAGTCGACATGAATGCGGTCCCGGCTGCGCAGCAAGGTTCCGTCAATGTCAAAGAGATACGCATCCTGCGCATCCCAGACAAAGCCTTCCCGCACAAGCGGCTCAGTTTTATTTTCCGATGTAGGCATCATCCGCTTCTCAGGTCCTGTCTCCATCGAAATGCCTTTGGCACGCAGATGGGCAGTCCTTTGGTAATCAGCGAATCTGCTGGCGCAGCCCGCCATGTATAAGACGTTCGCTGCGCACCGGACGCTTGAGGCCGGCGCGCACCTCCGCCACGCCCAACTCCAACTCAGCCATAGTGCGGCTCAACGTGTTGCGGTGCATTCCCAGTTCTTCGGCGGCCTTGCACTGGTTGCCGCGGTGCGCCCGTAGCACTTCCAGTAGATACTGCCGTTTGAACTGCCGCACGGCGTCGTCATAGAGAACACCGGTTGAATGCATTTGGGTTATCAGGCTGTCCAGTTCGCGCTTCACGTCTCGTCCTCGTATCGATAGCATTCAGAAATTCCCTATATCGCACCACATCGTTCATGGTCGTGTGGATGACATAACTGCGGCTCATAAATCTTCAGGAGGAGCTACGCCATTTCTGAAACGCCTTAAATAGATTGCCACGCCTTCCGTCCATCTGTCCCGCCTTCATTGGTCACTTTTTGTTTTATTTCTCGTGGAGCCATTTCGGGGCGTCGTTCTCAAGCACTTGAAGCCCATTCAGAATCTTGGTCTTTAACTCTTCGGGAGTTACTTTTGTCGTCAAATGCGTCACTCCCAGAAAATATCGCGAGAGCTGTGCGTCCCCCAGCCAGCGCGTATCCGGGAAGAACGCCGCCAGTACGACAACGCACAGGATCACCAGCACTCCGCCACGCACAAGCCCAAAGATGAGCCCGGCGATCTTATCCAGCCACGCAAAGCCCACGCCGTGAACCACGCTCTTGAGCAGCATTCCCAGTAGTCCGGCTGTCACCATTACCAGTAGCGCAATCAGGCAAAATGAGATCGCTTCGGCGATGTCCAGGTCATGCACAATCCTTGCCAGCTCGTTGCCAAAGTGCTTGTACTGCCAGCTCGCGATGACAATACCTGCAATCAACCCCGTCAGAGAAAAAACGCTCTGAATCAGCCCTGTGCGAAATCCCAGCAGCGCGCTCAACACAACCATCAGCACGATCGCGACGTCCACAATACTCATGACGCAGGGATTCCTTTCAATATCGGCCGAGCAATCGAAGAGGGAAACTGTTCCATGAAGTTATAGAACAAGCTCCCGTCCCGTCAATAAGCGAAATGCTTCAAGGTACTTCGCCTGCGTTTTTTTCACCACTTCATCGGGCAGCGCCGGTGCTGGCGCTTGTTTATTCCATCGAATCTCTTCCAGATAATCGCGCACAAACTGCTTGTCAAAGCTCGCCTGAGCCCCGCCCGGCTTCCAAAACCCTGCATCCCAGAAGCGGGAAGAATCCGGCGTCAGGACCTCATCGCCCAGCACGATCTTTTCGCCGGCTTTTCCGATAGATACTCGCCCAAATTCAAACTTTGTATCCGCGAGGATCAGTCCATGTTTCTCTGCATGATCCGCAGCCTTCGCATAGAGCGCCAGCGTCAGCCGCCGCAGCTCGGCAGCGTCCTCGGCACCCACCGTCTGCTCCATTACTGAAAAAGGAATGTTCTCATCATGCATCCCGCCTTCGCTCTTCGTCGCAGGGGTAAAAAGCGGCTCCGGCAATCGCGAACCATCCAGCAGTCCCTCAGGCAGCGCAATCCCGCACACAGTCTTCGTAGCCTGGTACTCCTTCCATCCGGAACCAGCCAGGTACCCGCGTGCCACGCACTCCACCGGAAACATCGCCGCCCGTCGCACGAGCATCGACCTTCCTTCAAGCTGATCCCGGTACGGCCACAGCAGGGCAGGGAACTCGCTCACCTCAGCCGTAATCAGGTGATTGGGCACGACGTCACTGAGCAGTTCAAACCAGAACAGCGAGATCTGCGTGAGAATCTTTCCTTTGCCCGGAATCCCTGAACCCAGTACATGATCGAACGCCGAAATGCGATCGGAAGCGACGAGTAAAAGATCGCTGCCCACAGCGTAAAGATCGCGCACCTTCCCGCGCCCAATCAGTGGAACGCTGCCAAGATCAGTAGTAAGCAGTGCGGACAAGAAGACCTTTCAATTGCGGATAATCAGATTGCGGAACGCCTTAACAGCGCGGCCCAGAGCCTTGATTCTCACGCCCGCGCCTTCCCTTGTCAACGCCAGCTGAGACAGATCAAGTTCGTCTACTGGGCGCTGAGTTGGAAGACCACAATTGCATTGCATTTGCCGTCTGGCCCAAGCATCATGAACCTTGATGAAACCAACCCCAGAGAATCCTGAACCTCGATGGCCCGCGGTTGTCGCATTGTTAGCTGTAGGCTGTCTGCGCCTGATTCTTCCTGAAGAGCTCTCCTTCGGTCCCAAATGGCTGGTCCTGGTCGTTCTTGTCCCGCTGCTCATTCCCACAATCATGGCGCGCAAAATGGGCAATCACACGCTCAATCAGGTGCTCGGCTATCTCATTACTTCAATCGTCACGCTCGATATGGCATGGTCGCTCTGCCTTCTCATCGGAACTCTTCCATCTCACAAGGAGACGCCTCAGACGCTGCTCGTTTCCGCCGCTGCTCTGTGGATCACGAACATTCTTGTCTTCGCATCCTGGTACTGGCGGCTTGATGCCGGCGGCCCACGCGAGCGTGAACTTCGTGGAGTTCATACCGATGGCGCGTTCCTCTTTCCCCAGATGACCCTTAACCCCGAATCGAGAAAGACGATGGGAGAAGACTTCTGGAGTCCTGGCTTTGTCGACTATCTCTTTCTCGCCTTCAACACCAGCACCGCATTCTCGCCCACCGATGTCCCGGTTCTCTCCCGATGGGCCAAGATGCTGATGATGATTCAGGCTTTGATCTCGTTCACCACCGTAGCGCTTCTGGCCGCCCGCGCTGTCAACATACTGTAGACCACCCACATCAGCAGGCTCGCATTCTCAGGCCCGGCCCGCAAACTCCCGCGTTTCCGTATTCACCTTGACCTTCTCGCCTTCTTTCACAAAGAAGGGCACGCGAATCTCAAGCCCTGTCTCCAGCTTCGCTGGCTTGGTCACCGCGCCGCTCGCCGTATCCCCGCGAACTCCAGGCTCGGTATACGTTACGGTCAGTTCCACCTGCTGTGGCATCTGCAGGCCGATAGGGTTTCCATTGAACTTGTCGATCTGCACCAATGCGCCTTCCAGTAGAAACTCCAGCGCATCGCCCATCATCGCCCCTGTTAGCGTCAGCGTGTCAAAGGTGCTTTGATCCAGAAAATACGAGCCATCCCCGTCGCTGTACAGGTACGAAGCCTCCACCGAATCCAAGTCCGGCTCTTTGAACTTCTCCCCGGCCTTGAAGGTCTTGTCAAAGACCGCGCGCGTCAACAGATTCCGCATCTTCAGCCGCACCAGCGTCTGCCCACCTCGCGCCGTCGGCGTCGAAATATCGAAGTCCAGACACAGATAAGGCACACCCTCAAGCTCGAAAAACATCTTCCGCTTTACATCAATTGCGTCGATTAACCCAGCCATCAATTCCTCGTATGAACTAGCCCAGAATATCAGGATGGGGGCACTCTCCCAAGCGGCCTACTTTGTATCTTTCTTTGCCTGAATCTTCTCAAGCGCCAGTTTTTGTGCTGTAGCCAGGGCATCATCCGCTGCTACCTTCACATCCGGCTCCACGCCCGTGCCTTCCCAATTCGTCTTCGTCACCGGATCGAGCGACTTTGCAAACGGCACACCGACCATGAAGTAATCCGCTACCGGATGCCCCGAGACCGGATGCGCGCCTCCACCCGTCGTCTCGCCCACAATAGTCGCGCGCTTCTGTGTCTTCAGATCAAACGCGAACTCTTCAGCGCCGGAAAACGTCCGCTTCGAAGTCAGCACAAACACAGGCTGCTTCGCCAGCCTCGATCCCGGCAGATACGAAGCCGTCCAATTCTGCGTAGTGGAGTCCTCCTGCCGGTTATAGATGTCAATCAAGTGCGTCGGGTGATCGAAGAGATAGCTCGCAATCAACGCCACCATCGCCGGCTGGCCGCCGCCATTCTGCCGCAGATCGAAAATAACCGCATCGGTATGCGCCACAAATCCCATCGCAGCATTTACCGTCGGCCCGCAGAACGAAGCATCCATGAAGCCATCGAACTTGATGTACCCGATGTTATTCGGCAGAATCTCGATCTTTTCGAAAGCGCAATTGTCATGCTCCATCTGCTCATGAAACCGCGCCTCATCTTCGGGAGTGGGCTCATGCCGGGGCGGCATCTTGAAAGGGCTGAAGTCCACATGCAGATGCCTGTCATGGCTTACTGCCTGCAGATCCTTGGTAAGCTGCGCTGCAAACGCATCGCCATCTGAAATCGCGTTGTAGTCGCCCTTGGCTTCATGCGTGTTCAGAGCGTCAACCATCTGCTGTGCCACCGCAGGCTCCACATAAGCTTTCTTAAGTTCCGCAGCCACGCCATCGATCACCTTTTTCCGCTCGGCCGCATCGACCGTCACATTCTCCAGCGTCACTCCCGGAGGAAGCGCACGCAACCCAAAAGTCTCCACCGTCGGAGGCTGTCCATCTTTCACAAGCAGATTGCCAAGTGCAGTAGTAGGGCCTCCTTTCTCCTTCACGCGAAACCGAATATGCAGCGGCTCGCTGCTCTCAATCGTGAGCAGCTCAAACCCACCCGTCTGATTGCGAAACCCAATCATTCCATCGACGTTCTGCGAGTGATCCACATTCTTGACATAGGCATCAATCCTGGCCCGATCGCCGCTGTTGAAGGCATCCAGCCATGCCTGGAGCGTATGTCCAGCGGCGGTGTCGGGAACCGTGACCTCGGCAAATCCAAACCTGCCACTAACCAGCAGCAGCGCGAGCAATGCACATAGCATTCTGAGAATCATGAGATAGAAACCTCCCCACGCATGAGTTACATGACAAGATATCTCGCAAGACGTTCGATAATACATTTCGTTAGGTGCGATGCGATCAATGGTGCGATAAATATGACGAAGATGCAATCTGCCTATCTCCTGTTGTCCACTTGGCAGTCCGCTTGACAGTGATATCTTCGGCTGCTACGATCCGCGCTCATATCGAAACCCACGTTCGTCCCCTCTCTGGGTTTTCAGGCAACCGCCACTCTGCAAAACCCAGCAAGCCGAGGAGATGCAAATGTTCGACGGCAATTGTCAGATTCGACGCGCGGGTGTGATGGAAGACGGCCGAGTTCAGGTAGATCTCAAAGATGATGCCGGATCCTTCGACTGGGCCTGGTTTGTAACCACGCCGCAATACACCAAAGAGATCCTGGCGGCTGCACTCGCAGCTATCGCCTGCAATAAGAAAGTCTACTGCCAGATCGCCGATCCCGTTCAGTACGGGGCGCAGATCATCAGGTTAGGCCTCCTCAAGTAACCTGCAAGCATCGATTGAAGTTACGGCAAGTGATCGCCGCAACGCATGCCATCTTTTGGCGCGTCATCGGCTCAATGCACGATTGCGGGACGGAGGCACGAATGAGCTGTCCATCAGAAACCTATTCGGGACTTGAAACCAGTAACATCTCCTGGACCAACTGGTCAGGCCGTATCTCCGGACCGGTCGCAACCTTCTCTACGCCTAACTCTCTACCCGATCTCGTGAACATCGTCGAGCGCGCCACCATGGCCGGCCGCAAGGTTCACGTCGTTGGCAGCGGATGGGCCTTCGAAAACATCGCCTACTCACCCGACTGGATGGTGAGCATGGTCCGTCTAAAAAATCCGCTCATGGCCGTCGTCGATTCGGCATTGAACGCAGAATGGGCAGCCCATCAGATGCCCGGCTCAGATGATGTGCTCTTCGAGATCGAAGCCGGTGCCTCCGTCGCTGACGTGAACGACGCACTTGCGGCAGTCGGCCTCGGTATGCCGACACTCGGCGGAGCCAATGGACAGGGCCTGGCGGGAGCCATCTCGACTGGAACGCATGGCGGTGACATCGCCACTCCACCCATCGCACATTTCGTCGTGGCCATGCATGTAGTCACAGTGGGCGGCCGCGAAGTCTGGCTTGAACGAGCTTCGCAGCCCATCACTGACGATGGAGCGCTGGCCTCTGTGCTCACTTGTCCCGATGCAGAAATTCTTCGCGACGACGTACTCTTCGACGCTATGCTCATCGGCTTCGGACGATTCGGCATCATCTACTCCTACGTCCTCCGCGTAAAACGCGCTTATCGCCTCGGCGAGTGGACTGTTCAACTCCCTCGCACACTCGTGACTACGTTACTGCGACAGGGAGTGACAAACGGCACCTTCCTGATGCCGCTTCTCGGTGTCCTGCCCGACCCGCCTCCTACAGTCATGGCCGTTGACGCCAAAAATCCCCGAGGCCTCGAAGTCGTCTTCGATACACAACACCTCGATAGTTGCTGGGTAAAGCGGCGCTGGCTGACGACCGAACCCCCACCCGACTTCTCAACCTCGCCCCCCACTCTGCCATCCGACCTTAATATTGCGAATAGCCCCAACCAGCTCTGCCAGATGGGAGCCGCAGGTGTCTATGCCGCTGGGCTTGCGGCCCTTGATGCATTGCTGCTTATCCCTTGGTGGAATCTGGTTCCGATCGTAGTGATCACTGAACAGGGAGCCCTCTCAGTTGCCTATGCACAGAATCCACAAATGACCGCCGGAGAGATGCTGGCGCGGGTACTTAAAGCATTTTGGGATCTGCAGGCACAAGCCGGCTTCGGACCCCTCATTGCTCAACAGTTTCAGCAGGCCTATCAGTTTTCGACCGCCGCAGGCATCCGAGGCGAATCGAGTGTCGTTCTCTCCGGCTTCCGCGAACAGAGCCTGCAAAACTGCTTCCGGGCAGACTCCATCGAGCCCATCTTCGATGCCCATGCCATTGGATACCTCAACTTTCTCGATGTGGTCGTAGCCATGGCGCCCACCGTCAAACAGGCCGGCTACATCTCGCTTCGATGGTCGGGCACCACCATGGCGACCATGAGCATGCATAACTACCCGAGCGCAAACGCAGTAGCGATCGAAGTAACGTCTCTCAAAGGTCTTCCGGATAATGCAACATGGATGGCAACGCTTGAGTCAGTCGCAATAAGCTGCAGCGGCCGCCCTCACTGGGGCCAGATCAACACTTTGAATGCCGCCACAGTAGCGTTGCTCTACGGACCTAACCTGAATAAGTGGACCGCCGCCCTCACAGCTTTCACCGGCGGCTCCGCCATGTTCAGCAGTGCCTATACCATGCAGAGAGGCCTGGAGCCCTCCAACGCAACCGCAGTGCCCACGTTGTTCGGCACACAAGCCGGCGGCATTCTCGCAGCATTGAACGCCGCCATATCCCTGCTGCTCGACGATCCCGATGAGATCAGAAAGCCCAAGCCTCCACCGCGACCCGGGCCCATACCACCACGCAAGCCTCTAAGTTAGTTTTTACTGGATCCCTGCCGGAGAGAGCAGGAGCCGTCATGCCCCTGAGCAAGGTCGCACAGGGGCCATGCCTTGGCCTACGCTTGTATAAACTCCAGCAGATCGCGATTCAGCCGCTCCATATGTGTGATGAAAAGTCCATGCGGGGCGCCTTCGTAGACCCGTAACTCCGCACCCGGAATCAGTTTCACTGTCCTTCGCGCCGTAAACTCCAGCGGCGCCGACCTGTCGCTGTCTCCATGCAGAATCAAGACGCGCTTTCGTATCGCCTGCAGCTCCGCGCGAAAATCCGTCTCACTATCGGTAACGCTGGTCGCAATCAACGCCCGCATCGAGGCCTGATAGCACAGTCCGATTCCCCATTCCACCATCCGCGGCGTCGTCTCCGGCCTGAAGAAGGGCGGTGCATTTTCCGTAAGCCACCTGGGAAAGTCGCTGGCAATCGCGTGTCGTGCCGCGAGCAACGCACTCTTCTCCACACCTTCCGGATTGTCCTCTGTCTTCAGAGTGAATGGCAGCGACGGCCCAACCATCGCCACGCGAGCTACACGATCGCCGCCATGCCGCGTCAGGTATCGCACTATCTCAGCGCACCCCATCGAGTGCCCTACGAGCACCACGTCGCGCAGCGCCAACGCCTCCAGCACCGCTGCCAGGTCGTCAGCAAGACGGTCACAGTCGTAGCCACTGCCCGGATCGCTCGACCGTCCGTGTCCGCGCCGGTCATAGGCAATCACCCGCACTCCCTGCGAAGAAAGATGTTGCATCTGGTACTGCCACATCTCAGAGTTCAATGCCCATCCATGCACAAAAACGGCTGTCCTCGCCACAGTTGGCTCACTGCCGCCAAGCGCAGGCCAGTCCTTGTAAAACAGCCTGGTTCTGGCATCCGCTTGAACGAATGGAAAGTCTTCCCCGGTTATCCCGTCATGCGCAGTGGGCCGCTTATTCCGGTTGGAATCGGCCACTGAAACTCCGCTGGCCATGCCCGCGGCCAGTCCCGCGAAGCCCAGCATCGTGGTTCCGAAAAACGTTCGTCTCTGCATAGCATCCCTCGCTCGCGCCGGCTCTACTGCCTGCCGTAGCGCGATGGTGCAATCTTCGCAACCATCCGCTCGCCCGTCGATTACCTGCGGGGTAATGGGATTCAACCGTTCGATTCTGTATCGTGAAAGGCATGCCATCCGCAGCGCCACCGCCGCGCCTGCCGCAGCCCGGAATACTTCTCCGCGCCTGGCGCGAGCGCCGCAAACTCAGCCAGCTTGATCTGTCCTGTGAAACCGGGATCTCCACCCGCCACCTGAGCTTCCTCGAAACCGGCCGCTCTCTGCCCAGTCGCGCTACCCTGCTCAAGCTCTGTGAAGAGCTGGCCTTGCCCCTGCGCGAGCGCAACCGTCTATTTCTCGCTGCAGGCTTTGCCCCCGCTTATCCTGAGCGTTCTCTTGAAGACCCAGCCCTGCGCGCTGCACAGAGCGCCATGCAGCAGGTGCTTATCGGCATCGAGCCCAACCCTGCGCTCGTCATTGACAGCCACTGGACGCTCGTTGCCTCCAATCGCTTCATCGCCCCTCTGCTCACCGGCGTTGCAGCTCACCTTCTGCAGCCGCCTGTCAACGTGCTGCGCCTCAGCCTGCATCCAGAAGGCCTCGCACCGCGCATCGTCAATCTGCAGGAATGGCGTCAGCACCTCCTCGAGCGGCTCCGGCGTCAGATGCAGGCTGGAGACTCCGCACTTATCGACCTCATGCACGAGTTGCGCAACTATCCGCCGCCGCGCACCGCTACGAGTCCGTATAATCCCGATGCCGCTGTCATTCCATTTCAATTGCGGCTCGGCGAGGAGGTGCTGAACTTCTTCGGAACCACCATGGTCTTTGGTACCCCGCTGGATGTTACGCTCGCTGAGCTCGCCATAGAAACCTTCTTCCCGGTTGACGCCGGCACAGCCAGCGCGCTGCAAAGGCTCGCGAGCCCACCGAAAGACTCCGAAGTGTCCTCCTAGCTCTCGACTTTCGGCGCTTGTTTCTCCACCGGCCCAAGAGCGGACGTCATTCGATCACGCTGCGCTCGGAAGTCGCTCGACATGCATAGCAAATCGGTACCGCTCCAGAAAATCTCACGCTGATGCTCTTACGCAGTAGCCCGCTCTCGCTCGCGATTCCCCTGGTTTTGACTGCCCAGATGCACGCTGACAATCTTAGAAACACCAGGCTCCTGCATCGTCACGCCATAAATCAAATCCGCAGTCTGCATCATCCGCTTGGAGTGCGTCACCAGTAGGAACTGTGTATCCTGGCTCATGCCATGCAGCAGGTCCGCGAGCCGGCCCACGTTCGTCTCGTCCAGCGCAGCATCCACTTCGTCCAGCACGCAGAACGGAGCAGGTTGATACTGGAAGATACCCACCAGCAGGCTCAACGCCGTCAGCGCTTTCTCGCCACCCGAAAGCAGCAGCACATTCTGCAGCTTCTTGCCCGGTGGCGAAGCGACAATCTCCAGCCCGCTCTCAGCCTGGTTCTCAGCATCTGTCAGCCGCAGGAAAGCCTGTCCGCCGTGGAAGAGCTTCGTAAACACATGCCCGAAGTTCTCATTGATCTTCGCGAAGGCCTCGTCAAACTTCACTCGCGAAATCTGATCGATCTCCTTGATCGTCGACTGCGTGTTTTCGATCGAGTCCACGAGATCCTTCCTCTGCGTCTCCAGGAATCCGTGCCGCTCCGCCGTCTCCTTGTACTCCTCGAGCGCCATCATGTTCACCGGGCCCATGGCCTCAAGCCGTTGGCGCATGCCTCGGCTCTCTTCCTCGGCTGCCGTCAACTCGTCGCCCTCAAGATGCGCAATGCCTTCCTCAGTCCGCAGCGCAGCAGCCTCTACGCTCAACTCCTGCAGGCAGCTTGCCTCCAGATACTCCAGGTCGCTCGTCAGCTTGGCAGCTGTGGTTGCGAGCAGGCTTCGCCGCTCGCGGAACTCATCCGTAGCCGCCCGCAGTGTCTTTAATTGCGCCTCAGCTGCCGTCAGTTGCTCACGCAACGCAGCGGCTTCAGCCGCGGCTTTGCGCGCTTCTTCCTGCGCAGCGTCGCGTGCGGTTGCAAGCTCAATCTGCTTTGCGCGCAGCTGCTCGTTCTCGCCAATGCGCTGACCGCGCTCTGCCTCGGCGGCTACACGCTGCTGCTCAATCTGCAACGCACGCCGCTCCAGGTCGGCATGCAGACGGTCAATGCGTTGAAACGCCGCCTCAGCTCCGCGCCGCCGCTCCTCCAGACCTGCCAGCTCCGCAGTTACTCGCGCCGCTTCAAGCTGCATTGCCTCACGGCTCTGGCGCAGATCCACAAGCCCGCGCTGCATCTCGTCAAGCCGCTCCTCGGCAGCCTTGTGCTCGCCTTCAAGCCGCTGTGCCTCATCGCGCTTTGTTGAAATGAGCCCCTGCTTCTGCTCACGCGCATCTTTGTTGCGACTCGCCTGCAGTACCCACTCCTGCAGCCGCCGCTCAATGCGTTGAACTTCAGACTCCATCTGCTTCAACGCTGCGCCCTGGTTCGCCGCATCGCGTTCTGCCTGCCGGCGCTGCTCATTCAACGCTTCAAGCCGCCCCGCCAGTTCCTCAATCGCCTTAGCTGCAGCTACCGCATTCACCTCGGTCTGGCCCAGCTCAACATCTACAGACTCCAGCTTTTTCTGAGCCTCGCGCAGCTCGCGCTTCACCGCCAGCGGACCCTCTGTCGCAGGCTTGCCACCGCTGACCGTCGCGTTGTGAAACCACTCTCCCGTCGGTGCCAGAAAATACGCATGCGGATACTCCGACGCCATCGTCCGCGCGATCTCCGCATCCTTTGCCAGATATCCATCGCGCAGCTTCGGCAGCATTGCTTCCAGCGAATTGCCAAACCCGTTCAGCACGCGAATCGTCGTCCGCAGCGGAATCAGATTTTCCGTCGGCACACTCTCATCTCGCGCAAATAACTCCTTCGGCGCATCATCGGGATGAACCAGAAATGTCGCTCGCCCATCCATTCCTGAGCGGAGCAGGCGAATACCCTGTTCCGCATCCTGCCAACTCTTCACCACGATGTAGTTCAGCTCATCGCGCAGAAAATCGTCAGCTACCGCCTCATGCTCGCCGGTCACTTCAACAAAATCCGCCAGCGTTCCCACTGGTGTCATGCCCGGTCCCAGTGAATCGGCCTTCAACAGCTTCCGCACCGTCTCCGTTGAATACGAGTGATTCCGTATCACGGCATCCAATGAATTCCGCCGCCCGGTGAGCGTTGCCTGCTCGCGACGCAGTTCATTCGTTCGCGTGCGCAGCGCCGCTTCTTCTCCACGACGTCCTGCGATCGCGTTCCGAAGCTCCCCAATCTCGGTCTCAAGGTGTTTCAAGCTCTCCGTCGCGCTCTCAAAGCGCATGCTCACCTGTCCGCGCTCGGCGCCCAGGTTGCCGGCTTCGGCCCGCGCCTGGCCCATCTCGTTTTCAAGGCGTTCCGCCTCGCGCTCCAGCGCCGCCAGTGACTCCTCGGCCTGAGCCGTTTGGTTCCGCGCCGTTCCTGCCAGCGTCAACAGGTGCATCGCCTGCCGTCTGCCGCCTTCAACCTGTCGCTCCGCATCGGCAACTTGCTGCGCCGCTCCGCGAGCCTCCTGTTGCTTTGCCTCTACTTGCTGACGGAAAGCGCGAGCCTCTTCCGCTGCATGTTCCAGGAAGCTCTTGTTCTGTGCGCGCTCTTCTGTAATTCCACTGATCTGTGCCCGCGTTTGTTCAATCTCCGCCGCAGTTGCTGCAAGCCGGCTCTCCAACTCAGCCACGCGCTCGCTATTGCCGCGTTCGCGCGCCGCCGCGCGTTCCAGCTCTACCGCCGCAGCGCCGGCCTGCGCACTCGCTGCCTGCCCCGCATGATCCAGCTCAAATCCACGTCCGCTCAGCTCGTGCGCCGCTGCGTCGAGCGTCTCGATCTCCGCCGCCGACCCATCAATCTTCCCCGTAAGCTCGGCAATTTCACTCGCCAGCCGTATCTGTTCGGCATCCATCCGCGCCATGCGGCTCGCCAGCGTCACCCGCAGCTTTGCCCGCAACTCGTCACGCAGCGCGCCATAGCGCTCCGCCTTTGCAGCCTGCCGCTTGAGCGAATTCATCTGCCGCGTCACTTCATCAAAAATGTCATCCACGCGTGCCAGGTTCTGTTTCGCTGACTCCAGCCGCAGCTCAGCCAGCCGCTTCTTCGTCTTGAAGCGCGTAATTCCCGCCGCCTCTTCGATAATTGCCCGTCGGTCATGCGGCTTTGAACTGAGCAGTTGTCCAATCCGCTCCTGCCCGATGATCGCGTAGCTCTCCGGTCCAAGGCCGGTGCCCATGAAGATGTCCTGAATATCACGCAGCCGGCACAGTTTTCCATTCAGCAGATACTCGCTCTCGCCCGTCCTGAAGAGGCGCCGCGTAATCACGATCTCGCCCTTCTGCGGCGTACGCGTAAACTTCCTCCGTCGAATCTTCAGCACAACCGCCTGCCCGCCTGTTTGCGTACCGGCAGCCGCGCTTTCTGGAGCGACCTCGGCAAGGGGCTCATTCGCCGGCGTACTCTCCTCATCCCCTTCAAGCGCCTGCCCCGGCTGGTTCTCCGCGATAATCTCCTCGGCCTCTGCCGCTCGCCTCTTGCGCAGGTCCGCCTCGTCCCAATCGGTGCCCGCGGTTGCCGGCATCTCGTCTTCGATCTCGATCTCCGGCGTTATCGTCATCGGACCCTCATAAGCCTCAGGGTCCACCAGCGTCACCGAAACCTCCGCCATCCCCAGCGCCTTCCTGTCCCGTGTTCCGCTGAAGATCACGTCCATCATCTGAGAGCCGCGTAGCGTCTTCGCGCTCTGCTCGCCCAGTACCCAGCTAACCCCATCCAGAATGTTCGACTTGCCGCATCCATTCGGCCCCACCACGACCGCGATCCCCGTACCCGGCAGCGCCAGCTCCGTCCGGTCGCAAAAGCTTTTGAAGCCCAGAATGTGTATCTTCTTTAGTTTCAGCATGCCAACTCCCTGGAAATCTCTTGCCTGCCTTTTCGACGTGCAGGCCAAAGGCCCGCGAGCTCAAAAGCGCTCTCGCGACCCTTCCTGATTACCAACTTATGTTTCGTGAGCCGGACGAAGCAACGTCCCTGAAGCCCGTTTTTGTGGATAAGCCGTCCCAAACCCGAAATACCGGAGATTCCGTGAAAGAAAGGGAGATTTCTACCCTGATTTCCTCAGATTTCCCGGTCTGCCATCCAGCGCATGAAATCCTTTGCCGACATCGGGTGGGCATACACATAACCCTGGATCGCGTACACGCCAGCCTCTCGCAGGCGATCTACCTGCTCCTGCTGTTCCACACCTTCAGCGACCATATCCAGTTGGGCAGATTTGGCAAACTCGATGATCGAATCCAGCACGCTTCGTTTCATGTCTCCGGTTGCTAGTAGCGCATCCACAAACATCTTGTCGATCTTCAGCGTGCTGATTGGCAACTCCTGAATGTAGGAGAAGCCCCCAAATCCAGTGCCCGCATCATCAAGCTCTATTTTGATGCCGGCATCCACTATGCATGACAACGCGCGCCTGGCTTCGGGCAGGTTCTTGAATTGCCGTCGCTCAGTAATCTCAATCGCCAGATTTTTCCCTGGAATATCCTGTTTTTGAAGCCTCTCCAGCAGCTTTCGGCAAAACTCGGTTTCCATAATCAGTTCCGGAGTTACATTGATGCTGATTCTGCGGTCCGTATCCTTCCACCCGAACGCTAGAAGGTCTGCAAGCACCTTTTTAGTCAGGAGATCGGTAATCGGCCCAATCAGCTCATGTTCTTCTGCATAGGCAATGAATTGTCCAGGCGGGATTAGCTTGCCATCCTTAGATTGCCAACGAATAAGCGCCTCAGCTCCGAGGACACTGCCTTTCCTTGAGTCGATCACGGGCTGATAGAAGGGAACGAACTCGTCACCTCGGATACCCTGGCCGATTAAATAGGAGAGCGATCTTTTACGCGCCAGCAAAATATAAACCAGCAGGCCTGCAATAAGGCCCGCAAGCGTAGCCAGTCCAACGTCCACTATTCTTCCTTGTGTCTTGAATCTGTCCAGAAACTCCTGGTTCGCTCGCAGCGTAAGGCTAACTTCATACGGACTGACGAAACCTGTATTGGTATAAGAAACCGCTTCGGGTCCATTGAGCTCCGTAGGCTTAAGGAATAACTCGATGTTGCCATGCGTGGTTGTTTCGTGGGTGGCGCAGCGATCGCACCCAAGACGGCCGCTGGAATCAAAGATTACGCCGGAGAAGAGTGCCACATATCGCAAGTCTCCGCGTTTCTGCTCCAATATCGCATAGGTCGTTTTCCCGGGGTTAATCGCGACGATAGACCAGGTATCATCGAGCGCGAGCCGCCGCGGGTCCGCCTTCATGTCGACCCACACCAGCCCGCTGCGGCATACCACCTCGTCATTCCGCGAGATCGCTGCCCAGTCCACGAAAGGATTCTGAAATCTCTTCTGGGCAAGGAGCTCACTCATGCCATTCTGGCAATGAAGTGTCTCCAGCGAGGGCAATCCTGCTAGATCTCTTTTGGTTGTGGCGATTGCCTCGTTAAACCCATCGAACAGATCCTCTGCCTCTGCCGCCAGCCGATGCCGTGCCAGCACTTTGTCCATGGACGGCAGGCTCAGCACAAGGCACAGCGCAAATATCAGCGCGAAGGTGAGCACCGCAATCCTGCCCGGTATTTCAAAGAAAGAGAACCCTTTCACGCTTTCCCCATTTCTCAAATGCCGAAACTGGAGCTGCGCCTCGAAATCTCTAACTCGTGCGGTGCGGTGGAGAGAAGATCAAACGATCAACCATAACTTCGGCTTGCATTAAGACCAACCCATGCTAGATAACTTACAGCTCATAAGCAACTGTCAGTTTTCTCAGCAGAAATTCATGTAACAAGAAGATTCATGATAGTGCGACACCACGAACCCGATCACCAAGTCACAACCATGATTAATTCGTAATCACGAGTTCACGAGTTATGGATAGTCGGCGAACTTCGTTCCCATACAACACATATCGGCTGAACCTTCTATTTCAGCCATTCCCTCGGCACCGCTTTGCGGATCACCTTCTCAATCGCCCTGAGCGCCTGAGGCCGAGGAAACCCAGGCCGGCTGGCCAGCCGGATCACCCGCGTTGCTCCCTGCCGCAGCGGACGAAGCTCGACCCCACGCCCGGCAACTCCTGACGACGCCAGCGCCGGAATCAGCGTTGTCCCATACCCGGCCGCAACCAGGTTCACCAGCGTTTCCAGCGTCGCCGCCTGCATGGCACTCTGCAGACCGGCCTTCGCGCCGCATGCAGCGAGAGACTGATTTGCCAGGCAGTGCCCGTCCGCCATCACCAGCAGATCGCCCGACAGCGCTTCCTCAGCCACCGCGGCCTCGCCGGCAAGCGCATGTCCCGGAGGCAGCACAGCTACCAACGGCTCTGCAAACAGCGCCACCTCAGCAATCTCATGAGTTCCCAGCGAAGAGGCCACCAGCGCCGCGTCCAGCTTGTGGCTCCGCAGCCCTTCGATCAGCAGTCGAGTCTGGTCCTCCCACAACTCAATCGCCAGCCCGGGATAAGCCTTCTTCAGAGGTCCAAGAATCAGCGGCAGCAGATACGGCGCCAACGTCGGAATCACGCCCAGCCGCAACGCTCCCACCAGCGGATCGCGCGCAGCCCGCGCCACCGACTCAATCTGCCCTGCTTCAGTCAGCACCCGCTGCGCATGTTCCAGAATCTGTCGCCCCACCGGAGTTACATCCACGCGCTTGTTGGTCCGTTCCAGCAGCGTCACCCCAAGCTCTTCCTCAAGCTTTCGGATCTGACTGCTCAGCGTAGGCTGGCTCACGTTGCATGACTCCGCAGCCCGCCCAAAATGCCGAAACTCCACAACTGCGGCAAAGTACCGAAGCTCCTGCAAGTTCACAGGTCACACTCCACTCTTCACACTCATACTTGCCTTTTCATCATAGCTCTGCTCAATCATCACAGTAGAAACAATCGATTTTTCAAATGATGGTCTGAGGGTCTAAGGTATCTTCTGCATGGCTTAGTGCGATTTCGCGCCCATGGCGGCATTTACAGAAAAAGAGCTTTTCTAATCGCAATCATTACGCTGACGCAGCCGACAGGAAGCGACAGCACCCCCCGCAACAAACACCCGAAGGAGAAAAACCTTGTCAGACGAAGCAAAATGCCCGTTCTCAGGCGGCGAGTTCAACCGCACCGTAACCGGAGCAATCGGAGTCAAAGGCAACCGCGATTGGTGGCCTGAGCAGCTCCACCTTGGGCTTCTGCACCAGCACTCCCCCCTCTCGAATCCCATGGGAGAAGACTTCAACTACGCCGAGGAATTCAAGACCCTCGATCTCGATGCCGTGATCAAAGATCTCCACGTCGTGATGACCGATTCCCAGGACTGGTGGCCGGCTGACTTCGGCCACTACGGCGGCTTCTTCATCCGCATGGCTTGGCACAGCGCCGGAACCTACCGCATCGGCGACGGCCGTGGTGGCGCAGGTCGCGGGCAGCAGCGTTTCGCTCCCCTCAACAGCTGGCCCGACAACGTAAGCCTCGACAAGGCGCGCCGCCTTCTCTGGCCCATCAAGCAGAAGTACGGCAAGAAGATCTCCTGGGCTGACCTCATGATCCTCGCCGGCAATGTCGCGCTCGAATCCATGGGCTTCAAGACCTTCGGCTTCGCCGGCGGTCGCGTCGATACCTGGGAACCAGATCAGGACGTCTACTGGGGCGCCGAGACGTCGTGGATGGGCACTGACAAGCGCTACTCCGGCGACCGTCAGCTTGAAAATCCCCTCGCCGCCACCACCATGGGCCTCATCTACGTCAATCCCGAAGGCCCCAACGCCAACCCGGACCCCATTGCCGCAGCCCGCGATATCCGCGAGACCTTTGGTCGCATGGCCATGAATGACGAAGAGACCGTTGCCCTCATCGCCGGCGGACACAGCTTCGGAAAAACCCACGGTGCCGGTCCCGTCACCAACGTTGGACCGGACCCGGAAGCGGCCAACATCGAGAACCAGGGCCTCGGCTGGAAGAGTTCTTTCGGCACCGGTGTCGGAGCCGACGCCATCACCAGCGGCCTTGAAGTCATCTGGACCACCACCCCGACTAAGTGGAGCAACGACTTCTTCAAGCACCTCTTCGAATACGACTGGGAGCTAACCAGGAGCCCCGCCGGCGCACAGCAGTGGAAGCCTAAGGGCGACGCCGGCAAGGACACCATTCCCGACCCCTTCGACTCGTCCAAACGCCGCACCCCCTCCATGCTCACCACCGATCTCTCCCTCCGCTTCGACCCGGAGTACGAGAAGATCTCGCGCCGCTTCTACGAGAACCCCGACCAGTTAGCCGATGCCTTTGCCCGCGCCTGGTACAAGCTCACCCACCGCGACATGGGCCCCATCACCCGCTACCTCGGCCCGCTCGTTCCCAAGGAAGAGCTCATCTGGCAGGACCCTGTTCCCCCCGTCGACCATGAGCTCGTCAACCAGCAGGACATCGAAGCGCTCAAGGCCAAGATCCTCGCCTCAGGCCTTTCCATCTCGCAGCTCGTCAAGACGGCCTGGGCCTCGGCTGCCAGCTTCCGCGGCAGCGACCGGCGCGGCGGCGCCAACGGCGCTCGCATCCGCCTCGAGCCGCAGAAAAACTGGGCTGTCAACGAACCCGCAGAGCTCGGCAAGGCGCTGACAAAGCTCGAAGAGGTCCAGATGAACTTCGCACAGACCACTGGCAAGAAGGTCTCCCTGGCTGACCTCATCGTCCTTGGCGGCGATGCGGCCATCGAAGCGGCGGCTAAGAAGGCCGGCCACGAGGTAAAGATTCCTTTCGTGCCGGGCCGTACCGATGCCACGCAGGAGCAGACCGACGTTGCCTCTTTCGCCGTCCTTGAGCCCCACGCCGACGCCTTCCGCAACTACCTCCGCAAGGAGCTTGAGGGCCACGCGGCCAACATGCTCATCGACAAGGCGCAGTTGCTCAACCTCTCTGCTCCGGAGATGGCCGTGCTCATCGGCGGCCTGCGCGTCCTCGGCGCCAACTACGGCGATTCGAAGAACGGCGTCCTCACCACCCAGCCCGAAACGCTCACCAACGACTTCTTCGTCAACCTGCTCGACATGAGCACCAAGTGGGAGAAGAACCCCGCCGTTGAAGGCGTCATCGAAGGCGCCGATCGCAAGACCGGCTCTCCCAAATGGACCGCCACCGTCATCGATCTCGTCTTCGGCTCCAACTCCCAACTCCGAGCCATCTCTGAGGTCTACGCCAGCAGCGATTCCAAGGAGGTTTTCGTCAACGACTTCGTAGCAGCCTGGAGCAAAGTCATGAACTCAGACCGCTTCGACCTCAACCCCTCCCTGTCTGAGTAGTCTGAGCCGCCAATCGCATCACAAAACTAAAGCCCCGATTTCTAGTCGGGGCTTTTATCGTTGTCCGCAAATGCATCCACGCTTAGGCACCGTTGTGCATAGCAAACTCATCTGCTCTTGAACCTTGAAGCAGGATCCCGAAATACTTCAGTCGTACTTCAGTTGTTTCCAAGACACCTTGTCGTATGACTCCCCATGAATGCTGTCTCCAAAGTCCGTCGTCACTCAAGGCGTAGCCCGTTGCAATTGCAACAATCCTAAATCGGCGACCTCTCCAGATCGCTGCGATGTTTTGATGACACATACTGGAACGTCGAACCTTAAGCATTATCGGTCCGCTCATCACAAAGCCAGCCTCCAATAGCCACGGGACGTCCGGATCCGGTTTTGGAGGAGCGACAAGGTAGTCTCCGCCCAGTCTCAACAGCAGAGACTTGAGAGGCTTCAATTCAGGCTGATTTTTCGTGGCCTCGCGAAGTCAGCCTTGTAGAAATTTCTTTCGATCTGCGGTTATCACAGGTGGAGCGTATCATGCGAACCTCACTTCAGCCCCAGCGCGGCCTTCCCGCCTTTCAGCGCTGTCGTCTTGTGGGGGGCCGGATGCTCCAGGTCTCGTTTGTGAGACTGGGCTCACTGATCGTAATAACGCCCGACTTTGTGCAAATATAGCCCTGTACGCTGCTCGTCCCATCCCTTGGCTTTAGGAATGATCAACTGCCGGAACGATGTGCGGCATCACGGCGCAGGCGTTCGCGAAGCTCTGAACAAGGTCCACAACAAGCGCCTCCACGTGAATCTCAATCCGGAGCCCGTTGAAGAGTCAGTAGCGGGCGACTGACAAACAAATTGCTATCGCAGATTAGCAACAACAAAAGCCCCGGACTCTGGCCGGGACTTTTGTCTCATTGACGTTTTCCTACTTCACCTCTATCAGTCCAACAGACCGGGGTTGCATCTCGACATCGATCACGCATGGCAGTTGTACGGTTCGCTCGCTTTGCTGTCCATCGATATTGAGAGCCAGTGTCTTGCTTCCTTTTCCTCTCAACTCCACCCGTGGCACCTCTCCCTGGTCCGCGCAGTTTGCTAGCACGATACCCACTCGCCCATCAGCTGCCTGCCAGGTCGCCGATGGCACAAGTGGCTCCTTGCCCCACCCGAAGTCGCGCAACGTCACATTGCTCACAGTCCAGGGTCGTAGCATGCGTCCGTAAACCAGGTAATCTCGCGCGACTTTCGTTCGGAAATGGTTGGTTCTCTTCGCCCAGTCGAGGATCGCAGTCTGATCCGGAATAGCCCGTGTCCATGCCTGATCCCAGTCGTACGCAATAAGTCCTTTATCGCGAAGAGTGAAATTCATCATGTATCCAGTGACAATGGCCCTTCCCACAGAAAGCCGCAGAGCCTCATCATTCACCCGGTTCCCAAAGAAACCCTCATGGCCGTTACAGTATTCGTGGTACAGAAACGAGTACAGAGGACATGTCCTCGCGCGGCCATCCCAGATCTGAAAATCCTGCAGATATATCTCTGGCGGAGCCCCCTCGCACGACATCTGAACAGCAGGGTTTACCGACCGCGCAATTTCGCCATCTGCCTTCACAAGCTTCCTGAAGCCCTCCGTCATCCACGGTCCCGGCACTGGCGGATGGTCGTGGTTGGTGGCGTAGCATGCAACAGGTCCAGGCCCCTGGTCAAACTGCTGGACGATGCTCGGCCCGAGCTCCGCCATCTTCCGCGTCATCTCCAGAATCATCTGACGCCCCTTCTCCGTGCCAACGCATGCCCAGTAATTCTTTCTCCAGGGCCACACATCTTCCATGAATGTCCCATCCGGCTTGTGAGCCACCGCCGTCTCGCCTCCGTGGGACCGAAAATAAGGCATTCCATCGTAATCTGAATTTTTCTGCCACGTAACCCAGCAAAGGCTGTCTCCATAGAGCACCGGATGCCAGCCTTTCTCCTTCGATTTGGTCATAAACTCGCGCATAGTCGCTTCTCCACCAAGTGGCGGAAACGCTTCAGGTTGGATCCACGGGCCAGGACCCTCCCAGTTGTAAACGAACGGCATCAGAGGACTCTCAAGCTCTGCCGCGAGCTTATCCAGATAAGGCAGTGCATTCGTCGCAGGAGTGTATTCGGGGTTCACCTTCGCTGGCCCATCCCAATCTGCCTGGCCGCGCATCGGGAATGCTATCCCCACAGCAGAATCAGTAATCCACTTTGGACAATCCTTTCTGTCAGCCAGCTTCTTGCCGCAGAATGGCTGCTTCGATGCCCAATCCCTGTAGATCTCCGCCGCCGCATACCAATCGCCGTGGAACGTCCCAATCACGACGTTGTAAGGCAGCTTTGTATTGCCGGGCCCGCGAGTGCCGGGGTAATGCCCAAGCCCCATCGTGACTCCGTCATCCTCCATGACACGATCGATAAACTTTGGCAGCCCGGTCGCATCATCGCATGCCATATAGAGGCCGCCCGCAGAGTTGTAATAAGCCATCAGCTGTGTCGAAGCCCACTGACCCGGATAATTGGGATTGCGCCAGATTTCAGGAACGTTGCGCTGTCTTCCTTCCCATATGTCCTCCAGCCAGAGATCCGGAGTGATGCTCTCGCGTCCTCCCCACTGACGCTCCAGCGGAGTGTGACGCGACCACCCCGGCCGTTCAAATGCCACTGGCTCAACCGGCCCCCATAGCGCTCCATCGAGAGACGACGAGAGAATGTAACTGCGGTCGCGTTCCATCGGGTTGTCGAAAGGCACTTCGATTACGGGAAACTGCACATGCCCAATCCAGTGCTTCGTCCCGTTCTTCAACTCCAGATTCCAATAGGTCAACGTCTCGTTCGCAGGACACCGTATCGTCACGATCCCATCGACCGGCAACTCACCAATCTCTTTGTATTCGATCGTGATCGTTTGCTCTTTGTCGTTCTCGTCTTTGTGAACGGTTATCGTCTTCGCGTCTGAAGAAGTGACCTCCGTGAACTCCCGACGCTCATTCATGAACTCGATCTTGAAGAGCGGCAGGCGAACATGGTCTCGCATCAGCAATTCGCGGTCTACGCCATACGTTGACTGAAACGATGCGATGGTTCCTCTTGCCGAATCGATCAGCAACCGGTATCCCGAGTTGACGACGATCACCGGCGGTGTTGACGCTGCTTCGTGAGAAACGCTGACAGTAGTGTTCTGGCCGGCGAGCGCAGGTGTTGCCTCGCTCGCCAGAACCGCTGCTGCGCTGAGAGGCAGGCATGAGGTTGCGGCAGTAGAAGCGACGCCCGAGAGGAATCGCCTCCGTGAAAATCCATTGGAGTCAGGCACTGTACATCCTTCTTTATTGAAGTAACCCCTAATCCTGATAGTCGCCGCATCAGGCTGTCAAGGACGCGGGAAAGGCAGTGGCGCCTGCGCAGTTCACGAGAACGTCATCCCGCCATTTATGTCAAAATGGTTGTGTACGCTGCTCGTCCCATCCCACCCAGGAGAGAAGACCATGCAACGTCGTGACTTCATCAAACATTCCGCCATCACCGCTGCAACCGTAGCCTCCTCCAGTCAGATTCACGCCAAATCCACTCCTACGCAACCCATCGCCAAACGCACTCTCGGCAAGACCGGCGAACAGCTTTCCATCATCGGCTTCGGCGGCATCGTCGTCATGGACGACTCTCCGGGTGGCTCCTCCAACATCGTTTCTGAAGCCGTCGATCGCGGCATCAACTACTTCGACGTCGCTCCCAGCTATGGCAATGCCCAGGAGCGCCTCGGTCCAGCCCTCGCGCCCTATCGCAACAAGAGCTTTCTCGCCTGCAAGACCGAGGGGCGCATGAAGGACGACTCGCGTAAGCAACTCGAAGAGTCCCTGCGCCTGCTGAAGACCGACCACCTCGATCTCTACCAGTTCCACGCGCTCACCAAGATGACCGATCTCGACAAAGTCCTCGGCCCCGGCGGCGCCATGGAAACGATGGAAGCCGCGAAAAAGGAAGGGAAGATCCGCTACATCGGCTTCTCGGTCCACTCCGCCGAAACGGCGCTCGCGGCCATGGATCGCTACAACTTCGATACAGTCCTCTTCCCGGTAAACTGGGTCCTGTTCACGCAAGCTAACTTCGGTCCGCAGATTCTCAAGCGCGCACAGGAAAAGAACATGGGCATCCTCGCGCTCAAAGGCATGGCCAAGACCACGTGGCCTGCAGGCCAGAAAGACCATCCTCAACCCAAGTGCTGGTATCAGCCCGCTGCCTACCCTGATGAAGCCAGTCTCGGCCTGCGCTGGACCCTCGGCCATCCCGTCACCGCCGCGCTTCCACCGGGCGACGAACGCTACTTCCGCCTTGCCATGGACGTTGCACAGAGCTATAAACCGCTGGAGCCGCATGAAGAGCAAGCCCTGCTCTCCGGAGGCTACGGCGTCGAGCCGATCTTTCATCTCGGAAACGACGTCTAGCAAAAAGAACGGCCCATTCTTCGCAGGCTTTGCCGCAAAGAATGGGCCGCGATATACATCTGTCCTACTTCAAATCCAGCGCCACCTTCCCGCCCTTCAACGCCGTCGTCTTGCCTTTCCAGACAAACTCCCCAGTAAGTCCAGCGGGTAACTCAACATCCGCATGAGCTACCCCGCCGCTCACTGCATACTTCACATGAATAATTCCCACGTCATGCGGATAACTCGCCTCAAGACTCGTCAAGTCCCCTAGGTGCGGCGCAATCCGCACCGTCTTGAATCCCGGGCTAGCCGGCCCAATCCCCGCCACCAGATTCAGCAGGTCATACGTCGGATGTGCCGTCCACGCATGCGAATCCGACCGAGTATCTCCCGGCTGCTCAGGCCAAGTCGTGAATCCCATCTTCAGAAATCCATGCCAGTCGCCAAGCGTCTTCAGATAATCGTCGCCCATCCCCGCATGTTCCAGCGCTCGCGCAAGATAAAAGCGGAAGTAGAAGCTCGCCCCAATCATCGGAGGATCGCCTACCTGCTTCGTCCCATCGCTGCCATCCACCCGCCGCGCCACTACACGCCGCATGATCGCCGCCTGATCCTTCTTCGGCGCCACATCATGAAGCACAGCCAGCATGTTGGTATGCTCGCTGTACATATCTTTGGCCGCGTTATCCGCAAATAGCTGCTTCGATGCATCCCAGCACTGCGCAACCACGCCCTTCTTCGCGCGCTCCAGACGCCCGCTGTCGATGGTTGCATGCTCCTGCGATCCCACTGCCTTCTCCAGATCGATCGCATCCTCGAGCGCCCCGATGTACTGCATCGTCGTCAGGCAGCTTTCATTGTTAGCGTCATAAGAAGGAAAGTCCCGCTTCGTCTCAGTCTCTATCCAGTCGATAAAGCTCCACCACGGCAGCTTGCCCAATACTCCATCGGGATGTTGATAGCTAGCAAACCAGTCCAGCACCGTCCGCGTCCCCGGCAATACCTGCTTCACAAACTCCGTATCAGGACGGTACATGTAGTTATCGTGCAGCATCCCGATCCATAACAATGAAAACGGAGGAATGTACTGCGGCAACTGCGAAGGGTACCGGCTTGTAGTAATTCCCGCCGTATTCCGCGAGTCATCCAACGCCTGGATCGCCTGCCGAGGCAACAGGTCCGTTCCCGTCATCGCATAAGTAATCAGCACCTGCAGCCGCGTGTCTCCGCCGTACTGCAGTTGCTCGTAATACGGAGTGTCCATGTAAGTCTCATGCGCATCCAGTTGCGCCGTATGCCACCCGATCTGCCATATCTTGTCTAACTCAGGATCGCTCGAGTGAAACTCCGCCGTGACCTTGAACGGATAGGCAGAGTAATGCGCCTCCAGCCCGTCCAGCGTCAGCGCCTCATCGCCCGTCTCAACGTCAACGTCAAGATAGCGCCACGTCCGCCACCACATCGTTTCAAAGACCCGATGCGCCCCGCCATCAGGATAGATATCATCCATCAGCCCTATCGCCTGCCGGTCACCGACCTCATTGCGATTGCCCTTGTGCTGCTCCTTGTCATAGAGCGCCTCTGCATAGGTCAGAATCACATGCGACCCTTTGCCGCCTGAGAACAGCAGCTTCGGATACCCCGTAGTCAACTCAGCCCGGTCCAGCATCAGATGCACACGTGAATGCGCCGCCACTGTCACGGCCGCATTCGGAAAGCTGTTCGCGTTATTGACTGTGCCAGTCGTACGTACAACATGCCCCGGGTCCGTTTTGTCATAAGCCATATGCGGCAGTGGATCGGCAATCAGCTGCCACGCATTATCAGGATCTTGTCTTCCGCGCGATGCCGCGGTACCCGCATGGGGATTGATGCTTTCCCGCAGCGCCCGTCCTGCATGCACCCAACGCGCGCCGCCCGTCGCCGACATCCAATCCCAGTCGTAGTCAGAAGCCTTCAGCGTCTCGCCAGGCCCCATCGCCATGTATGCGTAGAAACCATTGTCCTTGCGCGGTAGCGGAACCTGCCCCGGCTCCTCCTCCACCATCCAGCTTGAGTCGGTGTTCGCCGCCTTCTCCGCTTCAGTGTCGCCCTCCACCAGGAACGCAGTGCGATCCGTCATCTGCGCGACGGGAGCGTACACGCCAAAGTTCCACACCGTCGCCGCCAGCACATTCGTTCCCGCCTTAAGCATCGGAGCAAGGTCAAACGTCTCATACCGCCAGTGCGGCAGATCGCCACGCGCAGGCCCATCGCCAACACGCTGCCCGTTCACGTACAACACAAACCGGTTGTCCGCGCTGACATGCACAACGAAATGCCCCGGCACAACCCCCAGTTCGATCGCCTTCTTGAAATGCAGTGTGATCGCTTCCTTAAGTGGCGCCGTCGGATGGCTGATCCATTGCCCGCTCCACCGCGCCCGTACCGGCGTTTCACTCCACGCACTAACCGTCAGAACAGCACAACCCAAAACCGCAGGCCAAAGCCCAGCCACTCTCATCCACCGCTTGCCCAAAACGATCACCCCAAATCCAGAATTTTCAAGCCCGCAACAACCCAGCCGAAGATCCGCACCAGTGTACGCGACCTACCGCTAAATTTGAAAAGGAATGCCTATTGAACAAGAGTGTCCAAATAGAGAAGACAAAGGCTGGCAAAGTTTTAACCTTGTATATAAGCCTGCTTCAATCGAGAAGAAAACAGTTGTCATCCTGAGCGAAGTTTGGCGCTTTTGCCAAACGTAGTCGAAGGACCTGCGTTTCCTTCATTCATCACGAATCCGTCCCTACAGGCGCAGGCCTAAATCCTGCCAGCCGCCCTTAGCGCCCGAATTTCATCGTCCGTAAACACCCGCGACCGAATCAAAAACCGCACGCCCTCAGGCCCTTCCAGCGAAAACATCCCACCCCTCCCCGGCACCACATCCAAAATCAGCTGCGTATGCTTCCAATACTCAAACTGGCTTTTGCTCATATAAAACGGCACCCCCGCGACATCTCCCAGCATCACGTCGGAATCGCCGGTCATGAACTCCCCTCGCGGATAGCACATCGGCGAACTCCCATCGCAGCACCCGCCCGACTGGTGAAACATCAGCTCCCCATGCTTCCCATGCAGCTTTGCCATCAACTCAATTGCGGCTTCAGTAGCCAGCACCTGCCGCGGCACATCTCCCGTCCCGCTCTCACTCGGACGACCCTGCTCCTCAAGCTGCATCGCATCACCTCGCTCAGCCGGCCCAATACCGCCAAGGCCCAAAGAGTAGCACGTTCGTGTATCGTGCGGCTTTCTCGCAAAGCACACGACCCCGTCGTAGAGAAAACGATTTCCAGCCACCCTCCGCCTGCGATATAAAGCAGGCTATGAACCGCCGTCGCTTCCTCCGGCTCTCCGCCTGCGCATCCGCCGCCCTCTTCACAAATTCACGTACTGCCTTCGCCGCCGACGCTGAAATCGAGATAACGCCGCAGCCCGCAGGTCCACAAATCAGTCCGGACCTTTACGGCCACTTCGTCGAGCATCTCGGCGGCGTGATCTACGACGGCATCTGGGTCGGAGCAGATTCGAAAATCGCCAACGTCAACGGCATCCGCAAGCAGTTCGTCGACGACATGAAGCGCCTCCGCGCCCCTAATCTGCGTTGGCCCGGCGGCTGCTTTGCAGATGGCTACCACTGGCGCGACGGCATCGGAGATCCCGCTCATCGTCCGCGCACATATAACTACTGGCAGGCCAGCATGCCCGCTGGATACGACCACACCGAGCCCAACCGTTTTGGCATCCACGAGTTCATGCATCTCTGCCGCCTGACCGGCGCGCAGCCCTATCTTGCCGCCAATATGAACTCCGGTTCCCCCGGCGAATTTCACGACTGGGTTTCCTACTGCAACGCGCCCGCAGGCACCGTTTCTCTGGCCGACGAGCGCTCAGCCAACGGCGACAAAGATCCCTTTGCCGTGCGCTGGTGGGGCGTCGGCAACGAGTCGTGGGGCTGTGGCGGAGATATGAATCCCGCCGAGTACGCCAACCTCTACCGCCGTTTCGTCACGCAGTTTCCGGCCTATGAACCCAAGCCAGTTCTCGTAGCCGTCGGCCCTCGCGGGCACGCCAAAGACCTCGATCTCGACTGGACGCGATCCTTCTTCGAATCCATGACCACAGGCGGCCATCGGTCCCGCATCGACGGCCTATCCATCCACTACTACACCGACTTCCGCCGCAGCCAGGAACGCGTCGCCACCTTTGACGCTGGCGGCTGGTTCGACGTCCTTCGTGAAGGCGCCCGCATCGAAACCGTCATCGAGCAGCATTGGGCCATCATGGCTAAATACGACCCCAGCCACCACACCAAGCTAGTCGTGGATGAGTGGGGCGTCTGGTATCCCGTCGGTGAAGAGATCGCCCCCAACTACCTCCTCAGTCAGCCGCTCACTTTGCGTGACGCCCTCCATACCGCCATCACTCTCGACATCTTCAATCGCCATGCCGACAAAATCTCCATGGCCAACGTCGCTCAGACCATCAACTGCATTCACTCCCTCTTCCTCGCGAAAGGCGACCGCTACGTCCGAACGCCCGTCTACTCCGTCTTCGAGATGTACCGCCCGCACATGGGCGCTCAACAGGCGCAGCTTCGCATCCATTGCGTAGATCTCAAGGTGCCCTCGCGCAGCGCCTCTGCAGCCACCATGCCCGCTCTCTCCGGCTCAGCCTCCATGCAGGGCAAAACCCTCACCGTCACCCTTACAAACCCTTCTCTCGACACGCCCCTGACCTCAAGACTTCGTCTTGCCTCCGGCAACATCCTCGAAGGCAAGGGAACAATCCTCACCCACGCCAACATGGCCGCCAGCAACACCTTTGACCACTCCACTGACGTCCAGCCCGCGCCCTTCGCCGTCAGCATCCGCGGCAACGCCGGCGCCATCACTATTCCCCCGCGCTCCATCGTCGCGCTCGAACTCGCATTGTCCTGAAAGCAGCCACGTTTCAACTCCGCCGCATCCACAGCCACCCCTCGCTCATCCAATCAGCATGAAGAGCACCACGCTCCCCGATTCCGCCCTCCCCATTTCTGTCCTCGACCTCCTAGGCCTGCACCCCGGCGAATCTACCACCTCCGCTATCGCCCGCTCTGCCGACCTTGCCCGCCACGTCGAGAGCTTCGGCTACACGCGCTACTGGCTCGCCGAACATCACTCCATCGCCGGCCTCGCCTGCTCCGCGACTTCGGTGCTGATCGGCCACATCGCCGCCGCCACCTCCACAATCCGCGTGGGCAGCGGAGGCATCATGCTCCCCAACCATGCCCCGCTGGTCATCGCCGAACAATTTGGAACGCTCGAAGCGCTGTATCCCAACCGCATAGACCTCGGCCTGGGCCGCGCTCCCGGCGGCGATTTCGCGACAATGCGCGCACTCCGCCGAGATCTCAACCAGGACGGCGACGATTTCCCGGCCCTCCTCCGTGAGTTGCAAAGCTACCTCGGCCCATCCCGCCCCGGCCAGCGCGTCCACGCCTTTCCGGGGGAGGGAAGCAACGTCCCCATCACCCTTCTCGGATCCAGCACATACAGCGCCGCGCTGGCTGCTGCGCAAGGCCTGCCCTTCGCCTTCGCCGCGCACTTCGCGCCGCAGTCTCTCTACGCAGCCGCGCAAATCTATCTGGAAAACTTCCAGCCCAATGCGACCTTGCAGAAGCCGCACCTCATCGTCGCCATCCCCCTCATCGCCGCTGAAACCGACGCGGCCGCCCAACGCCTCTTCACCACGCCGCAGCAGCGTTTCCTCCGACTCATCCGCAATCAGCCTGTCGAGTCGCTGCCACCCGTCGATTCCATGGAAGGTCTTTGGCAACCGTGGGAACGCGACGCCGTAGAAGCCCGCCTCGCGCAAGCCATCGTCGGCTCTGAGTCCACGGTAAAAGCCGGCCTTGAACAGCTCATCAGCCAGACCCACGCGAACGAAATCATCGCCGTCACAGACACCTGGGACCACGACTCCCGCATCGACTCCTACCGCCGTCTGGCCGCGGTCGCCCGCACGATCCAGGTCGATACAGCGAACATCGCAAACGTCCCGGCCTGAAATGCGATCCGAGTAGGGAATTAGCGGCATGTATCCTGATGCCTGACCCGCAAGCCATTCTCAGGCAACAATCAGGACGCACACTCAATGCCCACGAAGCCCAGCGTTATCGTCCTAGGCCTGGGCATCGCAGGCAGCAGCATCACTGCGACACTCGCCAGCCGCGGATTCCGCGTTACCGCCATCGAGCAGTGGAGTCCCCTCCACGACCGCGGCTCCTCCCACGGAGACACCCGCATCTTCCGCCGCGTTCCGCATGAAGGAAGCATCTACGTTGAGATGGCCGAAGCCAGTCTGCGCGGCTGGCAGGCGTGGAACGATGCCGCGGGCGAAGACCTCTATCGACAGTCAGGCGGCATCGACGCCGGTCCTGAATCGAGCCCAATGGTCCACGCCTCCGAGACGCTCTGCCGCACATACCAGCAGCCCTTCCGCATCTTCTCCGGAGCAGCCTTCAACCGCCAGTATCCGCATTTCAACCTGCCCAACAACTGGCGCGTCGTCTACCAGCCCGCCAGCGGAGTCGTCCGCCCCGACGCCACACGCACCTTCCTGCATCGCCAGGCCCGCGCAGCCGGAGCAACCCTGCTCCACAACACCGCGGTCCTGGCCATCGAACCAACATCGACTGACGTCCGCGTTCACACCGCCAGCGAAACCCTCACCGCCGACCACCTCATCGTCGCCGCCGGAAGTTGGCTGCCCAGCCTTCTGCCCGAACTGAATCTCAATCTGTCCGCCGAACGTCGCGTCCTCGCCTGGTTCCAGCCCACAGCACCACTCCCCGCCGACCTCCCCATCTTCATCTTCGACGCCGACGGCGGCTGGTACGGCATGCCCACCCCCGACGGCCGCCTCAAGCTGGGCCATGACAAGCATCTCAGCCAACCCGTCAACCCAGCCGATCCCCCAATCCAACCCAACGCGGAAGACGCCGCCTTCCTTTCCACCTGCATCCGCAGCTACTTCACCAGCATTGACCCCACGCCCGTCGAGATGAAGCCCTGCATCTACACCCTCACCGAAGACCGTCACTTCCTCATCGATCGCCACCCCAGCCACGCCAACATCCTCATCTTCAGTTGCTGCTCGGGCCACGGCTTCAAATACGCACCCGCCTACGGAGAAATCGCCGCCGACCTCCTCGCCGAAAAACCCCGCCCCGACCTGGCCGCCTTCAGCCTCCAGCGCAGCAACACACAAGTCACCCGCTACAGTTAGTCATAAAAGCAAAGCCCCCACACCCTCGCGGATGTGGGAGCCTCGTTTTTCTGACCCCTGATCTCTGACCCCTGATCTCTGTTTAAAAGAACCCAAGCTTCTTCGGCGAGTAGCTCACCAGCATATTTTTCGTCTGCTGATAATGATCCAGCATCATCTTGTGATTCTCGCGCCCAATACCGCTCTGCTTATACCCGCCAAACGCCGCATGCGCCGGATAAGCATGGTAGCAATTCGTCCACACACGCCCCGCCTGAATCGCCCTTCCAAACCGGTAGCAGCGATTTGCATCGCGGCTCCAGATACCAGCGCCCAGCCCATACAGCGTGTCGTTGGCAATCGCCAGCGCGTCCTCTTCCGTCTTGAACTTCGTCACCGAAACCACCGGCCCAAAGATCTCCTCCTGGAAGATACGCATCTTGTTATGGCCCTCAAAGATAGTAGGCTTCACATAATAGCCGCCCTCTAAGTCGCCATCTAACTTGTTGCGCTCGCCACCAGTCAGGACTTTGGCCCCTTCCTGCCTGCCAATGTCGAGATAACTCAGAATCTTCTCCAGCTGCTCATTCGAGGCCTGCGCGCCAATCATCGTCGAGCTATCCAGCGGATTGCCTTGCTTGATCGCCTCTACCCGCTTGATCGCCCGCTCCATAAAGCGGTCGTAGATCGACTCCTGCACCAGCGCCCGGCTCGGACATGTACAAACCTCGCCCTGGTTCAGCGCAAACATCGTAAAGCCCTCAAGCGCCTTATCGAAGAAGTCATCATCCTCGCGCAGCACATCTTCAAAGAAGATATTCGGCGACTTACCGCCTAACTCCAGAGTTACCGGGATAAGGTTCTGTGAAGCGTATTGCATAATCAGCCGCCCCGTCGTCGTCTCGCCCGTAAACGCAATCTTCGCGATGCGCGACGAAGAAGCCAGCGGCTTCCCGGCCTCCAGCCCAAAGCCGTTGACGATATTCAACACGCCTGCCGGCAGCAGGTCCTCCATCAGCTCCATCCACACCAATATGCTCGCCGGAGTCTGCTCTGCCGGCTTCAGCACCACGCAGTTGCCCGCCGCCAGCGCCGGAGCCAGCTTCCACACCGCCATCAGAATCGGAAAATTCCACGGAATGATCTGCCCCACCACGCCCAGAGGCTCGTGAAAGTGGTAAGCCACCGTGTCGTGGTCAATCTCAGAGATGCCGCCCTCCTGCGCCCGGATCGCCCCGGCAAAGTAGCGGAAGTGGTCAATCGCCAGCGGCATATCCGCCGCCATCGTCTCGCGAATCGGCTTGCCGTTATCCCACGTCTCCGCCTCCGCCAGCAGCGCCAGGTTGTCTTCCATCCGCTGAGCGATTTTGTTGAGAATATTCGCCCGCTCCGCAGCCGAAGTCTTGCCCCACGCATCTTTCGCCGCATGCGCCGCGTCGAGAGCCTTGTCCACATCCGCCGCATTCGACCGTGGAATCTCGCAGAAAACCTTCCCCGTCACCGGCGTAATGTTTTCAAAATACTGACCCGAAGCAGGCGCCACCCACTGCCCGCCAATATAGTTCCCATAACGAGCTTTGAACCCATGCCGGCTGCCACCCAAAGTACCCGGCTGCAAAGAAGTCACAGTAGCCATAAAACCATCCTCCACACTTGCAGAATTGGACACGGCGCACACGCAATGCGCACTCATCCCCACGCCGCCGAATCATACACCCGCAGCCTCGTTAACCGTCAAACAGAGAACCGTGGGACAGGTAGGGCAAGGTTTTAACCTTGCCAATCAAACCAGCATAAGGATGCTCTACGAGGGGCCTCGATGGCCCCGGGCATTCTGCATGTAGAACATTGGTCCTCGGGCAAGACTCATAGAGAGGTTTGTTAACCTGTTTTTCGTGCAATCCTCATTCCATTCAGAGTAACCCCATCGGTTATTCCCCATCTTCGCACGATGAGGCGAACACCCATCCTCGAGCGCTCGCTTGATATTGTTGTGTCGGAGAGAGAAATGGCTGTCAGAGTAGTGAATCAGACAGAGACTGATGGAGCTTCTGTTCGCATATGTTTCAAATGCCAGTTCGTTTGTGGAAGCTAGCGGTATCGGAATAGATTATTTTCTGACACTTTTGTGGTAGGTATCTAGGGCAAAGTCATAAACACGCACAAATGTCAGTTCGAAAAAGTTCCTTTAATTGTAGAATTATTAATAACTACTGCTCGACGAGTGCGCTGGTCTGGACTTACAACGTACGCTCGTCCTGCGCGAATTCAGAAGAGATAAGCGAAAGAAATGAAAATGAAGCTTGCAGTTTTAGCGGCAGCCATCTGGCTTCCGTCTGCCTTAACCGCACTTGCGGTTATTCCGGATAACAAATGGGATAGATATCTGATGACTGATCCGATGACGAATATACATTCGGTAGCATACTCCATCCGTGGGCATTATTTGACCGTAGGTGGCCGTGACATTGCTGTGTTTGGCGTTGAGTGCAGAGACTACAAGATTCATGCAACATATCTTCAACCGTTGCGCAAAGTCGCGATAACGCTCGTCGACCGTGACGGCTACAAATATACGGATGTCATGTTTAAATATCGCAATTTCACGGAAATGCCGCCGCTGCCTATGGAACACCTTGAGGTTCTGGAAGAGAAAGATCAAGACACGGTAATGCTCGTAACTTCAAGCTCGGACTTATTTATGCTTGGCGAGGAACGGCATTTGTTATTCGGTTTTCTGGAGCCGTCTCACGCTTTATCCTACGTCGCATTCGACACACCTGCTGCGACGCCAGAAATGCGGCGCGACTGCGGTATCTCTGAAAAGAACTAGGACCAAGACGTTATTAGTATTAACTGAGGAGAGAGAGCCGGTGCCGGGTGCTCCACCCTTGGCGCGCTCTTTGCGCCAAGGGTGGGATGGCACGAACCCAAACCCACAGGCCTTTGCTTTTCTGTCTGTCATTCCAGCAGGGAATCTGCTTCTATCTCTTACCGCCTACACCCACACGCTTCGCCTCAAAGCTGATCCGCGGCCGCGCCTTCGTAGCCATGGCAAACCGCTCCAGCGTCCGCGTTGAAAGCCGCACGCACCCACTCTCCAGTCGCGCAACCACAGCTACTCGATAACTGGTATTCAGCGATGCTGAAAATTCTTGGCAAGGTGCAATGCCTCGTGTTACTGTTCGGACCTAGGGGACCCTTGAAAATGGTTGTGTTTTTATCTCATGCGCATGAGGACACCAAGTTTGTCAATTTATTGGCAAGAATGCTCAACTTCCATGGCATTGAGTATTGGTATAGCGCTCAGAGTCTTGAAGGAGGAGATAGGTACGCGTCGCAAATCATCTCTGCAGTTAGCGATGCCGATAGACTCTTAGTGACAATTTCGAGGAGCGCGATTAAGTCACAGTGGGTCGCGGAGGAAGTGCGTACCTTTCTGAGGGTAAGGCCCAACGGAACGATCGTCCCGCTGCTGCTGGAAAATGTATCGAGAGAAGAAATGAAGGCATTGAACATAGATCAGTTCCAATACATCAACTTCTCGGAATGCATGGCTACGGGCTTTGATCGTTTATTTCAATCGTTCAGAATGAGATTTTTAGAAAAACCTAAAACCTTTGTCGCAAGAACTACCGATCGTCGAAGAGCAGATCCCCTGATAAGGTTAAGAGCTGGTTTTTGGAAAATCTATGAAAAGACTACAGGATACGGAAAATTTGATGTGCTGCTGGAGCTTGCTTTCTCGCAGACTCGCAAGGTGGCCGACGCATTACGGGATGAAGCTGCACATTTTCTATTTTTTGATCGTCGGACCCACAAAGAGGTTGAGATAGACAAAATACTTTATCCTGCTGTTTGTGAAGTTTATCGACGGTTCGAGGGTACAACGCCAAAAGCTGTTTATATTACAGATGTTTTGGTCGGTTTATTATCAGAGGGATATGAAATAAGAATGCGCGATAGGCGTGATAGGCCGGATGGGTCACCTATTCATCAAATCAAATCCGCAACTTCGTCCTAGTTTCAACGGTGACTTATAGCTCGATAGCCGAAGTTAGAGTTTCGTCGGATAAACCGCCCGCAATCCCGTCTGATCCAGGTTCGTGTACATCTGCGTATTCGCTACGCCATTGGCAATCGCGCGATTGGCGCCGGCCACATAAGCTCCCTTGTTGCCGGGAATGGAGTCTGTCGCATCGTCCCAGGTCCGCCCTGTAATGCCGCAGGTAGCATGATTAATACCCACATAGTGCGCATAGATCGAGCCCGCGCCGAGAGAGGTAAGATTGGCCCAATAAATTGCTCCAGTGTAGTGAAGGTTCGAGGCCAACTCCTTGAGTTCATCGTGATCCTGCCTCAATCCAGCTCCTGTGGATGCAGCATAAAGCGCCCTCCTGGGAGTTCCCTGCGGGTGCGTATTAATAAAATTGAGTAATACGTTCTTTTTATTGACATTCAAATTCCCATTCAGGTGATACCCGAACAATCCGCCACTCGTTACAAGCACAATAGCGCGGCATCCCAAAATAGAGGGAAAACCAATTTCAGCCGCGTCGAATCCGATTTCGCGTTCGCACAAGTAAATCATTTTTTTCCTCGTCTTAATCTCGCGCAATTATACAGACAGTCTCCACGGCTCTTGGACTCTTGTGGGCCTGCGTCCCAGGTCTACTGAGGGTGCCTCACATCTCGCACCGGGGTGGCAGATGTGGGGCCAAATTCGTGCGCATCGCTACTCCCGCATTCCAGCGCCGAAGGCGCATACTATCCCAGCCCAGGGCATCGCCCTGGGTAAAGATAAACAAGAGAGACAGAGGGTTGAAAGCCCGCCCTATCGGTTTTGAGGTGCAAGATTAAATTCGTGCGCAGCACGAACCCTACAGCACAACCGCATACTTCACGTTCGGCTTCTGAGGCGCGAGCGCAATCAGCGTCACGCCAATAACCGCCAGTACAGCGACGCCGATCATCTCCCCCATCGCAACCATGTGGCACCCAGCCTGCATTCCCATCCACCCGGCATGTACCAGGCTTGACCACGCCGTAAACGCAATCACGCTGCGGCTCGCCCACGGATCGCGGATCGCGAGCAGCAGAAAGACGCCAAGCACTACATAAAGACTAAACATCATAGACAGCGAAGGTTCTTGCCGTACAAAAACCACCATCGGATAAGCCGTAGCCAGGAAGAGCACTCCCACCACTCCCAGCACAGCCTTCAACACCCGCTCTCGCATCCTCTGCACCCTTCCAACACACCGTACCTGGTCCCATACTAGTCCGCCACATCCCCACCTTTCAGCGCCAACGGCGCGCACTATCCCAGCCAGGGCATACAGTTTCTCTCGCCTTCCAGCGCCAACGGCGCACACTATCCCAGCCCAGGGCATCGCCCTGGGTAAAGTTAACCAAGAGAGCCAGAGGGCTGAAGGCCCGCCTTATCGGTTTCATGCGCAAGATCAAATTCGTGCGCAGCACAGCGATTCCATTGCATTCAATTACCACAACAAAGCGCATAATCATTCCAGAAGAAACTCCACACTCATCCTCCAGAGTCGCTTTGAGCACATGATAAGTGCGCAAAAGCGGCGCAAATACACACTAAAATGCGGTCTAAGTTAAACAATCAACTGTACTTAGAAGGGAAATACCCACCCCCTCCCCCCTCCCCGGGGTATCTTTCCCATTCGTCGCCCATCTGCCTGGTCATACAAATCACAAACGTTAGCCTTATAACTTGCTTATCGATCAATCGATAGCCTTGGAAAGGAAAGAAAAGGGAGGTTGCTTCAATGCCGAATGTGCATGGTGTTGAGTTCAATGCAAATCAATCTGAGTTAGTAAAAGATATTGTGCGAGAGCTACTCAAAGACGGCGGATGCGTCGTGTACGCAGTGCCACACATGAAGCCCAATGGCGAATTGCGCATGGCTTCGCTGCCGTCCGATCCTGGGCCGAACCGTCAGCACGCCGTCTTCCTGCGCATCCGCCCAGGGGTCAATGAAGCCACCATCCTGCGTCCCATGAACGCAAAGGCAGGTGAGTCGCTCACGAAGCTCACCAAATTTGGCAAGGCCGATCTCTTGGAAACGATCCGGACCTGGCGGAAGCAAACCATGCCTGAATCCTGTACCGAGAGAATAACTTCAGGTCCGATCCCTGTAATGAGCCATTCCTAAATAGCAATTCTTAAATACAGACAGACACAGAAAACAGGCTGGGTGACTTCCTGCGTATATGGAAAGACTCGATAGGGAGCACCCAGCTCCGCTTCAAGCTGAGCACGATAACCGCCTGACAATCGGGCGGAAGGCGTCTCCTTTCTTCTTAGCCGCCTTCGCCGACTTCAGATAAGCCTCGCAAACACAGGAATCTCCGCCTCCCGAATACCTTGCGCCTGCGCTCCGCTTATAATTCGGGAAACTTGCAGACTGGGGCGGCATGCGAATCGGCTTTTCAAGATCTCAAATATTTGCGCTTTTCGGAGCCGTTCTCTTCACGGCTTGTTTGCCCGCAGCCCGTGCGCAATCGTTCGATCTTGACGCCTCGCGGCTTCCCATCGCACAGGTCGATTCCATCTGGCGTTTCCATCTCGGAGACGATCCTCAATGGTCGCGCCCAGACCTTGACGATTCCAACTGGCCCACTCTGCAACCCACACAGGAATGGACCACGCAAGGCTATCCCGCAAAGACTGAGCTAGCTTGGTTCCGCTTTCATCTTCGCGCTCCAGCACACACGCAGTCCCTGGTCCTCGAACTCCCAGCCATCGAGAAAAGCTATCAGCTCTTCAGCAACGGCCAACTGATCGCCCAGGTCGGCACGCTTCCACCCGGCCCGGCTCACAACGTAATCGGCGCGGCGCGCGTCTTTACGCTCCCCGTCAACTCCGGCTCCGGCGCAAAAGAAATCACCGTCGCGCTCCGCATCTGGCAGGATCCGACGGTTGCCGGTACGCGCAACAGCGTCATCGATGGCAACGCCTACGCCGGCACCCCGGACGCAGTGTTGAATCAATTTGCCACCACCAAGGCGGCCAATCTTCTGGCAGAAGGAGGTCGGTACACCGTCGATCTCATCATCCTAATCGTCGGCGCGGCCGCTGCTCTTCTCTTCTGGCTCACGCGCGAGCGCTTCTATATCTGGTTCGCCTGTTATCTGGTTTTTGAAGCTGCTTTCTTGGTTGTCGACTTGGCCGCCCCACATCAGGCGTGGAGTTTTTATCTCTATACCTACTTTGAGATTCTTCTCGACCTGATTGATGGCATCGCCTTGGCGCTCTTCATTGTCGACGCAATCCGTCCAGGCAAGTGGAAGCCCGCGATTGCGCCAATTGCACTGAATGTATTCGCAGAGTTATCCATCATTCTCGTCCTCAAGTCCTACATCGGCGTCAAGTGGGGCGATCTCGGATACTGCATCGCCGGCACCACTATGCACCTCATGCTCGCCTGGTACTTGATTCGAGGCTGGCGCGCAGGAAACCTGTACGGAAAGCTCCTGTTCTTTCCCTTCGCAATTGACGGAGTGATCCTCGTTTATTCCAATATCAGCTATGTCCTGCGGGACCTGGGCATCTCACTGGACCGCCGTTTCCTCCCGACTCACATCCTGGTGCTTCGCGAGCCATTTGAAATCAACTTTGAGCAGCTGGGTCGTGTGGTCTCACTTCTCAGCATGCTCGCCGTTCTCGTCTACCGCTTCGCCCGCACCAGTCGCGAACAGCAACGCCTCTCTGCAGCGCTGAAGGCCGCGCACGATATTCAAAACCGCCTCGTCCCCGTCGACATACCAGCCCTCGGCGGACTTAAAACCGAGATCGCCTACCGCGCCGCCGAAGAGGTTGGCGGGGACTTCTGCCAGATCCTTCCGCGTCCCGACGGCTCGATCTTTGTAGCCATCGGCGACGTCAGCGGCAAAGGCCTGCAGGCCGCGATGCTGGGAGCCGTTGCCGTCGGCGCGCTCCGCTCCCTTGCAGACGAGGAGATTGGCCCGGCCGCCGCATTGGAGCGCCTAAACCACGTGCTGCTCCGCACTGAAAACTCCGGCTTCGTAACCTGTCTCTGCCTGGTACTCACTCCAGACGGCGAGATCATCCTCGCCAATGCCGGCCATCTGGGACCCTACCTCAACGGCTCGGAAATTCCCGTCGAAGCCGGCCTTCCACTTGGCATCCTTGCCGGCATCACCTATGGTCAATCCACCTTCACCCTGCCCGCCAGGGCTCGACTGACCCTGCTCTCCGACGGCGTCGTCGAGGCCCGCTCCCGCACCGGAGAACTCTTTGGCTTCGATCGTACTTCGGAGATTAGCCAGTTGCCTGCTTCGGAAATCGCCACCATAGCTCATCAATTCGGCCAGGAAGATGACATCACCGTCATCACCCTCGGCTGGCATGCCAGTGCCGTTGCGGCAGTCTAAAGCCTCGAATTTATTAAGGGGCAGATTGATCCAGCTCGATATTGTTAAGTCTCACGCTTCGACATGTTTCACCACCTTCGCCGACTTAAGCCTCGCCTCCATCGCTGGCCACTGCTCCGTAGGCTTGGTCCACCGAAGCTCATCAACCGAAGAAAAGACCGGAATATCAGTCCGCAGCGTCGCCAGGTCGCGAAAGAGAAACGCTTTCTCCCGCTCCCGCACGAGCAGCTCTGCCAGTCCTGCCGCATTCCCAACTCGCGGCCATAGCGCAGCATCCTCGGGAATCGCCTCCAGGTGCCCAAAACGCGCCAGCACCGCCGCCGTCGACTTCGCGCCAAACCCCTTCAGCCCCGGATACCCATCTGCCGCATCACCCACCAGCGCCAGGTAGTCGGGGATCGACGCCGGCCCCACGCCAAACTTTGCTACTACCTCAGCCTCATCCCGCACCACCTGTTTGCGTCGGTCCAATTGCACCACACGGGTGCCGCGCACGCACTGCGCCAGGTCTTTGTCCGGAGTGCAGATCACCACACGATCCACACTGGCATCCTTAGCAGCCTCGGCCGCAGCAGCCGCCAGCGCGTCATCCGCCTCATACTCCACCATCGGCCAGACAACGATGCCAAACGCGCTCAGCGCTTCCTCCAACAAAGGAAACTGTTCCAGCAGCAGTGGGTCGACGCCCGATCCATCCTTGTATTCGCCCCACAGCCGATTGCGGAACGATTCGATCACATGATCTGTCGCTACCCCGATGTGGGTGGCCCCGCCGCGCAGCATGCCGCGAATCGACTGCACGACGCCGCGCACCGCCCCAACTTCGCGTCCTTCTGAATTCTTCGCCTGCGGCACGGCAAAGAAGTGCCTGAATAGCTCGTACGTTCCATCGATCAGGTGGATTTCCATGCAAGAAGCCTAAAACGTCAGCCCCGTTCGTGACGAACTTATACTGTTAGAAACAACCGTGCCGCTTGGTTCCAGCTAAACAGTTCTCGCTGAAAGAATGCTCAAATAGGCGTATGCTGATAACAGAGGGCACATTTCCTCCGTCTTCAACCCATAGGCCTTTCAGCGCGGAACCTCCCGGCATCCCGCCCAGGTTCCATAGCGCGCCAGTCGATCCCGGCTTCTGTTACAAACTCTGCACAACCGCAAGTAAAGGCAAAGATGCGATCTGACCTCGTCTACCGCGCTTCACTCAAGATAGAGAACCACTTTTTGTTGGCCACCACCGTCATGCAGGCCGTCCGCAAGCTGCATATCAACTCAACCCGGACCGAAGATACTTCCAACCGGGTCCTCGCCGATGTAGCAGAAGGGCGCTATGTGCATGGTGAACTCCCCGAGATAGTACCTCCTCCGGCAATCGAAGAGCTGCTGATCGTCCCTTCCATCTAACTCCTCATTACGGTCAATCCCCGACCATGCACAACGACGTATTCCGCGTGTGCGCCGATTTCGGCGCGCATCTGCGGTGTTAGGGGCCACTGCAGCAGAGATCACGATTTTTTTGGTTGTCCCAGCGCTGCAGGCAAGTGCAAAATGAACGCACTCATGCAATGAAGCCGGGCGAACCCAACTGCGCGCTTTATGGGAGACGACCGTCCAGCAGCATGAGAAAGTCTGACCTCGGAGAATCTTGTGCCGCGAACGCCAGGACCACAATCACCCGACCCGTTTTCGCCCTTGTTATCTCCACGCACACCTGGGCCCCTGGGTTGGAACGATGCTGCCGATCCGCATACCAAGTCGCAAACCGAACATCGCCGAGGCCCCGTCGGCGTACACGACGCTGCGACACTGGCTCCGACGAATGATTCCGAGTCGGAGGAGGGTCACGCGCCAATTCCACTGCGCATGCTGCAAAGCATGCTGGTCGCAGCCTCTCCTAAGCAGAAGAAGAAAGACATGCAACCCCCAGTCATCAATTTCACCGCTACTCCTCCAACAGTAAACAAGGATAACTATCGTTACGCTCCGTTTGGACTCGACAAGGACGGTCTGAGGAAGAAACTCGAGGATTACCTGCGGTCGAAGAATCAAAGCGAAGGCCTGATCCAGGACCTGATGCAGAACTGGGAACCCACCGTTACCGGAAAGATCAACCAGGCCTGGAAATTCATCACCTCAAAAGCCGCGACAAATAAAGCCTGTAATAACTACTTCAAATCACTCCCATCCAAGAAGACACTCCGAGAGATCCTGGAGGACAACAAGATAACCGTCAACCTTCTTGTGCCAAAGGAGAATTCAAGGGCCGCTGTTTTTAATAATGCCCCGCCTAATTTCGACAAGGTAGTTGCGGCAAATACGACACTGGAGGGACCGAACATAGGTCTCCATCCGGACCTGATGATCTTTCCGTCTGATGCTCCCGCAGATGCGCCGCATCTCAAAGACTACGCGAACGTCTCAGAACTGATCCGGACCTTGGTGCATGAGCTTGCGCACGTTGGCGGAGCCACAACCAACCAAAATGATCCGGAGCATGGACTGGACGCCGAGAACTCGCTTCCTGCCTGCGGTTGCGGGGCCGCGGACACAGAAAATCGCGGCTGATTTGGAAGCATCGAGACCTGCCAATCGAGGACTATCGCCGTTTTCCTCGCGTGTGCAGCCTGATCCCCTCACTCACAAAAAACGTGTAGATCTCCTGGCCAAAGCTCACACCCGTATTCAGCCCCTCGACGTGGCACCCATCCGGAACGACAATCGCAACTCTATGGTCATTGAGCTTTGAGTCAAAGAGGCTTAGAACGTCACCCTCTGACATCCCCTGAACATCGAATAGCGCGACCAGCTTCTCGTAGGAATTGGGCAGTTCGAGGAATTTGTCTTTCTTCTGCGTTCGCCATGCAGGAGACATCTGGGCGTTGCCATCCTTCCTCGTTCCGAGTTGCTTGATAAGCGCGGCTCCTCGAGTGCTGCCCCGAGACACTTCGATAATCCAGAGCGTTCGGCGCTGATCGAGCGCCATGATATCGATACCGTGGCCAGACCGATTGAATTGTCCTGGGATGGTTGCGCTCATCAGTGGAAGGTCGTCTCCTTCATGATTCTTGAAGAAGTGCGGATAGTTCACGAGCCGGTCGCGCACATACCCTTCAAGTTGATCGCCCGATCCCCATCGTCTGCCAGCATCAGCACCCATAAAAAAGTCCCACCTCTCTCAACCCCAACCGCAATTCTTCGTCTCAGCTTCAATGCATCTGTTGCGGTGGAGGTGTTCAGACATAAATCGGGCTGCCCGGTGGAACGCTAAACAACTGCGGCGACGCGGACTGCGTCATTGCAGCAGTCGCCGCTGCCTCATACCCACGTTGAGCCGGACTCTGTCCAGACACATGTGCCGTCAACCCTGTCAGGGCACCACACGCATCGCTAGGAACTGAAACCTACAGAACCACCGGAAACGCCAAAAACCAGAAGCTCTTGCCCACAATCCTCGCGTCTCGCTGATCTTCGTACTCGCCGGATCAATAGTGACGGGAGGCTTCGCGGCGTTTCGTGAGCTGACATGATTTCGAAAATTATTCGTAAACTTACAAAGGTTCTTCGTGCATTCTTTTCGTATAAATACCTATGTAACATTTGCCAGAAAGGAGATTGATATGGGCCGCGAAGCACAATGCCAATGCATCTGGGCTGGTGAATCGGGCCAGTGCAAAGTCCTCCTCGAGACAGCCGAGCTAATCGTTCGCGGCGCATTCCGTCGCGTCATCCCGATCTCCTCGATGACTTATATCGCTGTTGACGGTGACAATCTGACCTTCTGCGTGGGCGCTGATAAAGTAGCCCTGACATTGGGTGCCGCGCAGGCTCGCAGTTGGGCCAAAAAGCTGACCACGGCCCCGCCAACACTTGCTTCTAAGCTCGGCATCTCCAGCGATTCGCAACTCTTGTTGATTGGCGAATCGGACTCAGAAGAACTCAACTCAGCGCTCGCAGGAGCCGCAACCCGCTCCAGCACAATCCCAGGCCTGATCGTCGCGTGTGCCCACACTCGAGCCGAGCTTGACCAAGCCCTGCATCGCGCCACTGCCTACAGCAGCAAGCCGCCCATCTGGATCGTCTATCCCAAAGGCGCAGGAACTCCATTGCCGGAATCTGTCATTCGCAACACACTACGCAGTCAAGGATTCATTGACACAAAGGTTGCTTCGGTCGACGCAACTTACACAGCTCTTCGTTTCATCAAGCGGACGTAGATGTCCGCCGCTTCATGGCAATCAGAAAAAGCACACCCAGCAGCATCAGATTTCCCCACGCAAACCAGTCGCCAGTCCTTGCGTAAAACGTAGGCCCAGTACCCATCGGCACACTCGCAACCACATACGCCAAACCATCCTTCGTCGTGACGGTCTCGCTCACAACACGCCCGCGATCGTCGGAGACCGTAAGATATCCCTCCTTGGCCGCGCGCGCGATACTGAACCCGCTCTCAACCCCGCGTAGAATCGCCATCCGCCCGTGCAGCCACCCATCCGTCACAAAGTCCCACGCCGGCACCAGCATCAACCGCGCGCCATCCTCGCCATACTCACGCGAGAGCCGCGGAAAATCCATATCCTTGCATATCTCCAACCCATAAGTTCCCCCCGGCTTGGTCAGCAGTGTGCGCCTCGTTCCCACCGCCATGTAACTCTCAAATGGAGGTAGCATGTGATGCTTCTCATAAGTCGCCGCCAATACCCCATCGCTCGAGTAATACCGAGCCTCGTTGAAGTTAGGCAGCCTCTCCACTCCCACCACAATGTCGAGATGATTTGCCTCCGCTGCCTTGCCTAGTATTGCGTCGGTAGCAGTAATCTCTTCTACGCCAAAGCCGCCAATCTTCTCCGGAATCACCACCACCTGCGCGCCCTGCGCTGCAAGCACCGGCAATTGCGAAGCATATCCGCGAATCAGCGCCACCGCTGCGTCGCCCTTCGCATAAATACGCGCGTCAGAATCAATCAGTCCCACTGTCACACGGGGCGTTGCAGGCGCCGTCATCAGCCGCCATGTTCCGAACCCCATAACCGCAGCAAACGACAATGCAACAATCAGAGCAACCCTTGTCTTTTGCCCCCGGTTCTGGCCCGGCGCGCACATCGCTGCAATTGCAGCAGGCAGCAGCAACAGCAAAAACGAAATGCTGTAGATGCCGGTTACAGAAACGACCTGCAGCACCGGAAGAAAATCCATCTGCGTATAGGCCAGATCGCCGAACGTGCTATGCGGCGACCAATACTCGTAGAGATACATCACACCGACCCACAGTGAAGGGGTAATAAGCACTGCGCTCGCTAACTGTCCCTTCACCACCCGCGCGCGAAACATGCCTACGCAAGCAGTAAACAGCAGTGCCGGCCCGACTACGCTAGCAATCCCCACCACCAAAATCGGGACGACTTTGTGCATATAGTTCCACATATTCAACGCGCCAAGAGCATAACCGGCAAACGCCGCAATCCACGCCTGCATTCGATTAACTCGCGGAGCGATCAACAGTGCCGGCAATGGCGCGAACCACGTCAACACCCACCACGGATGCAACCCCGTTCCCAGCATCCACGCCCCACCACCTGCGAACGCAGCGGCAGCCACCATCCACCAGCCATTACTTTTTGAGTCCACGAATCAGCCTCCTGACCGAGCGCCTTACGAGCCCGCGAAATTCCTCTTCGTCTAACGCAATCCGGCCGCCCTGGTAGAGCGCCACATACCCATGCACATGCGCCCACATCTCCAGAGCCAGTTCCCACACATCTTTCCTGCGGAGCATCCCGCTCTCGATTCCCTGAGTAATCAGATCCGCTACAGGGTTGAGAGAAGGGGACCGTCGCGCACGAAAGTCCTCAGGAAAGACGCGCGCTCCCGGCCTGGGCTCGGCAAAGATATACGCAAACACCCGCGGCCGCTTCAGCGCATAGTTGACATACGATTCCATCACCTGGATCAGCTGTGTCTCTACACTGGACCGCGCGTGCGGGCTCTTTACATTTCCTGCAAACTTTGCGAACTCCCGATCTGTTACGAAGTTCAACAGCGCTTCCTTGTTCGCAAAGTGATGGTAGATCGCCATCGGTGTAACACCCACCGCGTCGGCAATCCGGCGCATCGTCACGGCTGCCGGACCATCTTTTTCAAGTAGCTCCAGTGCAATAGCAGCAATGGACTCGGAAGTGATCGTCGCACTCATAGGTATACACTGTATACTCATTAACTATACGTTGTATAGGAAAAAATAAAAACACGACGCTTTGACAGCGAATATTCCGTTATGAATGCATCGAGAACAAGCTTGGAATTACCGCCGTCCGCCCCACGGTACACGTTTTTTCGCGGCATGGGGCAGACGTCAGCTTTCCCGTCACTGCATACTTCCGCCGCTCGATCGGCGTCGACATCACTACGCTCGTCACCGGATTGCCGTATGGCAGCAGCGCCTCAATCAACGCCTCCAACCCGGCTATCGAAGTCGTCGTCACCTTCAGCAAAAAAGCATCGCCGCCTGTCAGATGGTGGCATTCCCGCACCTCTTCCAAAGTCTCCACAAACTCCGTCAGTCGGTAGTAGTGCTGCCCGTCGCAGGTCATCCGAATGAAGGCCAGCACCTCAAGGCCGAGGGCTTCGCGGTCCATCTCGATCGTGTACCCGCGCACGATGCCCACTTCTTCCATCTGCTTCATGCGCTCGGCCGTCGCTGTGGGAGAAAGCCCGACACGGCGCGCCAGTTCCGCCACCGAGAGGCGCGCATTCTCCTGCAGCTCTTTCAACAGGCTCCTTCCGAAGCTGTCCATCAGGTAACCTGGGCCGTGAGCCGTGGAATCGATTGCCATAATGCACAAGTATAGTGGATTCGGCTAGCACAGCCGATCAGTGCCGAGTAACCCACCTGTACCATGCGCCGCCAACCGCCTACCATCCATTACATGGATTCTGAAACAAAACCGGCGGCGATCGTCCTGGATGGCAACCCGCTTACCCTCTCCGAAATTGAAGCCGTCTCAGCTCATCATCGCCTCATCGCGATAGCCCCCGAAGCGATTTCCCGCGTCACCCGTAGCCGCCATGTCATCGAGTCGATTCTCGAAACAGGCCAAACCGTTTACGGCGTCAACACGGGCTTCGGCAAGCTCGCCGACGTGCGCATCCCCGCGGAGCACCTTGCCCAGCTTCAGACCAATCTCGTTCGGAGCCATGCCTGCGGCCTCGGCGACCCGCTCTCTGAATCCGAAACACGCGCCATGCTGCTCCTTCGCGCCAATGTCCTTGCTAAGGGCTTCAGTGGTGTACGTCCAGAGCTGCTGCAACTCCTCACTGACATGCTCAACGCAGGCGTCCATCCCATCATCCCCGCAAAAGGCTCAGTGGGCGCCAGCGGAGATCTCGCTCCACTCGCCCACCTCGCCCTCGTCCTCATCGGTGAAGGCGAAGCCGTCTACGCAGGCACGCGCATGAAGGGCAGGGAAGCCCTCACCGCCGCCGGCCTCACCCCCATCCAACTCGCCGCCAAGGAAGGCCTCGCTCTCCTCAACGGCACTCAGGCCATGACCGCAACCGGCGCCCTCGCCATAACTCACGCGCGCCGTCTCGCTGCCCTCGCCGATCTGGCCGGAGCCATGAGTCTCGAAGCCCTCATGGGCACGCCCGCTGCCTTCGATCCCCGTATTCATCAGGCGCGGCCGCATCCGGGCCAAATCGCCTCCGCCGCGAACCTGATAGCTCTTCTTGAGAACAGCGAAATACGCGACTCGCATCGCACCAACGATCCTCGCGTGCAGGATGCTTACTGCCTCCGCTGCATGCCCCAGGTCCACGGCGCAGTCCGCGGAGTTCTCGACCACGTCACCCAGATCCTTGAAACAGAATCCGGCTCAGCAACTGACAACCCGCTTGTCTTCCTAAGTGCGGGCACTGACCAGCAGTCCGCCCCACCGCAGGTGATCTCCGGCGGCAACTTCCACGGCGCGCCGCTCTCCTATGCCTTCGACTACGCCGCCATCGCTCTCACCGACCTTGCTAGCATCAGCGAACGTCGCATCGACCGCCTCATCAACCCCGACATCAACGAAGGCCTTCCCGCCTTCCTCTGCGCCGACGCTGGGTTGTCGTCGGGATACATGATCGCCCACGTCACTGCCGCTGCTCTTCTCAACGAGTGCAAGGTCCTCGCTCATCCATCGAGCACCGACTCCGTCCCCACCTCCGGCGGCAAAGAAGATCACGTTTCCATGGGAATGACCGGTGCGCTCAAGCTCCGTCAGATCGTGCAGAACCTCGAACACATTCTCGCCATAGAGATGCTCTGTTCCGCCCAGGGTCTTGATTATCGCCAGCCCCTCCGTCCCAGCGATGCCGTCGCCAGGGCGCACGCAATAATCCGTACCCTCGTTCCTCACCTTGACGAAGACCGTGCCCCCGCCCCCGACATCGAAGCCATCGCTGCCGCCATTCGTAGTGGCACGCTCTCCTCAATCTGAAATTGACGATCGCGAACGATAGCGGCGTGTATAGTCGAGAGGTTGCTCGCGTTGCTGTAGCGGCGCACTCATTCCATGGCTTGATCTATCTTCCGTGTAACTAAGGAGAAGCTTCTATGGCAATGTACTTCGATCGCAACATTCCCAATGATGCACACGCCTTTATCGGCACATGCATGGCCGGCTCCGGAGTCTCAGTCGTCGCATTCACACCCAGCGGCGGATGGGTCGTTGTCTCCCCCAACGGCACCTACAAGGCAGAAGGAATTCCGCAGGCCTGTTTCACCGCACTCGGAACGTTTATCAAAGATGGCTGGACCGTGCGTTGCATTGCATTTCCTCCTGCTGGTGGAGACAGTTGGGTTATCGTCGCCGATCAAGGCTATATGTCCCACAACATTCCCAATGACTGCTTCGCCAAGATCGGAGAGTTTCACAACGGCGGCTCGAAGATTTCCTGCGTCGCTTTTCCCACCTCTGGCGGCGATTCATGGGCGATCATTGCCAATAACGCAATATACGCGCACAACATTGACAACGAATGTTTCCAGGAACTGCAAAAGCTCACCCAGGGCGCTCAGCGCGCCACCCAGGTATCGTTCGCACCCAACGGTGGTTGGGTAATCTACGGTGGCGGCCCATACTTCTCCCGAAACATCGACAACGAATGCTTTCAGCAGATAGGCAACTTCGAAAATGCGAAGTGGCTCGTAGAGCACGTAGCGTTCACTCACACTAACGGCTGGTCCGTCATCTCCAATCACAAGATGTCATAGCTCAAATGCAACAAGGGCGCAGCCTCACAAGAGACTGTGCCCTTCGTTTGCGTTATTTGCGCCAGTAGTTATTAGCCGCCGCAATCGTCTGAAATTCGATAGCCACAACCTGGCTTGCAGCCATCAGGCTGTCCGGATTCGTCGAGTACGTAGGCCGTCCACTCTTGAGCACATCAAGATCCGGCTGAATGTTGTGAATCATATGACGCGCCATCGTGATTGCAAGCGCGCGTCCTTCTTCAGGCGTGGCGGTAATCAATGTCCCACCGGGTATAAGAACTAGTTCCGCATCGGGTACGCGATTCATGAAGTTCTCCTGACTTTCTTGGCTGAGGCCAGATCATCATATCGCAGTGTGATGAATAGTCCTTGTACACAAGAGCAGCACTCAGTTCTCAAGATGCCGCTTAAGAATGCCAGAGAACGTCAGCACCGTCAGAGGGGTAAGAAGCCACCCCAACAGTGCATAAACCGCCTGAGCATATCGCCATCCTGTTAGTTTTGGGCTGACTGAGCAAGTGCTCTGTTGCCTCAGATCCAGAACCGGTACAAAAACATCAAGTGCATAAAGAACTGGACTGATTCGTTTCCCACAAGGTGGTTCATCTCCAAGTCCTGTTTCACCTTTACCAATGACAGAATGGACAGAGTATCCCCCGCCTTCCTTGAAAATCATCGTTTCCGGTGGGCTTGTGTTCGCGACCAACACCCCTCTTGAGTCTGCAATCCAAACGGTTGCGGATCCCACCGCAATGCATAGCACAAAAGTAGTGAGCGCCTTGAGCGGAGAAAATCCATATCCAAAGCACAGTTTGAAAAGACCCCAGATAATCTTGCGGCTCCACTTCGAACTCACCACGCTCTCTCGTGTGAGTTTGGCGCTGGTGATCTTACGGGCATCCTCGTCTGAGCCATCCGCTCTCAAAGTTTTAGCCAACTGCTCATAAGCGCCAGGCGTAAACTCCGTGCTGTGCGGATGCTCCTTGTCAAAGAACTGAAGATCGAGCCATTGCAAACGTCGTGTCCAAACCTCATCGCCGCGTCGCCGCTGTCGTAGCGTTGCGGTGGTGATGTCTGTAATCACTCGGGAAACAGTTCCCTGAGACGTAGCGGATCTCGTAGTAGCCAATAACGGCGTTAACCGCGTATACCGAAACCCATCGAGCCATAAGCGAACATCGCTTCCCCAGCCGTCGCCGCCCTCATCCTGCAACTCCTCGATGTGCAACCCTCGAAGGTCCACCGTAATGCGATTGAATTTGGTCAAATCAGAGCCTTGGGATTTGACGCCATCCGGCGCGGCGATCTCCGGGATAATTTTCAAATCTGAAACGATCAATGCATCTCCAACTCTTGCCGAATGGAGGGACAGGTCTGCCTTGATCAACTTCTCGGCGTGATCTCGCATGAGTTCATCAATGACTTTGTCCTCGAGCAAATCGTGATTCTTGATCTTCTTGTGCATCTCTTCATACTTCGTTCTTGCCGAGCCGCTCCACAATCGAGCGCCTGTTAAATCCACGCAGGTACCGATCCTTGCATAGTCCAGCACCAGGCGTCCCTGAACGCGGGCGTTCTTCAGATCCAACTTAGTGTCGATTTCTGTATGCTCCAATACCACTGCTCCGACACATCCGAAATGAGGCGTTTCGTGCAGGGCAGTCTCGCGATTGGACAAGGCATCGGAGTCTGTGAGATCAGCGAACTTCATGTGAGCCAGCGTCAGATCTAACGCGATGGATTCGGCGATAGCGCTGATGTCAGACGTCGACAGTGCGAAAGGAGGTCTTAACTGGGCCCCGCGCATGTCCAAACCAAGTTTGATATTGGCCGCGGTAAAAGTGATTTTTCCAATTGCATTAAAGTGATAAACCAAGCCAGTGTAGTGCCCGGATGCTGACCGCTCTCTATATGTGCCCAGAGACGCTTTGGCGCCGATCTCAGCATTGGGCGCGTAGATAGCTATCTTTGTTGATTGAATATCCGAACCGTTGAGAATCAGTTTCTGCGCGATCCGTGTGCCTGCCAGCCGCAGCCCGTTCTCACCGGACCTGACCTCAAAAGGAACGCACTCGCCACCCTCTTCCGGCTGCCACGTCATGAACTTGGCATGCCCTCCGATCGTAGTGCCGGAGAAATCCAGTGCAGCGTTTGGCTCTTGCGTCTTCCATACGATCTTAGCGCCCTCCATAACCAGCGAATTGCCTATCGATGCTTCGGGCACCTGGATGCGGCCATAGCACTCAAAACGTATAACCACACCGTTCGATTCACCTTCAACCGGATAAGTGGTCAGGTTACAGTTGCCGCCTATCTTTGCGCTTCGTGCAAACAGGCCATATTCTTTCTTCTGCTCAGTAGACTCGATTCCAAGCTTCGATCCGAATAGATTCAGATCGCCTTTGATGACTGCCCCTTCCAGGTAGACAGACCTTGCGCTCATCCGTGGCCGATTTGGAAATCTCGATGTCGGGACATAAGTGCCGCTGTAGACGCTCATCCAGCAGTCTCCGCCAATCTCGATGTTGTTTGCCTCCAACGATTCGATACTTGCCCCGGACATAGTGAAGTCGTTTCCTATGGACGCCGATCGCAGGAGTATCTTGCCCTGAGCTTCAAACGGATATGCGTACTCACCTTTGTCTTTGGAAGGATCTTGTTTGTTGTCGGGTTTCCACCAGCGCAGATTGCAATTTCCGCCTATCGTGGCATTGGTGGCGTCAAGACTTTCGTAGATTTCGGCTCCCTTGTGATCGTCTTGCAAGTGACAACAATGCAGCTCGGCCCCCTCCATGTACAGGTTGCCTCCAATCTTGGCAGCGAAGATACTCACTGATCCCTGGGCAACGAAGCGTGTACTTTCATTCTTGTGTGGCGGGTCGTAAGTCCTCATATATAACGACCCTTGAATATTCACGTAATCTGCCGAAAACGCATGTTCTTCAGCAGCCGTGAGGTGAGCGCCATTGCACCAGATACTGCCTTCGATCTTTGCGAGATTGAACGATATCCCGCCTATCGCTTTCACGTCCGGTCGCAAAATCACAGAACCACGAACCTGAGCAGCTCGCAGGTCCAGAGCGTAACGCGCGTGCTTGGAGTTTGGTATGAATTGAATCTCTGGATCGTCGTCGCGTGGAGTAGCCGCAAAGTGCGCCTCATCGCAATTTAGCCGGCCTCCTATCCTGGCTCCCGTCAGAACCACCCAGCAGCCGTCAGACTCGCAATCATTCTTATGAATGTCTTTGAGATATAGCTTATCTACGCGTCGAACTCTCGAAAGATTCACCGGGCCATCAATTACTGCGTCAGCAGCCTGTAACTCATCAAACCGGCATGCCAGAAGAGACAGGCTCTTCAGATGACATCGCCTCAGACTGAGCGGCTCAGTGAACCAGCAGCCGACAAACTCAAGACCTGCCAGGGCAGATCCCCCCGGCCCGGAAAGATCATTCAGATTCAAATGACCTGTGATCGTCGCTGACCGTATTCGAATGCCGGCAGCTCTGACAGTTACGCCACGGGGCTGCTCGTCGTCAGGAATAGAAAGTGGAAGCCCTATCAGAATCGCCCGAATCCAGTCGGCGCTTATGACAGTCGCCGGAGGCTTATCCGGAGGATCAATATCCCTTGAGGCCTCGTCCCTCGATCTTCCTGACGTGCCGTTTCGCGTCGCCAACGAACTTCGCTCTTCCGGCGGCCGCATGTCAAACGTCGTTCCGCCCTCGACACTCGACACGAGGGCTCTTAAAGGAAGCGGATCAACCTCATTGTTCATGGGAATGTCCTGGGGTGGTTTCGTCGAGCAACGAAATCATAGCATCGTATTTTTTTCGGGCAAGAATAATTAATGCAGCCTGAGTTACCTTCATGGAAGGACTTAGTTACTTACAAGCGTTAGTTTCATATAAGGTAACTATCCATATTCTGCGGCTGATAATTCAGCCGAAGTTAAGCTCTTCAGTGTGAACGGGCTACGTCACCCTCTCCAACCGATCTTTGCGGCAACGCACTCCCCTCCTGCCAACCCGCCCAAAAAACCTTCTAAAACATACTTGACACCATACACTGTATGTAATACAGTAGTTGATGTACAGTGTATGAGGTACAGCATGACCCCCACTGAGAATATCTACGAAAACCTTCGACTCGAGCTCCGGCGCGGCTGTCTGACCCTTGCCGTCCTGGCACAACTCCGTCAGGAGCATTACGGCTACACGTTGCGCAAGGCGTTGGCCGAACGTGGCCTCGTGATCGATGAAAGTACGCTCTACCCGCTTCTGAGACGCCTTGAAACCCAGGGTCTCCTGGCCAGCGAGTGGCGCGAAGAAGACAAACGAAACAAGCGGTTTTACCGCCTCTCCGGCAATGGGGAGCAGATCTTTGGTCAGTTGCTCGACGAGTGGCAGGCCATCAACGCATCTATCAACAGCATTTTGTAAAGCCCGAGGACCACGCCATGGAACTTCTCGATCGTTACCTTCAAGCCGTCAAAAAGCATCTGCCCTGGCAGCGTCAGGACGATATCCTTGCCGAACTCAGGGTCAACCTCGAATCGCAGCTCGAGGACCGCGAAGCCGAGTTAGGCCGCCCTTTGACCACACGCGAGGCCGAGGATTGGCTCAAGCAGATTGGGCCGCCCATACAGATAGCCGCGCGCTATCAGCCGCAGCAGTACCTGATCGGGCCGGCTATCTTCCCGACCTATTGGTACGTCATGAAGCTCGTCTCTCTCTGGGCCATGGCCGTCTACGGCATCGTCAGCGCAATACAGATATTCTCCGCGGATAACCCCACATGGACCTCAGCCCTTGAAGCACTGCTTCGTGCGCCGGTCGTCCTGCTCAACACGGCCACCTGGGTTACGCTGACCTTCGCCGTCCTCGAGCTCGTGGTGGCGAACTACCCCGGTGTCTGGCCCGGCATCCCTGGGTACCCAGTCGACTGGTCGCCGGCAAAGCTGCCCGCGCTTGAGAAGGATGGGGCCCCAGGCAACAAGCCGCGCAGTCACGCTCAGGCTATCGCCCAGGTGATCTTTGGCTTTGTTTTTCTTGGCTGGCTCTTGCTGATTCCACAATATCCCTACCTGCTCATGGGCCCGGGCGCTGGTTTCCTGCGGGCTTCGCCGTTCCAGTTAGGGCCGGCCTGGGTCGCTTTCTTCTGGTGGATCGTAGCGCTGAACGTAGTGCAGCTTGGATGGCGCTGCCTTGATCTTGCTCGCGGAGCCTGGCAGCGGCGGCGACCTGTTCAGGAGATCGCGATCAAACTATTCGGACTGATCCCGTTCGTTATCCTGCTTACTCAGCCCGGACACCTTTTCGTGACGCTTAAGCATCCGGAGCTCGACCAGTCTGTCCACGGCGCCACCGTGGATACGATCAATCACGGCATCTTCCACGCCCTGCAGGTCGTTTGCGTCATCATCGTTCTGCAGCTTGCATGGGAGATCGTGCAGGAGAGTCTGAAAGCCTACCGTAAACGCATTGCCGCAACACTCTAACCGTACGCGCAGAGTGCCCAGGTTTAACCCTGAAACCTGGGCTCTCCCGGCAGGGAAAGCTCTCGCTTCACGCTCATATCCCCAATTCACGTCCACCAATCCCGCAGGCGCAATTCCGGGCAAAATCGTCGCATGAGCGTAGTAACTAAAGAATATAGAGGCCTCAACAGCGCCTTCTGAAAAGCAATGTACGATTACCGCACAAAATACGTTCCCGTCTTGGCAACAGCATCAAGGGACTTTTGAGTCATAAAATATAGAAAACATTATGCTTAAATGTTAATAATCCAAGAATTAGGTCTTCTACTGCTCCGATTTCCACCTGCTTTTTACTATTGATTTTTGAAGAAAAAATCCTTAAAATAAGAACTCCGTAGTACTCCAGAGCGCATCTTCGTTCTACCTGTTCAAATTACGTCGCTCGCCCCCGTGAGCAGGAGCATCCCATGATGGATGCCGAAACAGGTACCGGATGGAATCTGGGAATTTCGCAAGCATTTTCCAACGAGGGACAAATTAATGGCAAAGCGTCGTGGTAATCCTAATTGGGGTAAGCCAGAGCCAATCGGCCCGGTTGTGCCCACTGTCACTTCTTTTGAGCAGATCGTAAAGGAATTCAAGCTCACCCCGGATCAGTACATCCGTTCCACCCGTCTGCGCGAGTGGGCTCGTCGCAACAGGAACTCAAAGTACATTCCAGAAGCGCTTCTCGAAGCCTGGGGCTTTGAGATTGAGTCCACCCTCTAAGAAGCTTTCAATTAGCTACACTGATCGGCGCCGCTCCCAAACGGGACGGCGCCTTTCTATTGCCAGAAATGCCTCATGCGGAGTTCTAAAAGGGTAATAAGATACTTGACGGAATAAAGAGGGAATGGGTTCTATGGTAAGCCGTGAAAGTGCACAGCGCGATTACCAGACTGTTTTCGCTTGCACAGGCGCTGTATTGGAGAGACAATAGAGGATGTTGCACCCCATCCATGCGCGATGCAAGAACGGGGTGCGGGTTAAGGGTTGGGGCTTAGGACGGTGGTTCAACGGTTATTTCTACCGCTTGACCTGCCGCAGCGATTGTGATCTTGACCGTGATGCGCATTGCTGGTTCCGCCTTTCTCCTAGAGCGTGGGGGCTTCTGACAAAGCTCCTACGCTCCAAGTATTTAGTTCCAAAGTCATTGAGCGGCATCCCTTCTGAGCCTGTAATACTTGACTCCGCCTCGCCCTTCCATTTCAACATCGTTTTGGCGCTTGAGAAGTGTATGCAGGTTGCTCATGTAGTTCTTGCCATCTCCGATAGAAACCCCATATTCCACGAGATGATCCCTGATTTGCCTAGTCGTCAAACCTTCGGTATGGGCGGACAGGATCAGCCTGATTGCTTCCGTTGGACCGATGGATGCGGGAGGCGAAGGAGACTTGCCTTCCAGGGCTTGAAGTCCATCGCGGATCATTTTCCACGCCTTAATTTCTCCTTCAATCCGAACCCTCTCGCGATCCAACTCAATGACCTTGTTCCGTGCTTCCGCGAGTTGTTCAGCCCTGCCCATGATCTCTTTGGAGGTTATCACTGTGCAATAAAATGTGCAATACAATTCGGGTAATTGTGCAATTCATGCTTTGATCTTGGTGCTGCTATGAAATTTATAGTTGACCCTCATACCCAGACATCTATATAAAGACGTCTTAGTATGCCAAAGCCTGATTCGCTCCAGGGGTCTCTCGATCTCCTCGTCCTTAAGATCCTCTCGCGCCGGCCGCGCCTCCACGGCTACGCCATCATGGCGGCAATCGCCAACATCTCTGAAGACGTGCTCCGCGCCGAAGAAGGTTCTCTCTATCCAGCCCTTCACCGCATGGAAGAAGCCGGCTGGATTCGTGCCGAATGGATCGCCCGCGAATCCGGCCGCCGCGCACGTATCTACGAGCTCACTCCCCTCGGCCGTCAGCAGCTTGAGTCGGAAGAGTCCCGCTGGCAGGCCGTCAGCACAGCCATCAACCGTGTCCTTCGGGAGGCCTGATCATGTCGCTTCTATCACGCATCGCCAACGTCTTCCGTGCCGATCGCCTCAACCATGAGATCGACGAAGAGTTCGAGTCCCACATCGCCGAAGCCATTGAATCCGGCCGCGATCCAGCCGAAGCTCGCCGTGCCTTCGGCTCGCCGCTGCGTCAGCGCCAGGCCAGTCACGACGCCCGCGTCCTCGGCTGGCTTGAGTCGCTCCGCGCCGACGTCATCTTCGGCTGGCGGCAACTCAAGCGCAACCGCGTCACCTCGATCGCCGCCGTCCTGTCGCTCGCCATCGCCATGGGAGCATGCATCTCCGCCTTCCGCCTCGTCGACGCACTACTCTGGCGCCCTTTGCCCGTCGCTAATGCAGATCACCTCTACGCCCTCACTCGCCTGGGAACGGGTTTCGACGGCCAGCCCAACAAATACGACGGCTGGGCCTATCCCTCCTTCCTCCGGTTGCGCGCCACCGCCAAAGGCAAGGCCGAGCTCATTGCGAATTCGTATACCGAACGCAGAGACCTCACCTACTCTTCCGACGATCAGATGGAGAAGGCCTACGTCCAGTACGCCTCCGCCTGGATGTTCACCGCCTTCCGCCTGCAGCCCACTCTCGGCCGCCTCTTCATTGAAGCTGACGACAGAAAACCCCGCGGCGCACCCTACGCCGTCCTCTCCTGGGACTACTGGTCGCACCGCTTCGGTCAGGATCCCAACATCCTAGGCCGCACCGTCCGCATAGGTGACGATTACTTCCAGATCATCGGCGTAGGCCCCCAGTCCTTCACCGGCACAGAAACTGGAACCGTCACCGACATCTTCTTACCCGCCACCATGAACTCTTGGTACGCCCGCGACGACTCCACCTGGGCTCGAGCCCTCGTCCTCGCGAATCCCAGCGTTCCACTCGAACCGCTCCGTCAGCAATTCCAGGCCTCCAACCTCGCCTTTGAAACTGAACGCGTCAAGGCCATCCATGACATCCGGAAAGAACTCGTCGACCGCTTCCTCCAAGAAACCGTCCTCATCGAGCCTGCCACCGCCGGTTACTCTAACTTGCAGTCCGACTACCGCCGCGCCCTCGGAGCCCTCGGCCTGCTAGTCGCCCTCGTCCTGCTCATCGCCTGCGTCAACGTCGCCAACCTCATGACCGTCCAGGCCGCAGCTCGCGCTCATGAGATGGCCTTGCGTGTCTCCATCGGCGCCGGACGCTGGCGTCTCGTCCGCATGGTTCTGGTGCAGAGTGCCATGCTGGCCGCCGGCGCAGCCTCGCTCGGACTGCTCTTCGCCTGGTGGGCCGCGCCCTTCATCGTCAGCCGCATCAACCCGCCCGACGATCCCGCCCGCCTGCTCCTGGACGCCGACTGGCGGGTCTTGGCCTTCAGTCTCGCGCTCGTTATCGCTGTCATGCTGCTCTTCGGTCTGCTGCCGGCCCTGCGCGCCTCTTCCGTCCGTCCGGTCTCTGCGCTCAAAGGCGGAGAAGACCCAAAATCCCGCCCCCGTCTCATGTATGGCATGATCGCGCTTCAGGTCGCCTTCTGCTTCCTCGTCGTCTTCGTCTCCGGGCTCTTCGTCGCTACTTTCCAGCGCTTATCCAACAAGCCCACCGGTTTCAACGCCGACCGTGTTCTAATTCTCGAAGCCACTAGCCGCCAGCCCCAATCTCCCATCACGTGGGAACAAGCAGCCGATACCCTCCGCACCGGACCCGGCGTCGAGCAAGTCGCGCTGACCCGCTGGCCACTGCTCGCTGGCGGTTCATGGAACACCTTCATCTCCATTCATGCCCAGCCGATGTCCACCACACTCACCTATCTTTTCTCAATAACTCCTGGCTGGTTCCAGACCATGAAGCTCCCTCTTCTCGACGGCCGCGATTTCCGCCGCGAAGACACCGATCCCGGAGTGGCTATCGTCAACCAGGCCTTCGTCAAGACCTTTTTCCCCGGCGAAAACCCCATCGGCAAATCCTTTACCCGCCGTAAGGATCAGGCCTACCAGATCGTCGGCGTTGTTGCAGACACCCCATATCGCAGCATCCGCGAAGCCACCCTGCCCATTGCCTTTTTTCCCCTCCGCGGCGTCGACGCCAATCGTGCTCTCCAACCCCAGAACTACGCCACGTTCTACGTCCGCACCCGCGATCCCAACCCGCTCACCCTCGCCCCCGTCCTCCGCCAGAAGCTCGCCCTCTCCCAGCCGCGGCTCCGCATCAGCAACATCACCACCCAGGCAGAGATCGTCGGCAACCAGACCGTCCGCGAACGTCTGCTCGCCACTCTCGCCATCTTTTTCGCATCTGTCGCACTGCTGCTCGCCGGCATCGGCCTCTACGGCGTCCTCAACTACTCAGTCCTTCAGCGCCGCCGCGAAATCGGCATCCGCATCGCCGTCGGAGCGCCGCCGCGCCGCATCGCACAGCTGGTCATAGGCCGTGTCTCCGTGATGATACTTTTCGGATCGGCCATCGGCCTCGCACTCGGCATGGCCTCCGCCCAATACGTCGAAACGCTTTTCTACCAGGTCAAGCCCACAGACCCTTCGCTCGTCGCACTTCCGCTCGCAGCCATCCTCGGTACAGCGCTTCTGGCCACGCTTCCAGCAATTTCACGCGCTCTGCAGGTAGACCCAAACGAAGTTCTGCGCTCCGAGTAGAAACAGCTCAGAAGGGAAGTAGCAGCAACGGAATCACAATACCCGCCGCCAGCAATCCGTTGATCAGCCATTTATTGTGACTGTACTTATATGCCATGTAGATTCCCGTCAGCGTAGACAGGAAAAGCCCCACCGAAACGATCAGGAAGAAGATCTTCATAGGCAGATGGCTCTTCTGCGAAGGCTGATCAGGAGCCTTAGCCTGGCTTCCAACCTGCCCCGCAACCTGTCCCGGCCCAGCACGCGTCGCAGAAGAACCAGCATCTGCAGATCGTTTGGACTTGGCTGCATCGCCATCAGGCCGTTCAACAGGTCGCGGCCTGCGCACTGGAACCACCGTCGTCTGCTTCTTATGTAGCTGTGCCAGAGAAGCTATCCAGGCTGGAGGCTTGTAGCTGCTGCCCTGCGTCGCCTCGTGCAGACTGAAACTCTGCATTGCCCCCGTGAATGCAAAAAACACCAACGCCGGTGCCGTAAACACACCAAGGTAAAGATGAACCTTCCGCAAAAGCCTCAAAACAGCATGAGAACGAGACATAAACACCTGCATCATAGAAATCTGTAAACAATTCCGACCATTTATGTCCGAATTAAGAAAAAGACTAAAAGAGAAGGATTCAAAACGCAAGCAGCCTCATCTTCTGTCGTATCGTATCTCGCAGTATGCCCGTCTCGTTGCTCTGAGCCTTGCCATGGGAGACAATAGGGCAGTGTCTTAGCGCAGGCAGATCGGAAAGATACACGACGTATGCCGGAACAGCTTCTGAACCACGTCCCAACCCGTACGCCCGCTGCACCTTTCGTCGACGTCCCCGCGGCGCTCGATGAAATCCGCGCCGGCCGCATGCTTATCGTCGTCGATGACGAAGACCGCGAAAACGAGGGCGACCTCACTCTGGGTGCCGAATTCGTCACCCCCGAAGCCATCAACTTCATGGCTCGCTTCGGTCGCGGCCTTATCTGTCTCACCCTTACTGAAGAGCGCGCCGACTACCTCAACCTGCCGCCCATGACGCAGCAGAACTCCTCCCGCTTCGGTACTGCCTTCACTGAAACCATCGAGGCTCGCGAAGGCGTCACCACCGGCATCTCCGCTGCCGATCGCTCCCACACCATTCGCACTGCCATCGACTCCAACTCGACCGCCTCTGATCTCGCCCGCCCCGGCCACATCTTTCCACTGCGTGCGCGCCGCGGCGGTGTTCTCGTACGCGCCGGACAGACCGAAGCCTCCGTCGATCTGGCTCGCCTCGCAGGCCTCAACCCCTCCGGCGTCATCTGCGAAATCATGAACGACGACGGCACCATGGCCCGCGTCCCTGACCTCACCCGCTTCTGCGCCGAACACAACCTCAAGATGCTCACCGTAGCCGAGCTCATCCGCTACCGGCTCCAGCACGAGCGCTACATCACCCGCGCCGGCGAAACCACCATCCAGACTCGCTACGGCGACTTCCGCATGATCGCCTATGAGAGTGAAGTCAACGGCGGCGAAAGCCACATCGCCTTGGTCAAAGGCGACCTGTGCGGCCCTGCCTTGACTAACTCCGCTAACCTCGCTGACTCCGCTGGCACCGCCAAACCCGTTCTCGTCCGCGTCCACACCAAGTGCGCCGCCGGAGACCTCTTCGCCGCCAGTTGCCAGTGCCGCGAGATACTCGATGAATCCATGCGCATGATTGCAGAAGCCGGCTGCGGAGCCCTGCTCTACCTCCACAACACCAGCCGCGGCTTTGAACTCATCGCAAATCAAGAAGACCCGACCACCTCAGCCCGCCTGATCACCCACGCCGACCAGCGCGCCCGCGCCGATGCCGAATCGCACGAAGACCACCACCGCCGCACTCTGCGAGCCGTAGGCCTCGGCGGCCAGATCCTCTACGACCTCGGCATCCGCCGCATCCGCCTGCTAAGCAACACCCCATTGCACATCCCGGCACTAGAGGGCTTCGGCCTCGAGATAGTAGAACAAGTCCCCATCCCTGTAAGCACCCTGGCTCCCGCCTGCACATAGCATTGCGCAAAGATCGTCATCCTGAGCGCAGCTAAGGATCTGCTTCTGTTTTTTGCCCTTGCTTTTCTTGTCTGTCATTCCCGTAGGGAATCTGCTTCTGTCTTTGCTCTTGTTGACCCTGGTAGGGCAAGGCTTCAGCCTTGCCACCTTTCCTGGCCGAGACTGCGTTCCACGAGGGGCCTCAATGGCCCCGAGCTTTTACTCACCCAGGTCGAAAACAAGTTCGGGCCCCGCACATCTGACAACGTACCTGGTTGTCAGATGTGGGAATGCACCAATCTCAATCACCCTCGACCGCCAGGCTCCTTCAGACATGCGGTAGCATGATCCAAATGAACAGACACTGGACCGCAACCATCACCGCGGCGCTCCTAGCCATCTGCGCCACGCTCGCATCTGCCGCCACGCCCGAATATTCCATCCAGGCCATCCGCTACGCCACCTCTCCCAAACGCCGACCTATCCGAACTCGTCGTCGGCGCGCCCAAGCAGGACAAAGTCGATATCGCCATGGTGATCTGGCTCATTCGCGGCGGCGGACACACCATCCTCTTCGACTCAGGCTTTCACCGCAAAACCTTCCTCAACGAATTCCCGATGAAAGACTACCTTCGCCCTGACGAAGCAGTGAAGACCGCCGGCGTTCTGCCCGATCAGGTCACCGACATCGTCATCAGCCACGCCCACTGGGATCACATGGGCGGCATCGATCTCTTCCCCAAAGCGCAGGTCTGGATTCAGAAGGAAGAGTATCGCTACTACACCACCGACGCGTGGCAACCGGGCGGCGACCACGGCGGTATCGATCCTGAAGATGTGAAGCAGCTCGTCCAGTTGAACACCGAAGGCCGCCTGCATCTCGTCAACGGCGACAACGTCGAAATCTTCCCCGGAATCCGCGCCTACACTGGCGCGCGCCACACGTACGCCTCGCAATACCTGTGCGTCACCGGAACCCCAACCTACGTCCTCGCCTCAGACAACGCCTATTTCTATCTCAACCTCTCGTCGCACCTGGCCAGCGCCACATTCACTGACGCAGACCACCCGGCCAACATCAAAAACCAGACCCGCATGATCCAACTAGCCGGCTCTCCCGACCGAATACTCCCAGGCCACGACATCCTGCAATTCCAAAAATTCCCCACAAAAGGCCGCGTCGCCACAATCAAGTAGCAGCAATAATTCGGACTGACGTAGTCACCCTAACCGCCTTGGGAAATTGTTATCCAGAGCGTAGCGAAGGACCCGCTTTTGTCTTCGCCCTTACCTTTCGTGTCTCCGCCCTCGTTTTTCTCGCTCGCCTCGGAATCACGGAATCAGGTAAGCTCGGGCTTCAGCCCTGACATCACAGACGCAGTTGAAGCCTCTCACTCCAGCTCGAATATGATGACCCGCAAACACACCCTCTTCGCTTTGGATAGACTGCTATTGAGATAAGAAATTATGACAACGGTTGACCCGAAACACGTTCCGGTGGTGGGCAGTGCGCAATTCCAATGCCCGCAGTGCAATGTTGTAGCGCAACAGGTGTGGTCGGATATATTTCTGAGCACTGGCAGAATTCCAGGCAATCCTTACACCGTTGCCCTGAACAGCGGCGTCGTACCATTAGGGAATTACCAAGTCTCATGTTGCTACGTCTGTCGCAAACTCACTTTTTGGGTAGATGGGAAAATTGAATGGCCTTCGCCCAACCAAATATTGCCGGCATCTGATGATATGCCACCCAATGTGAAGAACAACTACGACGAAGCGCGCGCGGTTTATCATCTTTCCCCAAAGTCAGCCGCCGCACTACTACGACTGGCGATTCAACATCTATGCGTTGATTTGGGTGGTGCGGGAAATAACATAAATGACGATATCGCCAAACTCGTTGACCATGGACTCCCGATCAAAATTCAGCAAGCTCTCGATGTAGTGAGGGTTATCGGTAACAATGCCGTCCACCCCGGCTTAATAGCAATCGATGATAATCCCCAAATCGTGGTGGCACTCTTTAAGTTGGTGAATCTCATAGTCGAAAACATGATTACTCAGCCGGCAGAGGTTAAGACGTTGTTTGAAGCGCTCCCGTCCGGGGCTAAGGATGCGATCGTGAAACGGGACGCCTAGGGATCGCTTTGACACACAGCTGAAGGAGTTTCCTCAAATGGATTGGGCGAAGTTGGTCCTAGACTACATTAAGGTTCTCGCGTGGCCAACAACCACGATGATATTGGCGGTGTACTTTCACAAACCTCTAACGACGATCTTGGCCCGGCTTCGAAAAGTTGGGCTGCCAGGCGGGGCTTCTCTAGACTTTCAGGAGAAAATTCAAGAAGCCACGGAGCTTTCAGAAACCGTTCCGGCATTCACACCGCCGCCAGATAAGAAGAAGATTCCCGCCATTCCACTGACTGAGGCCAATGCAAGAATGATCTCCCTCGGATTGCAACCCGTAAGCAGCGGGTTGGACCTGCAGTATTTTCGAGGTATCGCTGAATCCGATCCAACCCTTGCTCTCGCTGGTCTAAGAATTGAAATTGATACGCTTGCCAGAAATCTAGCCGTCGGGTTCAATATTGAACTGAAAAAGAACGAATCAACGGGAGCGCTCCTGCAACGTCTGCTTTTCCACAGTGCGATTACGGATACACAAGCTGACTTGGCTCGAAAGATATTAAGCCTTTGCAATCGGGCCATTCATGGCCAACCCGTATCACAGCTAGAAGCTCAACAGGTGATTGACGCCGCCGGCACTCTGGTCGATTATTTTCTTGCGTGGCTCAGTTGGGGATTCGACGATCACTGGCAACCGTCACAACTAAGCCCAAATGTAGAAAGCCATGCATCTCGTCGTTGAGACGTAGGCCTGATTCATGTAAGGCACGGATCCCAATTTCAGCGCGATCCGCGAAGACATCGGCATAAAATCCTCCGAGCAGATTCGCTACGCGCTCACAGTCGCTCTCCGCCGTATTGCCTGACTTGCCTGCGCATGCTTCGACGTCAACAGCAATTGCATTGAATTAACATCTGTTCCCGTAAAATAAAGTAGAGTGGCTGCTCAGGATTTCCCGGCTGTTGGAGGAGAGGCCCACGAGCATTTGTCCCTCTCTTAACGTCGCAAAACCGCACCAAAACGGCCATATTATGTGGCATAAACAGCGTAGTTTCAACAGGTTAATCGCAAAAGCACATACCCCCTCCCCCCCGGGGGGGCCTAACTAACCGTTTTTCGCCCTCGAATGGCGAAATAACCGCACCTCAACCCGCGCCAACCAGCTTCAAAAAATCCGGCTCATCCGCAATCGACCGATGGCGGAAAGCGCGCACGACCTTGCGTTCTTTCAGAAAGAAGACTCCTGGCATCTGGTCGCCATCTTCCTTCGGAATTCCGATGCCGTACTTGAAGAGCGCTCCCTTGAACCATGCGAGCAATACCGCCGGATGGAGCGAGTGCAGGAGATAGTTTTTGCGGCCGAGCGCAAAGATAGGAAGCTGATACAGCGAAGCCTCAGGATTGCTGATCCGCTCAACATCCGAAAGATGGTAGTAGTCGAAATAAGGTTTGGCTCGTTCCGGCGAGCCAAGATGCACAAAGACGGGCCTCGCGCCCTTCGCCTCAATCTGCTCCCGCACCTGTGAAACTCGATCGATAGTCTGCGCGCAAAAGGCACAGGAAAAGTGGCGGAGAAAGATCAACAACACTGGAGACTCATCCACCAGATCAATCAGTGACCGGTCCGTCTCCGTGTGAAATTCGCGCAACGCATTTGCAAACTCTTCCTGCTCAGCTGACCACAACGTACCTGACAGCATAGTTTTCGCTCCGGCTTACTGGGGGAAGCGCAATTATAGTCCCCATTGCAGGCAGGCTGCTTTTAAGCACTACGAATCGCGCAAAGCGAAAGGGCGATTTCTCTTGCGAGAAACCGCCCTCGGCTATCCGTTTTTCTGAAGATCTGGTCCGGCTTCCAGATCACAACCTTGTCATCTCGACTTCCTTCGGTCTCCACGAACTTGCGCCCGTTTCTCCCGCTCTCTTTCGCTACAACGCTGGTCGTATGAGCTTTCTAGTTGCCACCCATCCACATCCAGTTGCCCGGATGCTTCACAAGTCTCGTTGCCGATTCTCCTGGTGGCCCTTCGTCTACTCTCTTCTGCTGGAAGATCTCTCTTCCGATGAACTGATAGTACTCCGGAACGAATCGAAGTCAACGCCCTCCAGAAGATTTTCTTATGTGGAAAGTAAGTACTTTTTGTGGAAATTTATTGGGCCGTTAGCGACATAGAAAACGCTGTCCTGTACAACTCATAACCGCTTCAAAAATTTGAGCGCCTCATCAAGCTCAGGGAACATCGCTTCGTCCGCCTTGAAGGCCGCTGAATGTACGCAACGCCGCGTTCCACGCACGCGTACGGGATGCTTCAGATGCAGCATCTCGTGATACAGCAGATACTCGATCGCATATCGTGGACTCGATGGCCGGTCAAAGACCTTGCTCACCACAATGGTGTTGTGCGCCGCATCATAGTGGCCCAGCAAACGCTTTGCATGATGCTCGCTCCACGTAAGCTGCGGCCTGCCCAGTAGTCCATGAAAGAAGCGCTCGTTCAGTGAGTCAAAGACCTCGTCCAGGTGATAGTACCGACCCTCCGGTCCTGTAACTCGCTTCGCCCCTCGCGCTCCGCGAATCTGCTCCGTCCGCCGCGCCACGGCCTCACTGTATTGAAAGCGTTTGTAGCGATGGTTGTGCGCTCGGTCGATCGGCTTCTTGTAAATCTTCGCGATCAGGATATGAGCAATCGCGCGCAAAACCGACTCGGGCGCACCCTCCAGCAAATCGGAGAGACTCACATGCAGTTCACCCTCCCGCAACCGAATCGTTGTGTTTAGAGAAACGAAGCGCCGGAAGCGGATGCGGAAGGGAGGCATCGGCGCGCGGGGCCGCAGCACCCGGTACTCCTGCTCAAAGATGGAAACAATATCCGGAACCACTAATTCGGAGATTAGCATAGCGCGGCAGGCCAGAGCGACTGTGGCGCCGCAACTGCAAACGAACTTTCCCGGCTGCACTAATGACCTGAAACTGATGTACTTGTTCGCAGAAATCCGGGCGCGACAAGAACCCGTGCTAAGTACCCCACAGTGGAAAAATGGAATCAGTCCGTTCGTACAGGGGATCCGTTCGACACGGAATTTCGCATTCATTCGACGAATGGGTCATGGCGTTTGATGCGAGCGCGGGCAACTGCCCGGCGCGGCCTAAACGGCATAATATTTGGTTGGTATGGCCTTGTTGAGCCGGTGCCCGAAGATAGGCCGGATGATCAAGTCAGAATCGTCAGCTGATTGTCCGGTTAATCAGGTCAATGGTTACAACGTCGTCGGGTGTCTTGGTAGCCCCACTATCTGACTCTGGGTGGAATTCGATGCGCATTGTCGCCGAATTAACCACAACACGCAGATAGCCGTAGTCCGTGTCGTCATAACTTTCCAGGGTCAGCGTGTCATCAATTTTGTAAGGAGTGCGCAGTGTTGTGCGCATGGCACTCAGCGGTGAATGGCCTCCACACCCGGCTACTAGATAGGGAATTTGGTAATTGTTGACCGTCCGCGTGAAACGTTGATAGTTATGCGAGTGGCCGGAGAACACGGCATGCGGCCATACTCCTGCGGCGGTGCATGCGCTGTCGATATCCGCCAGCATCAAGGGACTGCCCCCATGCTCCGAGCCTCCCGTAAATGGCGGATGATGCACCGCAATCACTACCGCGCCAGTAAAGCCGTCGCCTGTTACTCGCTGCAAGGCAGCGGTGAGAAAGGCGATCTGGCGTTGGTCGAGTGTGGGATAGGTTCCGTTCTGGTCAGAGATGACGCCGGGGTCCTCGAGCACGTTGCTGTAGATGCCCATGATGCGGATGAACGGCGCTTCGAAGGTGTAATACACTCCTGGCTGCGTGATCGTTGTTCTCAGCAGGCCGCCTGAGTCTGGCGAGGGGCCAATTGAGGGCGCGCTGAAGTTAGTGAGATAGGCAGTCAGTGTTGGTTCGGGATCGGTGGGATACACGATGCCGTCGTGGTTGCCGGGTATGCCGAGGATGGGCGCGGAGTAGTTTCGGTATGGCTCGAAGAACTGGTCGTAGTAGTACTCACTCTCGCCGAAGTAGTAGACGACATCGCCCAGATGGTAATAGAACGAAGGCACATCGGCGGGATTGTCTTCGGTAAAGTCGGTGACCATCTTGTCGGCCACCAGAGACTGCGTATTAGGGCCCTTGGCGCTCCCTGTATCGCCGACGCAATGGAAGACGATCTGCCCTGCGTTCTGAATCGCCTGCGTGATCGCGTCGCCCTGGCTTCCATAGACTTGTGCCAATGTCAGGATCGGCTCGGCGGTAGTTGTAGAAGGCTGTGGTACTGGCTGGACGCCAGGCGTGTCCTTGTCGCTGCTGTCGGTGACTGGGTTTCTGAAGGAGGTTGGATCTGGCAGCGGAGTTGGTTGCGCGAAGATCGGGCCGCTGCTGACGTTTCCTGTTCCGGGGATCACATTGCCTGGTCCGCCCATGGCTGCTCCTCCGTGGCGCAGTATACACAGATAGGATGCGCCGATGCGTTAACGCAAGTTGAATGGCAGGCACGAGTGGGGGTTCATTCTCCAGGACCCGAGGCCAGTTGCTGCTTCCACTCCAGAATGCGGGCGCGACCAGCTGCTGCCTCGGCCTCGGGAATATAGCCGGCGCGCTGCAGGGCGATCGATAGGCTTGTGTGCGCCAGGGGATCGTTAGGTGTGATCTCCGTCAGGACTTTTGCGGCCACAACGGCCTCTTCCAACTGCCCGGCATCCCCCAGTACACGAACCAGTCCGTGATGCGCCTCGATGTGATCGGAATCGGCAGCGATAGCCTCGCGGAAAGCCTGCTCGGCGCCTGCAAGATCGCCGGCAGCGAACAGATTAACGCCGCGCAATGCTAAAGTTTCGGCTTCAGGGGAAGACTGCACAACTCGATCGTACCAAGCGCGCCGTATCGGGAGTCTCCCGCCTCAATCGTCGCCGATCTTGTGCCAGCCGCCTTTGGTGCTGTCTCCATCAGGCATGGTCAGATTCACGCGGGTACGCGGCATAATGACGATGTCTACGCGCCTGTTTTCAGCGCGGCCCGCGTCGGTGTCGTTAGTCGCCACGGGATGAAATTCCGAGTAGCCTGCCTCTGAGATGCGATCGGGCTGAATGGAGCCTGCGCCCAGCAGTACGCGCGTAATGCGAGTGGCCCGTGCGGAAGAGAGCTCCCAGTTAGAGTCAAACTCGTTGTTGTGAATAGGCACGTTGTCTGTGTGTCCTTCGACACGCAGAGAATACGGCGTATGGCCCACGGCAGCGGCAATACGTCGCAGCATCGGCAGCGAGGCGGGATGCGGCGTCGCTGAGCCGGAGCTGAAAAAGCCTGCTTCGCGCAGGCTGATGACAAGCCCATCTTTGCCCATCTGGATCGAGACCGTATGTTGCGCGACCTCGTCAGAGAGCATCTTCTCGAGTTGCTTCCGTACCCGTTCAAGGTCTTGCTTGACCTGCGCCGGTGCCAGCACGTCCTCGCCCATCACGATGTTCATCGGCGCTACCGGCTCATCCTTGCTGCGCTGGCTTATGGCGGAGACATTCCTGAGATCGACCTGATGTCGCGAAGTGTCGGGAAAAAGGCCGAGCGCATGAAAGGCCGAGTCAATAGCTTGCGAAACCTGTCGCTGCTTTTTCTGGTCGGCTCTGGACGAAGCGTAGAGTACGACGAAAAATGCGAATAGCAACGTAATGAAGTCCGCATAGGATACCAGCCAGCGCTCGTGACCGGAGTGTCCTTTTCTTTGCGCCCGCCCGCTCATGCCGCCTGCTCTCGTTTCTCCTGTTGGCTATCTTCGAGAAAGCCGCTCAGCTTCACTTCAAGCATGCGCGGATTGATACCTTCGAGAATCGAGATCACGCCCTCAAGCATCATCTGGCGACGCTGGTGCTCTTCGTGGATCCGGATGCGCAGTTTGCCGGCCGCGGGCAGAAAGAAGAGATTGGCTGCCCCGACTCCGTAGATCGTTGCGACGAAGGCCACTGCGATGCCTTTGCCGACTTCCTCGATCTTGTCCAGATGCTGCATCACCTGGATCAGTCCCAGCACCGCGCCCAGGATGCCGATGGTGGGCGAAAATCCACCAGCCGATTCAAAGACGCCAGGCAGCCTATCTTCTGTGTCTCCGCGTGCATCGAGGCTGAGCGACATGATCTTGCGCAACTCAGCCGGTTCGGTGCCATCCACTGCGAGCGTGAGCGCCTGGCGTAGAAATGGCTCCTCGATCTTCGCTAGGTCATTATCGAGCGAAACAACGCCTGACCGCCGAGCCTTGTTTGCAAAGTTCACCAGCGTTTGAATCAGCTTAAGGTTTTCGTCCTGAGGCGTCAGAAAGACATGCACGAGACGCCTGCATGCATCGAGCACCGTGCGCAGCGGGAACTGCAGCAATACAGCGCCCAGCGTTCCGCCAAAAACGATCATCGCCGCAGTGGGTTGCACAATCTGGCCAAGGTTGCCACCCTCAAGCAACAGCCCCGCCACGATGCCCACCACAGCCAGCAGTACGCCGACAAAACTTGCCTTATCCATAATTAGAGTCCTCCCGGCCTGCTGTCTGAATGAGGGTAGGGCCAGCCTTGGCGCTGCGTTCTGCGTCCGGGTTATGGCTCACCAGCGCTGCCATGCGGTGCAGATCGCTCTGTGAACCCGTATGTGCTGCTACCGCCGCCAGTAACTGTGCACGGTAGGCCAGCACCTTTTCCACGATCTCTTCGCAGCTCTCGCGCACAATCAGCTTCTCTCCGTGAATGAGAGTGAGCATCGTGTCGGGCGATGTTTCAGCAATCTTGATGAGATCGCTGTTCACAATCATGGGGTGTCCGTTGAGGCGTGTGACTTCAATCATCGGGCCTCCTGTCCTCCTCTCCTATCGGCAGCACGGGAGAAGGGAATAGGCCAGGCGTGTACGGCCCAAAATGGGACAAATTAGAACAGGGTGTGCGGGTTCTTAACGTGGTTACACTCTCCTAAAGTCAACTCGGCATGCGCCGATACAGAGTCCAGATGCGGCAGTTGCCTCCCCCACGCCTCAAGCTCTTTGAACGGGCTTTGCAGCCGGATGCAGCAGCAAATCCACGCATCGACCAGGAGCAACCCCATGGGTTTGGGAGTACTCAATAACATCTCCGCTCTGTACGCAGAGAACAATCTGAACAACACCAACAACAGCCTGCAGTCGGTGCTCACGCAGCTCTCTTCCGGTTCCAAGATCAACTCTGGATCGGATGATGCTGCTGGTCTGTCGCTGATCAACGGACTCCAGGCCAACTCCACCG